>AGBJ01000058.1_pt1 | contig 13613 bp, 11 predicted proteins | sample 768721 | NCBI WGS metagenome assembly AGBJ01 (sample SAMN00779238, study PRJNA67915) | hypersaline lake metagenome
GATATCATTATCCTGGAACAACACCATGGGTGTATAGCCTATCTTAGGTGAAAAACTAAAGAGTTGAGAAATATTTTCGCAACTGAGGTGTATACCGCACAGTGATTTGGATTCAAGTGCTTTTTCCACAACAATGGAGCGCAGTGCAGCATGTGCAGGCTCAAAAGGTATGGCATTGGTAAAGTGTGTGTCTTCATGGTTGGCAACATAACGCAGATAAGGCTGGTCTGGAAGATCCAGGTTGGTATCTACCTGTAAGGTATGTTCATCACCAAATGCCTGGTAACCTTGATACTCGCAAAAGGAGGCATGTTTTAAGACATAGGAAGTTTTCCATGGCAATAGGTCACGCCCCGGTGTAATAATGAGATGCTCATCAAGTGCTGTAGCAGTACGGAGTGTAGGTATACGGTCACAAAAAACTGCATCGATACCCTTCTCTTTTAAAGCAGTCAAGAGAGCCAGAGTGATCTTGTCATCTGCAAAAAATACAGGATAAAAAGGCTCGTGCAGTTCATATTCGGCACGAAATCTCAATTTGGGCTTTAAACGGACCGCAGGTTTCTCTACCATCATCAGCGAATCCAACTCTCCCTGGGTGATCAGAAAACGTTCTGAAATATCAGCAGGATTGCCAAATACGATACCTTCATACTGATAGACATTTAAGTCTAGTAGAGAAAAGTGACGGACACCGTTATAGGTCGGTAGAGAGAGTTCACCGGTTTTACTTAAAGTATCTGCCAATGCCCTAAAAAATGTTTCTTCACTATCTGCTGTGATCCCTGTATAGATTTTTAATGCATCCAGAGAGAGTGTACTTTCACTAAAACCGCATACCGAGCATGGGATAAATGGGTCAAGTGTTTGTGTAACATACTTCTGACATTCCGGGCAAAATGGGATTTGAAATGAAATATCTTTTTGAGACAATAGTGCCAGTAGCGTGTCACTTTCCTCCTCCTCTTCTTTGTGCACCTCTTCCATGGTGTAATGACGTAAGAAAAGTGATCGTGGTATAAGGGAAGAGATCTGTTCTGCTAAGGCTTCGAGTTCAACCTGAGTCCCTGTAGCTTCAATTCTATAATGCTTACCATCTTGATAAAGACAAACTGGAATGGCTGAAAGCTCCTGGATGCGGTTTAGCAGACGTGTGAATAATCCATTATCATGGATATATTCAAACTTAAACGCAATATGCATCATTGGCAGCCTTAAAGGAGTGTGGAAGAATTTCCTGAATATCTACTTCCGTTTGTTTGACTGCATCCATACCCAGTGTTTTTAAATAGTCCAACAGGGTTTTTTCCATCAGCGGTACCGCATCAGACACAGCTTGGGAAAGAGAAAACTCTGTTATCTCTATCACTGTGGGTACCACTCCCATGATCATCGTTGGTGGACGATCTCCTGCAAGGTCCATCATGTTGAGTGTTTGCAGCATCTCTACCTCATGCGCACTCCCCTGCCAATTCACTGCATCAGGTACAGCATCAAAATCAAAGAAGTAGACTTCTCCAGCTTTGACACCGGGCGCGTTAATGGTATCGATGATAATGAGATGGTCATATTCGACCATAATAGGAATGAGTCTTTGGGCCAGGGTTCCTCCATCGATCAGCTCGATCTCATGTTCACCCTCAAAGGCGTACTTTTGATCTATATAGTTGATAAAATGGACCCCGATGCCCTCATCTCCAAAGAGAAGGTTTCCTATGCCAAGTATGAGTATTTTCACTTTTGCTCTTCTTTCAGTTCTTCTTTTTTGCTCTCTTCCTTTTTCAAATGATAATCATATCCGGTGAACATCACGTCCAGTGCCCCGTGTTTAAAACGGATAGCTGACCAGATCACCATATAGATATGGATAGGAATGAAGATCAGGAATCCCCACACGGCAATATGGTGAATATACCTTACAACAGCAAGGCCGCCCATCCAGGCTTCAACAACACGCATCGGCTCATAGAGCCAGCCGCCAAGTCCCTGATGATAGACATGAACATAGAGTACCAGTCCTGTCACAGATGCTATCAGAAGCAACAGCATAATGGCAGTATAGGTTATGAACTGTAAAGGTCCATAGAAACCTTTTTTACGTAATTCACCGATAAAGAAATAAGATTTGAACTGAATGATCCAAGACTTTAAACTGAATAGATCTTTGAGCGAGCGTAATTCTCCTTCACTGTCCTTTCCGAAAAAGAAGAGATAGATGCGGAGCAGACCCGAAGCTATCAGGATGAATCCTAAGATCAAGTGCCATTTGGTCCATTCAGCATAAAGCAGTTTATCTGTGGAGCCATCAGAGGTAAGGAACGGATCTGCGATATAAAAACCTGTGACGATCAACCCTGTGACAACAAGTGCACGTATCCAGTGTAAGATCCTGTTACTGCTGCTGTAAACAAAGTCAGGATGTTCTACAATATATTCTTCAGGTTTTGCCATAGTTTGTTTCCTTATCATTCATTTTTCTGCAAAGAAATCTATTTAACGTGCTAGCAGGCTGCCCCGCTGCTTATAGGATTTACTTTAAATTCACTCAGTTCTGTTCCCTTGATATCCATGACATGAACAGAGCATGACATACAAGGATCAAAAGAATGGATCACTCTGAGTACTTCAAGCGGTTTGGTGGGGTCTTCAAGTTTCAGTCCGACCAACGATGCTTCATACGGTCCGACCGTGCCATTGCCATCCATAGGCCCCGCATTCCATGTGGTAGGTACAACAGCCTGATAATTTTCGATCAAACCATTTTTGATGCGCACCCAGTGACTCAGTGTGCCGCGAGGTACTTCACCCATAAAACGTCCTGTATACTCTTGGTTTGGATCAATTTCAAACTTCGTATAGGTGCTGTCATCGGTTTTGATGTTCTCTACCAGTGAATTGAAGGTCGTGATCGCATTGTCTGAGATCAGTTTGGTCTGCAGCATACGCGCTGCGGTACGACCCAATGTAGTGAAAAGGGCCTCTACCGGGAGTCCTGTACGTTCAAGAAAAGTGCCTACTTCTGCCTGGACCTTTTCATTGCCTCGGGCATAATTTACCAGTAAACAGGATAAAGGACCGACTTCCATCGCTTCACCGTCATAGCGCGGGGATTTCACCCAAGAGTACTTTTCAGTTTCGTTGATGACCTTTGCTTCACCGTTGACCGTGTCTCCATCTACAAAACCGGTATATTCAGGTTCAGTGACACCGTCATAAGGCTGCAAAGGAGTGGTTCCTTTGTACCAGGCGTGTGTAACATCTTCCTCGATCTTCATATCATCGATGTCAAATACTTGAGAGAGATCACCATTTTTAATGTACCCGCTTTGGAAAAGGTTTTCTTTACGGTTTAGCTGGAATGCTTCTGCCGCAAGGAAGTTCTTCACCCCTGCTCCGCCTAAAACGGTCTCTTCAGTACCATAGGCTTCCGCAGCCATCACGATATCGGCATAGTAGGCCCGGTCAATAAAATCTTTGACAATTTTATATTTTTCCTTCCATTGGGCCAAACGGGTCGGACTCAAAATATCTCGAACACAGGTCACTCCACCTACCACAAGACTTTGAGGATGCGGCTGTTTGGCTCCAAAGATAGCAAACATTTGTGCCGCTACACGCTGTACTTCCAGTGCTTTGAGGTAGTGCGAAAGCGCAATAAGATTTTGTTCAGGAGAGAATTTATAGGTACCGTTCCCCCAATAGGCATTGGCAAAGGGCCCCAATTGTCCTTTATCTACAAATTCTTTCACTCTTTTTTGAACGGCAGTGAGTTCATCTGTCCCTGTAGCGATAGGAAGATCAGCATACTTAAAAGCCAGTTTAGATGCTTTTTCGGGATCTGCACTGAGTGCCGAGACAACGTCCACCCAGTCAAGTCCATGTAAATGGTAAAAATGCACCACATGGTCATGCATATAGAGTGATTCATTCAGGAGTGAACGAACCAACTGTGCATTGTATGGTGCTTCTATTCCCAATGCATTCTCTACCGCCTCAACACCGGCTTTATAGTGTGAGTAGGTACAAACACCGCAGATACGCTGTGCCATAAGCCCCGCATCACGGGGGTCACGTCCTTTTAAAATGAGCTCGATCCCTCTCCATAGCGTGGAAGAGGAGTAGGCTTTTTGTACCACATTGTTCTCATCTACTTCTACTTCGATACGCAGATGGCCTTCGATTCTTGTGATCGGATCGATCACTACACGTCTATTGCCCATAACCTACTCCCCCTTCTCATCATGTTTCTTCATAAAAATACTTGCGACAGCATGTGCACCGATACCCACGACCGTAGCTGTCAGAAGGGTAGCTCCCACTTTGTCAACGGTTGCATTAAGGCCCATGACCAGATGTGAATCAATGGGTTTTTCCAATGGCCCCATCGTGTCCCAAAAATCAGGCTCTGAGCATCCCATACAGCCATGCCCTGCCCCGATAGGCCAGTTGACATGCTGATTGAACCGCTCCGTGGAGCAGTTGTTGAAGGTATAAGGCCCTTTGCACCCTTGTTTATAGAGACACCATCCGTCTTTGGCGCCTTCATCCCCGAAACTCTCTACGAACTCGCCTGCATCGAAATGTCCGCGTCGTTCACAGAGATCATGGATACGGTTGCCATAGGCCCATTTTGGGCGATGATATCTATCAAGTGCAGGAAGGGTACCAAAGAGAAGGAAATGCATCAGCGTTCCCACTATGTTCGATGCGCTCGGAGGACAGCCCGGTACGTTGATGACCGGCTGTGAAACCACCTGGTCCACTCCTTTTGCCCCTGTAGGGTTCGGTGCAGCTGCCTGAATACCGCCAAACGCTGCACAGGTACCTATGGAAAAGATCGCCGCAGCGTCTTTAGCCGCGGCAGTGACAAGACTAAGCCCTGTTCTTCCCTGTGCACCCAGGGTTAAGTACTGTCCGTTCATAGCGGTTGGGATACCACCTTCCACAAGAAGGACATAGCGTCCTTCATACTTTTTCAATGCATGTTCAAGATTTTCTTCCGCTTGCCATCCGGCTGCGGCCATCAAAGTTTCATGGTATTCAAGAGAGATATAATCGAAAATGAGAGAGTCAATCGTAGGTGCATCGGAACGGATAAGCGATTCGCTGCATCCTGTACACTCTGCCATATGGAGCCAGACCAAAGGTACACGATCTGCCAGCTTGGCAGCTTCAGCAAATAAGGGAGTGAATTGAGAGGGTAAGGCCAGCATAGCTGTGACACCAGCGGCCCATTTCATGAAGTCACGCCGTTCTATACCACGGCTTTCAAGCATTTCTTCTACGGACTCTTCTTTCATAGAAGGCAACTCATATAACGCCTGTATACGGTCTTTCGCTTTTGCAAAAAGTGCATCAAAACCATTCATATCCGACCCCTTTTATTACATTAATGAATTTAGTATAGCATAGTACCAATTCTAAAATCAATATTTTTTAATAATATAGACTTATGTTTATAAATTATTTCTAAAACCACCCTCTCAACATAAGATACCAATACATAGGTTTTAATTGGTAGAGGTCAAATGCCCACCAGATGAATCGCGGTTCTGCCGGATCAAGAAACGGTATGGTCGGTGCCAGACCTTTGTAGTTGAACTCTGCCATAATGATCTTCCCGTATTCTGTTTTCAAAGGACATACCGTATAGCCGTCAAATTTTTCAACCAGTGGTTTACCTTCCAACTGGGATACCAGGTTACCGACAATGACCGGACCATGGTGTCTTGCAGATCCGCCTGTTTTTCCTTTAGGTATACCACAGACATCACCGATACCAAAGACATTGGGGTATCGTCTGTGCTGCAGTGTATACTGGTCTACTTCCAGATATCCTTTTGCTGATCCTTTTTGCCATCCTAAAGGAGAGTCCACTAGCGCCTGTGGCGGTCCCATAGGAGGTACGATATGGATAAAGTCGTAGTTCATGTCAACCATTCTTGTTTCTTCGATCATGTCATACTCTTCCAGATCTTCATCATAGTCGCCTTTGACTTCATAGGTCTCTTCAAAGGTGGCGATTTTTTTGGCCGTGTCGATCGCTACAAGGTTATGTCTGAACTTGTTGGTGATCGTGTCATACCCTTTTTGTACTTCGGTCAGTGATGCTTCTATCTCAGGGATACCAAAGAGTTTATTCTTTGCCGTTGCATATATAAAGTCACCCTCCAGATCCTCTTTTCTCAAATGGTCAGCACTCAGATAGAGTATCTTTTGCGGTGCCCCGCCACATTTGATAGGGGTATGCGGTTCGGTATAGATCGCTCTGGGTTTTTTCCCGGAGGAAGAGGCTTCTTTCAGTGCCTGGAACCATTCCCAGGTAATGTCCCCGCCATCGGCTGTACCTTTCTCCATATTGTTCAGATAGACACTAGAGATGCCGTTCTTGCCGATATCCTCTTCACTCAAACCTTTGATCCAATCATAATGGTATACCATGCCTGTTGCTACGACCATAGCGTCATAGACTACTTCTTCGCCTGCACGTGTAGTGACCTTATTGTTATCGGGATCAAATGTTGCTACTTCGTCCTTGATCCAGCGCACATCATCGGGTATGAAGTATTTGTTCTCTTTGACGATATCATCAAAGGTGTAGAGCCCTGCAGCCATAAAGACCTGTCCGGGCTGATAGATATGTTTTTCATTAGGAGCGATGATCGTGATCTCTGCATTAGGCAGCGCACTGTGAATTCTGGCCAAAGCCATGATACCCCCTGCTCCGGCACCCACAACCAGGACTTTGGCCTTTTTGTCACTTTTGGTATCTGCTGCTTCGTCCGCCTTCAAGGAAGGAGATAGGCCCATCATAGCGGATGCACCGCCGACACCCATCATTTTGAGTGCCGTTCTTCTGCTTATACCTTCATTGTTAGAGGCTTCGGCTTCACCGTGCAAAAGGTCAACCAATGCTTTGCTGTGTTCTATTTTTTCTTTTTTCACTTCAAACCCCTTTATGCTTTATATAATTAAAGTATAGGACAAAGAAAATTTATAAATACTGAAAAACATTCAATAAGCCGAACTTATGCAAAAGATACGCATTTAACCCTCTTGTGTTATAATGCCATCTGAACTATACGCTCATAATATCATATATAAAAATAAGGTTGTACGACATTGGAAACTCCCGTAATTAAAACGCAAAAATTCATCCTGAAACTTTTTCCGGAGATCATGGTCAAAGGTTCTTCGGCCAAAAGACAGATGGTCGGACAGCTTTATAATAACCTTGTTAAACTGCTTGGACGATTTTCAGAGGATATCAAAGTAAGAAAGTTCTCTGACAAAATAGAAGTGGTGACACCGTTTGATCTCGTGACAGAAGTACGACAGACTTTACTTGATACCCCCGGTATCGAGCAGGTGCTCGAGGCGCTGCAGTTTGATGATATGACGACACTGGATGCCATCAAAGAGAAGGTCAATGAAGTGATGGCGCATGAGGTTTCAGGTAAAACATTTGTCGTACGGGTAAAGCGTACGGGAAAACACCCTTTTAATTCACCTGAGATAGCAAGAACGGTTGGCGGCTATATGTTGGCACACAGCGATGCTAAGTCAGTGGACCTTCATAACCCTGAAGTCACCATTCGCATTGAACTCATCAACAACCAGCTCAACATCATTACGAACAAATACACCGGCCTCAGCGGTTTTCCTTTGGGTACCCAGGGCGATATACTCTCGCTGATGTCGGGCGGTTTCGACTCGACGGTGGCCTCATACCTTACGATGAAACGAGGGATCAAGACCCATTTCATCTTCTTTAACCTCGGAGGCATCGCTCATGAGATCGGTGTCAAACAGGTAGCGTTTTACCTCTGGAACAAGTTCGGTGCTTCTCACCGTGTCTCTTTCGTCTCTGTACCTTTTGATACGGTGATAGAGGAGATATTCCGTTCCACAAATGAGAGCTATATGGGGGTTACGCTCAAGCGCCTGATGCTGATGGCTGCGGAAAAAGTGGCCGATGAGATGGGGATAGACGCCTTGCTCACAGGCGAAAGCGTGGCGCAGGTCTCCAGTCAGACCCTGCGAAACCTTGCTCTGATCGACCAGGTGACCAACAAGCTCATCTTGCGTCCGCTTGCCACGATGAACAAACCCGAGATCATCGATATAGCGAACAAGATAGGTACACGCCGTTTTGCAGAGAATATGCCGGAGTATTGCGGTGTCATCTCCAAGAACCCTATTACGCACGGTTCCTACAAGCGTATGGAAGAAGAGGCAAAGCGTTTTGACTACACTGTGCTGGACAAAGCGGTGGAGGATGCGCAAAAGATCTATGTCGACGAGATCATCGATGATGTCGCAAGTGCAGCACACGTAGAAGTGGTACAGGACCTCGACAGTGACAAGTATGTGGTGATAGATATACGTGCGGAAGATGAGTGCATAGAAACACCTTGCAAAAGCATCAAAATACCTTTTCACAAGCTCAAAACAGAGTTTAAAAAGCTGCCGCAGGAGAAAGAGTATCTGCTGTACTGTGAAAAAGGTATCATGAGCCAGCTTCATGCCCAGTATCTGCGTGACGCAGAAGATGCTAAGAACGTAAGGGTGTACAGACCTAAGGGTGACTAAAGTGATGACCCTGCATGCCATACTCATCGGAGCAAAAGCAAAAGAACCTTTGCACTATGTGGAGCGTGTCCGAGCCGTACAGGGTAAAGGGCTGGAGGGTGACCGCTACTTTTACGGGCAAGGCACCTTCAACAAGCCCCAGCTCTCCCAGGATGTCAGGGAGATCAGCATACTCCCATATGAATCCCTTGCAGAGTGCAACCGCCGCTTAGAGAGTGAGCTTGATTTTCCTGACCTGCGTAGAAACCTTGTCATCAAACACTTCGATGCCTCCCTGCTGGAAAGCAAAGTCTTCACTATCGGTACAGCCAAGTTCCGCATCGTACGCACCTGCCCTCCTTGCGGCTACCTCTCCAGACTTCTGGACAAAGACATAATGGCGGGCTTGAAGTACATCGGTGGGTACAGGGCCGAGATAGTACAAAGCGGTATGATACGCGTTGGAGATGAGATCATCTATTAGAAGAGACTCTCTCCTTATGTAGGGGAATGAAAATACATTATTTCGCTTAATTCCCTTTGCATTTACCTGATTTATTTTCCATATTGCCACTCTTCATTTTCATCATACCTTGCATACCCTGCATACCCTGACCCTCTTGTTGCTTCGCAGCTTTACAATCTTGAATCTCTTGAAGTGTTCCGGCAGCATTCACACACTCTTTGATCTTGTTGATCTTCTGCTGGGTATTAGCGTTTTTCATCATGCTCTTATTGCCCTGCATCATACCCTGCTTACTTTGCATCATATTCATCCTACAGTTAGAAAGATCATCTGTGGTTTTAGCACTATCGATGCATTGTTTTGTTTTGTTCATATGATTTTGCATCATTGCCTTTTGTTTACTGAAGTCTTTTCCCATCATCATATCTGACTTGTTTTTCATATTTGATTTTTGCATACCGCTGCATTTTCCCATTTCACCATATGCGAGACCCGTAAATCCAATCATCAAGAGTACAGCCAATGTAACATTTAACTTTTTCATCATAATCCTTTTAACAATTTATTTGTATGTTCAGTATAAAACGTTAACGTGTAAATAGTGTGCAGTAGGAAAAGCACTCCTTCATCTATTCAGGGTGCAGAACAGTCAAATTCTTCTACTTGTTGGGAAAAGGTACTGGCTGCAAGCTTGATCCCTTCTGCTAAAGTAAAATAGGGATGCAGCATCTCGCTCAATTCGCTCACTTTGATGCCGAATTTGATGGCTAGTGCTATTTCCATCAGCAGTTCGGAGCCTTCAGGGGCCAAAATGCGTGCCCCTACCAAAGTATCAGTATCTCTGTTGCGAATGAGTTTGATGAATCCGCGGGGATCGTTGGCAACGACGGCACGTGGCACATGAGCCATCGGTAAAAGTGCTGTATCCACATTCAGGCTTTCTGCTCTGGCCTGCGCCTCGTCCAACCCCACACCTGCTACCTGAGGATCCGTAAAGACCACCCACGGCAAGACTTTGAAGTCAGCTTTTTCCCTTGCATCGGTAAAGGCATTATCTACGGCAAGTTTTCCCTCATAGGTTGCTGCATAGACAAACATATTGGACCCCAGTACGTCGCCTGCCGCATAAATGGTCGGTACGGAAGTTTGCAGATAGGCATCTACTTTGACGGCGCCGTTTCGTTCAAGCGCCACTCCCACGGCTTCCAGGTTCATATCGGCAGTATTTGCTTTTCTTCCTGTGGCCATGATGAGCTTTTGGGCAGAAAAGGTTTCCTCTTTCCCGTTCACCTTGGTATGTACGGTAACAACATCGTCCACTTCCGATACGCTCTGGATGGCATTGCCTGTGACGATGGTGATGCCTTCCAGTGCGAAGTGCTCAGCAAGTTCATCGGTCAGATCGGCTTGTTCTGCAGAGAGTATGCGCCCGGAACGCTGCAGTATGGTGACTTTGGATCCCAGGCGGGAAAACATTTGTGCCACTTCAACGGCAATGTAGCTTCCTCCCACCACGATGAGAGATTCCGGCAATGCATCGAGTTCAAACGCTTCTTCGTTCGTCAGGTAATTGACATCGTCCAGCCCTTCTATGTCAGGGATGAAAGGATGCGCCCCTGTACAAAGCAAGATATGACTCCCCTCTATAATGCGGTCTCCAACTTTCACGGAGGTAGGACTTTCCATAGTGGCACTTCCTTCTATATATTCAAACGCTTCCAACTCTTTTATATTGTCCATATACTTGTGTTCACGCAGGCCGTGTATCAGTCTGCGCTTGGCTTCGATGATCGCATGAAAATCATTTACCTGCCCGGAGGTACTGATGCCGTCAAAGGCATTATGGTTTGCTTTGTGTAAGGTTTCGGCTGCACGTATAAGGTTTTTAGACGGTACGCATCCTACATTGACGCAAGTACCTCCTATGGGTAGTCGATCATTGATCATCGTGACCTTGATGCCTAGACTTTTGGCATGGAACGCAGCAGCAAATGCAGCTGATCCGCCACCCACGATGATGAGATGTTTGGAAGTGTTATCGATGTTCCCCTCTTCTATAGTACATTCAGCTGTTTGCATGACTCTTTACCTTTCGTTTCTAAAATACTTGAAGATTTATCAATATGGTAGAGAAATACCTGTGTAATAGGCGTGAAGTGTTATTTTGTAATGTCCCGAAAGATCTCTCTCGTTCCCACCGTCCCGATGGGAATGCATCCTGACTTCAACGGAAGAAGTGCCCTTGGGTGCATACTGAAGGTTGAATCCGAAATAACGTGCATTGCCTACCATACAGAGCTATAGGCATTCCACCTACGGAGAGGTGGAACGAGAAAGACACCTGTTAAGCGTCAATTGTTAATTTTGTTTTTTCTTTTATACATTCAATGATTTTTGTTGGCGCAATTAAAAATAATAACATTTCAACTTTATATGGTTTGTCATCATTAAATACCTCTTTTGATAAGTATTTTAAAAGTTTGCAATACTCTTGATATGCTGTTTTATGTGACTTGTATGTATTCTCTTTTTGTGAAAGTCTAAAAATAGTTGATAAGTCATATTGAGATAATTTTGGATTTCTTCCTGAAGGTTGAGGATACAGTTCTTTTTCATCTGAAAAATTGAATAGCAACCAATTTAAAGAATAGATAGCTCTTGAGTCATAAATGGCATACTCATTTGGATTAATGAATGACGCTAGTTTTGAAAACGAGGAAATTAAATTGAAGGTTTCTTTTGTTAACTTTCCTTCAGATAGTTGTTTTTTAAATTTACTGATTTTCTCATCGTTTCTATCATTTTGTTTCAATGATGTTATTCCACCCCATTTTTGTATAATCCAATAATGGTTTTTTAAATTTAAATCATTTTGTAGAATTGGATTGAAATTTTCTTTAAGATAAATATTTTTCAAATATGTACCATTTATACTTTCAGGAATTTTAATTGGTGATGTTGGAAATTCCCAATCAAAGTTCTCTTTTAGGGGTACTTGAATCGATAAGTCTTTTAATCGTTGTACTAATTTATCCATATGTTTCCTTCTCTAGTTTGTATATTGAGGGTTGAATCTGCCGCTACGTATATTGCCGTACTTATACATGGCTGTATCTATTCCCAACGGGGACGTTGGGAACGAGATCAAATTAAACTGTTTTCATTTTAATCCATATCTTCAATATTAAGTTTTATATTATATCTTTCAGATTCATGCTCTGCATCTTTTACATTGATAATACCAGTACCATCCAAAGAGACATAGCCACTCATTTGCATGACACCTACACTGTCATCTCTACGAAAAGATGGTGTAATAACTTGTTTTTCACCTAGCAATGTCCAACAAATAGATAAATTGTTTTCTGAAAGGAACTGTATCAACTTGTCCTTTCTAACCATTAAGTATGGATTTGATTCATGATAAATACTTGGATCAAAACAGATCATTTCTCCATCTTTGTCTATAAAATGACCCTCTTTTTCGGAATATCTCATCTTCATACCTTCAAAAAGTATATTAGAAGGTTTACTCATGCGTAATGAATCTTCTTTTGAATAATCAAACCCTGATTCCCAGTAGTACTGTGAGGTTGTCAAACCAATTTTATAAGGATATCCTGATTTTAATCCATAACTATCTATCTCTGACCACTCTTCATATCCATAGTATGGATTTTGAAAAAAAGTATAGGTATCGGACCAATAAAACTCTCTATTAAACATTTGGTAATGTTCTTTAGCCTTAGGCATCCAATTGTTCCAAAAACTTTGATGTTCAGCCCATGCTTTAAACTCATCAATATGTTCATTTGGAATTAAATAACTATCTAAAATATACCAAGCTTTTTTATACACTATGTCAGATTTATCAACCCCTTTTCTAATTGGTTCTATCCAGTTAGGTGAGGAATCCAAAGCAATCCACTCTTGACCATCAGTATCTGTAAAAAATATAGAATTATTCGGATGTGGTATGTCTTCTACAAAATTTATCCACTTTTTATTATCCATTTTCCATTGAAAATTTGTTTTTGCACTCCACCAATACTTACTATCAATTTCTATATAGTAATCTGATTTAGTCTCTTTCAATAAAATTGTAGGATCAATATCTCTTACATAAGGTTCATATGATCCTTGATAGTCAATATATTTTTTTTCTTCACCATTCCACCCACTACTAGGATCTTTCATTTTAAAATTATCAGTTACCCTTGCTAAAGTATCATACATGGCTATCCACTGATACTTTTTACCTATTCTCTCCATCTTATGACTATGCCTATCATAGCTATATCTATTTTTCTCCTGAATAGATTTTTCAGCATCATTAAAAAAACTTCCATCATATCCATACTCTTCAAATATCTTTCTAGTTGCATAGTTGCTAATTAACTGTTCATCTTTTTTACATTCAAAGTCATATAAATTCCTACCAAATACATACCTTCCAAAATTTCCATAACCCCATATCCCCTACCATTACCATGTCCGTCATCATTGATGATATTATTATACTCTGATGATAACCGTCACCTCGATCTTGATACTTTTCTAAATCCTCATTTGTTGG
>AGBJ01000059.1_pt1 | contig 13389 bp, 10 predicted proteins | sample 768721 | NCBI WGS metagenome assembly AGBJ01 (sample SAMN00779238, study PRJNA67915) | hypersaline lake metagenome
TACCAATGACTGTTATGTTGATCTGGTTGTCGGAGGAATGCAACCTTTAGATGTTCCAAGTGGTGATCAAACAGGATATAAAGCTATCGGAGGATTTACGATACCGGCTGGTGGAACGGTCAATGTAACAGCAGATTTTGATGTAAGAAAATCTGTAACGGTGACAGGAAACGTAGATAAAAATGTCAACGTAACTTATAAGCTAAAGCCTACTATTAAGATCATTGACAACATTGAAGTAGGTGAGATCAATGGTACGATGACATTGAACCTGGATGAAAATGTTTCATCTGTTATTGTATATGCCTACGAAGATGGAAGCTGGGATACCAATGAAACAAATGCTACCAATAACTTTGGAAATGCAATTTTAAGTACGGATGCTACAGAGGGAAGTTATACATTACCATGGCTTACTATAGGTACCTATGATCTTGTAGTTGCTTCACAGGATGTGAATGGTACATTTAAAGATATTTTAGGATACTTGAATGATATCGTCGTATTACCGGGTGAAACAACAACGCAGGATATTACGAACGAAACCATATCAATGACACTGCCATAGATCACACGATCCCCACTTTCATAAGTGGGGAACTTCAATAAATAAATCTAAAACCTTTTAAAAAACGATATGCCCTTCATTTTGCATACGTTTGATGATGTCTTGAGCCATTTTATGCCCCTGATAGGCGGCTTTTCTACACCACTCTATCGCTTTTTCTTTATCTTCTTCACACCCTAATCCCATATCATACAAGGCACCTAGGTTAAACTGTGCTTTGGCATTGCCGGCCTGTGCCGCTTTTGAAAAAAGGATGAAGGCTTTTTTGTAGTCTTGCAATACTCCGCGGCCTTCTTTGTACATAGCACCCAGGTTGTTGAAGGCATCAATGTTCCCTCTTTTTGCTGCTTCTTCGTACCAAAAAGCTGCTTCTGATTCATTTGTCTCACACCCTTCGCCATTTTCAAGCATGAGCGCTACTTCAAACTGTGCCAAGGGTACTTCCCTTGTTGCTGCTTCAAGATAGTAATCAAAGGCTTTTTTGGTGTCCTGATTTACGCCAAGTCCTCTAAAGTAGAGGTAACCCAGATAATAGTAGGAAACAGGATCTTTCTGCTTTTCAAGCGCTGTGTAAAGCTCAAATGCTTTATCATATTCTTTTGCCAGTAATACGTTGTATGCTTCTTGTGCTAATGGAGTCATTATGAACCAAACCCTTCAAGTTCAGTTTGAACTTTTTCAATTTTATTTTGTGCATCTTCCAATGCCTGTTTATTCGTTTCGAGTACTTCAGCCGGAGCATTGGCTACAAACTTCTCATTGTTCAGCATGCCGCTGAGTTTCTGTATCTCTTTTTCAAGCTTCTCTTTTTGGCGTGTCAATTTGGAGATGATAGGTGTCATGTCTATCTCACCTGTTGGTAGATACACTTCAAGGTTATCTGATACATCTGTGACAGAATCCGGAATTTTTGCATCTACAAATTCTATGTTCTCCACCTTGGCCAATTTTTGTATGAACGGACGGGCCATGTCCGTGTCTATTGTTACATCCAGTTTGATATAGGCTTTTTCTATCTTGCTGTTACCCATATCTATGACCACTTTAGCACGTCTTAGTGCGGTGATGGATTCTTCAATGATCGCGAACATATTTTCAGCTTCTTTGTCTTTCTTGATCTCTTTAGGGAAGTGCATGATCATCAGGGAGTCACCATCTTCCAGGGTAGTACCTGAGAGTTTGTGGTAAAGGTGATCAGAGATGAACGGCATGAACGGAGAAACCATTTTCAGTGTTTCTTTGAAAATAGCACCCAGTTCTACCACACTCTCTCTGTCCGCTTTGGAGTATTCGATACCCCAGTCACAGAATTCATTCCATACAAAGTTGTAGAGTAATTTAGCACTTTCATCAAATTTATATGATTCAATAGAAGTACGAATCTTCTCAACCGCTGTACTTAGTCGGCTTTGCATATAGCGTCCAAGTGGTGTTGTTATTTCTATCTCTGTCAGTTCAGGGAATGTATCCACATTGAGTTGCAAGTAGTTGCTTGCATTGTAAAGCTTGTTGGTAAAGTTCCTGAACTGTTCGAGGTTCTTCGCACCGAGTTTGATGTCACGGCCTTGAACCGCCAGGTATGCCAATGTAAACCTGATGATATCTGCAGAATGTTCTTCCACCATATCAAGCGGGTCGATCACATTGCCTTTGGACTTGGACATCTTGGCACCATGTTCATCACGCACAAGCGCATGCATATAGATGTCTTCAAATGGTAGTTTTCCTGTAAAATGCTCACCCATCATCATCATTCTCGCTACCCAGAAGAACATAATGTCAAACCCGGTGATCAGCAGCGAGTTAGGGTAAAAATCGTCCATATCCGTTTCATTATAGAGCTCAGTGAGCTTTCCGTTATTTCCCCAACCCAAAGGCGACATCGCCCATAAAGCAGATGAGAACCATGTATCGAGTACATCAGGGTCTTGCGTCATATGTTTGGATCCACACTTTGGGCAAGTTTCAGGTTGGTCTGCTTTATCTGCCCATTGGTGGCCACAGTCATCACAGGTAAAGACCGGGATCCTGTGTCCCCACCAAAGTTGACGGGAGATACACCAGGGGCGAAGTTCATCCATCCATGCCGTGTAAGAGTTGATCCAGTGGGAAGGGTGGAAGTTGTTATGTTTTTTGGTCTCTTTGATAGAATTCTCAGCGATCTTCTCACTCAAGAACCACTGTTGGGAGATGAAGGGCTCAACAATGTTCTTACATCGGTAACAGTGTCCAACCTGGTGAATATGCTCTTCTATCTTGACGATGTGTCCAGCTTCTTCGAGCGCCTTTACGATAACAGGACGTGCTTCGAGTCTCTCCAAGCCCGCAAATTCACCACAGTAGTCGTTTAAGATCCCTTTTTCATCAAAGACCTTGATGAACTCCAGGTCATGTCTTTTCCCTACGGCATAGTCATTTTGGTCATGCGCAGGCGTTACTTTTACCACACCGGTTCCAAACTCCATATCTACATGTTCGTCCGTGATCACTTTGATGGTTCTGTCTGTCAGTGGCAAAAGTACCTCTTTGCCTACGATATCTTTGTAACGCTCGTCATCAGGGTGTACCATGATCGCCGTATCTCCAAAGTAGGTTTCAGGTCTGGTCGTAGCTACTTCCAATTCTCCGGATCCATCAGCAAACTTGTAGACCATCGTATAGAATTTACCGTTGACCTCTTCATGCTCCACTTCAATGTCAGATAGGGCACCATCATGCGTACACCAGTTAACCATATAGTTATTCTGTGTGATATGGCCTTCATTGTAAAGTGACACAAATGCTTCCTTTACTGCCTCTTTGAGCCCTTCATCCATGGTAAAACGTTCACGCTTCCATGCAGGTGAAACGCCCAGTTTTCTCATCTGATGTACGATCTGACCACCACTGGTCTCTTTTTGCAGCCAGGCACGCTCAAGGAACTTTTCACGTCCTAATGCTTCTTTGGTCGTACCTTCTGCTAAAAGTTGCTTTTCAACGATGTTTTGTGTAGCGATACCTGCATGGTCAGTTCCAGGCTGCCAGAGTGTTTTAAAGCCGTCCATACGCTTATAGCGGGTAATGATGTCTTGCAGTGTAAAGGTAAGGGCATGTCCGATATGTAATGATCCTGTCACATTGGGAGGAGGCATCATGATCGAGAAGGTTTTTAGCTTGCCATCTTTGCCTTCTTCCTGTATCTTTTGATTACCTTCTATTTCAAAGTATCCACGTTCTTCCCATAATTTATAGTAGCTGTCTTCTACTTCTTTTGGGTTATATGTTGCTTTTTTTTCAGTTGTTTCGCTCATCGGGCTATCCTACATGATGTTATATTGCCGCGATTATAGCGTAATGGTGCTTTTTGTTTTATGGGTGTGTTTAAAAGAGGGGTGTTTTGTTTTTTTTATGCCATTGTATGACGGCATCCCATGCTTCTTCGGCATTTTCGGCATAACTGATCATATCAAGATCATCTGATGCAATGACATCCTCTTCTAGTAAAAAGTTAAAGTTAATGATACGGTTCCAATACTCTTTACCGACCATAACGATAGGTATAGAAGGACTTTTCAGGGTTTGAATCAGTGTTAATATCTCAAAAAGTTCATCCATCGTACCAAAACCTCCGGGAAAGACGACCAGTGCTTTGGCACGCTGCATAAAATGGAGTTTACGTATACCAAAATAGCGAAATTGAAAACAAAGTTCAGGGGTGATGTACGGGTTGGGGAACTGTTCATGCGGAAGTTCAATGTTGAGACCTATGGACTTGGCGCCGACATCGAACGCACCACGGTTCGCAGCTTCCATAATGCCGGGACCACCGCCTGTCATCAGTGTGACACGAGAATCTTCAGGCTTCTTACCGCTTTTACCGACCAACTGGCCAAATTTTCTGGCTTCATCGTAGTAGATACTCTTTCTGACCATACTTTCAGATCTTTTCAGTTCAGCATGAAGTGCTTCCGAATGCGGATCATCTTGCAATTTTTTCTCGATCTGTTTCATTTTTTTCATGGCAGCATCAAATTCAATAATACGGGCACTTCCAAAGACCACAATGGTGTGATCTATGCCATGTTTTTTCATCTTAACTTCTGCCTTAAGATGGTCAAGCTGGAGCCTTACCCCTCTGGCTTCATCGGAGTAGATAAAATTTTTATCTTCTTCTGCTACTTCAAAGGAGGGGTCATTGACAATGGTCTTGATCTGTTTTAATGTATCAGAATAGTTTTTAGACTTTTTTTTCATGTGCTACCTCTATGAATATTATACATATTTTTGCATGAATTCCTTTGAAGTCTTTTTAATGTTATAATTTTTACTACGAATTTACAAAAGGGTAAGTATGAAAAATATAGCCATACTCTGTTCAGGAGGAGATGTTTCCGGTATGAACGCGGCACTTAAACGTTTTGTCGAGTACAGTATAGCAAAGGGATTGAAACCCTATTTTGTTCATAACGGGTATGAAGGTTTGATAGATAACACTATCACTGAGGCAGGATACGAGGATGTAGCTGGCATCATCGTCAATGGCGGTACCAAGATACGTTCTTCAAGATCAAAACGTTTTATGGAAGAGCGCTATCGCAGACAGGCCATAGAGAATCTCGGCCAGCATGATATAGGGTACCTGGTTGTTTTGGGCGGTGACGGCTCTTTCAAAGGTATGCAAAAGATGGGCGAAGAGAGCAGCGGCATCGGCTTTTGCGGCATACCGGCTACCATAGACAATGACATTGCAGGGACAGAATACTGCCTGGGAGTAGATACTGCACTCAATGTAATCAAGTATGCGATAGATTCTATACGTGATACGGCGTCCTCCTTCAGCAGAGCCTTTGTGATAGAAGCAATGGGTAGAGAATGCGGATATTTGACACTCGTATCAGCACTTACTTCCGGTGCAGAGATGTGCCTGATACCGGAGATCCCTTATGACCTTAATGATTACAAAATACGTTTTCAAAAGGAGATAGAGGAGGGCAGGGAATATTTTATCGCGCTTGTATCAGAAGCCCTAGAAAATACAGAACAGATAGCCCAATGGTTTGAAGAAGAGATAGGTATAGAGTCCCGTGTGATGGTTTTAGGGCACATGCAGCGCGGCGGAAACCCCACAGTGCATGACCGTTTGATGGCTTTTCATTTTGTGACACAGGCGATAGACGGATTGCTTGAAGGAAAAGAAAGTACGGTCATCTGTTACAGTGAGGGCGGATTTGAGCATAAACATATTGAAGAGGTTGCGTTTAAAAAATATAAAATGAAAGAGGATCTGTTAAAGCTCGGCATGGAATTTGGAAGCCATCAGTGAGACATTATTTGTGGGTGCCTTTTATAGTGTGGGTGACAGCATGTGGCGCTCCGACAGGAAAGGTCATTGCAAAGATCCCGGAAGCTTCAGGCATCAGTTACTGTAACCATGATGATACCTTGATCGTAGCCAATGATGAAGGCACCTACTACAGACTCAATAAAAAAGGCAAGACCCTTGCGAAAAAAGCGTTGGGTGACTATGATCTTGAAGGTGTGGCCTGTGAAGAGGATGAGATACTTTTTGCAGTAGAAAACAAAGGGTTGCTCATTGTCGATAGTAAAACAGGTCAAAAGAAACAAGTCTCCCTAAACAGTCTCTATCATGGTGATACATTGCCACTGTTTGACAAAAAGTCCGGCATAGAAGGCATTGCAAAAGTAGGCAATACCGTGTACCTGGCTAAACAGTCAAAGAAAAAGAAAAGATCTTTTGTTGCAGTAGTCAGTCTTGCATCTTCTCCTCCAAGGGTCATTGATGTGATCAAGCATCAACTTGCAGATACTGCAGGATTGGCCTATCATCAAGGATATTTGTTTATGGTGAGCGACAAGGAAGATCTGTTGGTCAAGTATGATATTCAAAAAAAGAAACGTGTACAAAACGTTAAATTAGGCAAAGGTGCCTGGGAAGGCATCGCTTTTGATACCAAAGGGAATGTATATCTTGCCGATGATAACGGCAGGGTAGTGAAATACAAGAAAAAGAAGCTGGGGCTGTAACCCGATTCAACCTCGTTTACCTGCTTTTTTCTTTTTTTGATGCCACAGATTTTTGTAGCTTGGATAAAAAAGTATATTGATCAAAGCACCTACCATGGCTAAGGCAGTGTCTTTATGCGCATCCCATACATCTCCTTGGGTACCTAAGAAAGCCATACCTAGTTCAGGGTGAAGAATCACTGCTGCCGACCATTCAAGCATTTCATAAAATGATGAGATGGAAAGGATCACCGTAAAGGAAAAGAATAGCGCAGTTTTAGCGGTAGTTGTTACATCAAGGATCATCTCGAACAAGATCCTGAAAACAAGTAGTCCAAAGAGAAAATGCACGAAACGGTCAAAATGGTTCCTCTCAAACCCAAAAAAATGTGTAACGGCATTAAAATGTTCCATTTCCGCATAGGTATAGTGCGACCCCAAAGAGTGCAAACTTGCAAATAGTAAAAGAAAGACAAGACTTGGCAGTGTATAGTGATGTTTTTTATCCATCCATAAGATAAAAGGAAAAAAGATGAATACGAGGACATTTTCAAGCAGCCAATCCTGCGGATACTTTGGATCGATCGCCATGATGGTCCAAACAATAATATACAGTGCAAATACAAGTTTGTGAGATTTTGGCATAGAACCCTCCTTCTTATTTGTATTATAACAGCAGCAAGTATAAGTTAAGATAATTCCATTTGAACCAAAATAGAAATAATAAGCAGTTGGAAACAACTATAAGATTATTTTTGCGGTAAATAAAACAGATTTTTCCATAACTTCTGATGTCATGACATCAGAAGCTGCATCATCTGAAAAACCTGCCAAAGAGATAAAAGAGAAGAGAGAGAACAATACTGACAAGTATCGCCGTTGTGATGGGGAAGTAAAAAGAAAAATTGTCTTTTTTGTAGAAGATATCCCCCGGAAGTCTACCGAGGTTGAAAGGAAGTTTGTCGCTGAAGAGAAGCATTGCTCCCAATAAAATGATCACGATACCTATAAAAATAAGGCTTTTCCCAAACTCAATCATGATAACTTTACTCCTTACATTATGCTATTATAGGGTAAATCTTTTTTAAAGGCAAAAGGATGGATAGGATTATCATTAAAAAAGGCGATATTACGAGAGAAAATGTCTGTGCCATAGTCAATGCAGCCAACAGCTCACTGCTTGGTGGAGGGGGTGTGGACGGTGCGATACACAGAGCCGGGGGTGCACAGATCCTGGAATCATGCAAAAAGATACGCGAAGAAGAATATCCTGATGGTTTACCTACGGGAAAATGTGTGGCGACGAGTGCAGGTGATTTGCCCTCAAGGTATGTCATCCACACGGTAGGACCGATCTACCATCAATGTGGTGTAGAGTGTGCCAAATTGCTTGCTTCTTGTTATAGAGAATCACTTAAACTGGCTGATAAACTTGGTTGTAAGGAGGTTTCCTTCCCGGCTATCTCTACAGGGATATACGGTTACCCTAAAGATCAAGCGGCTGCTATAGCTTATGAAGAGGTAAAGCACTTTTTAGAGGGGAAAAAAGAGATGAAAGTATATTTGGTCTTTCATAATTATATCGATAAAGAGATCTTTGAAAAAGCGATAGAAGAGGAACACTGACCGTGCTCACTAAAGTATTGTTTTGTTAATATAATAGTTAATAAAGAAAAAAAAGGAAATATTATGTATCTTTTTACTTCAGAGGCTGTTTCAGCAGGTCACCCTGATAAATGTGCGGATATCATTGCTGACAGTATCGTGGATACACTGCTGCAGCGTGATCCTGATGCTAAAGTGGCTACAGAAGTCTTTATCAGTGGCAAGCATATCATCATAGGGGGTGAAGTAAGGACCAAAGTGCCTGTAGATGCTGATTTTTATGAAGATATCGCTATCAAAGCACTCAAAAAGATCGGGTATCCTGAAGCAGGATTTGAAAGAGGTGAAACCTTTTTCCCTGACGAGGCAGAAGTACATGTCTATGTCAGTGCCCAGTCACCTGATATCACGATGGGAGTAGAAAAGGAAGATCATGAGATAGGTGCAGGGGATCAGGGAATGATGTTTGGCTATGCAAGCTCTGAAAGAGATGATTATATGCCCAGTGCCTATTTCTATGCGAGAGAGATAAGAGATGTACTCTATGCCTATGCGTTAAAACACCCTGAAACATTCGGTGTAGATATAAAAACTGAAGTTGTCATGGATTATGGGACCAAAGAGAATTTTGATAACGGTAAGCCTCAGCGCATCGCAAAGATCATTGTAGCCATTGCACACAGTAAAACGGTAACACAGGAAGAAGTGAAGTGTTTGGTTAAAGAGATCATCAAAAAGCATGTAACATTTGAAGCAGGGCATTTTGATGAGGATAACATTACGTTCTACATTAACAATACAGGAAGGTTTGTACAACATTCGCCTATTGCGGATTCGGGTTTGACGGGCAGGAAAGTTGTCTGTGATACTTATGGCGGATACGCACCTATAGGCGGAGGCTCACAAAGCTCTAAAGACTATAGCAAAGTGGACCGTACAGCATTGTATGCTGCAAGATGGTTGGCCAAACACATTGTTGCTGCAGGGCTTGCCAAGAAGGCTCTTGTTCAACTCTCTTATGTGATCGCTGAGACCAGACCCTCTTCGGTGACTGTAGATACACAGCAGACAGGTCTGACCAAGTTGAAAGATGAGGAATTGTCAGAGATCATTGCAGACAAATTCCCGCTTACTCCCCGATGGATCACTGAAAAATTTGCTTTGGACCGTCCTAGTAAAGAGCATTTTCTTTATGCTGATATCGCAGCAAAAGGACAGATCGGTTATGCAGCGTATCCATGGGAAGCATTGGATGAACTGGATTGGTTCAGATCTTTAAAAACGTAGTACGTTTTCTAAATGCTGCAAGAGGCATTGATCTTATAGTGGCCCAGGTCTTTTCCTTTGACATCTATGATATGTACGGCACATGCCAGACAGGGGTCAAAAGAGTGAAGTACCCTTAATACCTCCAGTGGTTTAGAAGGGTCTTCGAGTTTTATCCCTACGAGTGCCTCTTCATACGGCCCTCTTTGGTTCTTACTGTCTTTGGGGGAAGCATTCCATGTGGTTGGAGCTATCACTTGATAGTTTTTTATCTTCCGGTCTTCTATATTGACAAAATGGCTTAATACCCCTCTTGGTACTTCAAAAAATGCTCTTCCTTTTGCATTTTTAGGCAAGGCGTCAAAGTCATATTTACCCCAGGTCTGGGTATCATAATATTTGATATTTTCAACCAGTGTGTTGATGAATTTAAAGAGATACTCCCCTATGTAGGCACTCTCTATGGCTCTTGCAGCATTTCTCCCTCCTGTCGTGCAAAGGTCCATTAACGTTAGGTCACACTCTGAAAGAAATTCATCCACAAAAGGCTTGATGAACTTATTACCCTTTTGATAGCTTACCAAGACTCTTGCAAGCGGACCACATTCCATCGTTTTCCCGTCATAACGCGGTGCTTTGATCCAGGAGTATTGGTCATCAGGTTTGTCAGTCTTGAGTGTACCGTCTTCATTGAGGTCCGTATAGTAGGGCTGATCATCTTTGTACCAGGCTCTCTCCACCTCTTCTGTGATCTTACTCTCTTCAAAGGGTTTGATATCATTGAAATTGTGCCCATAGATGACACCGTCTTCAAAGAGTTGATCTTCTTTACTGAATTTATAGCCTCCCACACATAAAAAGTTTCCGACAGATTCTCCGATACCTGCTTTGATATCCTCCTTATATGCTTGGGTAAGCAGTTTGACATCAGGAAGATAGGCTCTGTCTATGAACTCTTTTGACTCTTTGATGATAAAAATAAATTGATTGAGTCTTTGGGGGTCCAGCATATCTGCAACACTGGTCACCCCGCCGACAACGATCGTTTGCGGATGGGGCGTTTTGGCACCAAATATAGCAATGGCACGAGAAATGTCACTCTGGAATTTCATCGCTTCAAGATAGTGAGAGAGAAGCAGTAAATTCTCTTCAGGAGAAAGCTTATAGGCTTTATGACCCCAGTACCCATTACTGAAAAGTCCCAGTTTCCCTGCTTTCATAAATTTTTGAAGCTTCTCTTTGACCTCTTCATAGTGGGCATGTGAATTGGCATAGGGATGAGAGGAGTATTTGTGCCCCAGTTTGCTGGTACGTTTAGGATCAGCTTCTAGTGCTTTGGTGACATCAACAAAATCCAAAAGATGTAAATGGTAGAAATGTATGACATGATCTTGCACAAAAAGTGCCAGAGCCATCAAGTCCCTGATGATCTTACTGTTGATAGGATCCTCAATACCATAGGCATCTTCCACAGCTGAGATAGCAGCACGAAAATGCACATTCGTACAGACACCACAGATCCTTCCGGCCAGTAGTCCCGCATCTCTTGGATCACGGTCTTTTAAAATGATCTCAATCCCTCTAAATAGCTGACCACTTACATAAGCCTCTTTTACTATATTATTCTCATCTATCTCCACTTCGGCCCGCATATGCCCTTCAATGCGTGTGATCGGATCAATGACTATTTTCTTCACTAGACTTCCTTCTCTTCGATTTTTCTTTCAGTTGCCAGTTTATCAAAGAATCCTTTTTCGACACATCCCATGCATCCATGACCGCCTTGTACCGGCCAACTGGTTCCCTGATTAAATTTTAGAGTGGGGCAGTTTGCATTCGCATAAGGTCCTTTACAACCCATTTCAAAAAGACACCAGCCTTTTTGTGCACCTTCATCTCCCCACTCTTTGACAAATTCACCCAACTCATAATGGCCACGTCGTTCACAATTGTCATGTATCCTACCTGCATAAGCCCATAAGGGACGATTGAATTCGTCGAGTTCGGGTATTTCTCCGAACATCAGATAAGAGAGCAGGGTCCCTACAATGTTCATGGGATTGACAGGACAGCCAGGAAGATTGATGATATCATCCCGCTCGAGTGCCTCTGAGACACCCACCGCACCTGTAGGGTTTGGTGCTGAGGCAACCACACCGCCATCAAAGGCACAAGCTCCGACAGAGAGTATCAAGGCTGCATTTTGTGCACATCTTTGCAAAAGTGCTAGCCCCGTTTCACCTTTGGGCCCGATGCGGAGAAATTTCCCCTCCATTCCCAAGGGGATAGCCCCTTCGACAATGAGGACATATTCTCCTTTTTGATTACTAATGATATTCTCCAATGCATTCTCACTTTGATCCCCTGAAGCACTCATCAACAGTTCATGATAATCGAGTGAAATATAGTCAAAGATAAGATCTTCGATCCCTGGATGGGAAGATTTGATAAAGGCTTCGGAGTTACCTGAACAATCAGCCAGTTCAAGCCATATAATGGGTACTTTGTTTAGCGTACCGATCCCTTCCTTGACCACCCCTTCAAACTCAGGATGAAGTTGCATGGTCGCTGTGACCATGGATATCCAGTTGTTGAGCTCTTTTTCACTGATCTCATAGGCATCAATAGCGGCAGAGAGATTTTCACTGTCCATCTGGTTGTGGGGATGCAGTTTGTTGAACTTTTCAATTCTTTTTTTAACTAAGGTCAACTCTTTTTCATGTTTGATATCTGCCGGGCTCTTTTTAGGCATATTGGGATCCACAAGATCTTGTGATACCTCAATAACATCTTCAACCATTTTTTTGCAGCGTCCGCATACGCGTCCTGCCTGGCTGTATGGTGCCAACTCCAAAAAGTTTGAAATACCTGTTTCAGCAACGATCTCTTCAAGATCTTTTTGATAGACATGTTCACAACTGCATATCAGCCGGCCTCGCTCACCAATGAGTCTGTTTTGATAGAAGTATGAAGGGTCGATAGTTTGTCGGTTTTGCATCAGTGACTCGATATAGGCTATATCTACATTGGTATTGAGTCCGATAAAGCGTGTCAGTTTGTCACCTTTTACGTAATATTCATCGATACGCTGATCTTTTTCAGAAGTGATCAGGATCTTTTCAAAATCATCTGAATGGTCGGGAGACTTGACATCCAACAGATCATAGGAACCGACTTTAAGCATATCTGTCATGACTTTAAGCTCAAACGCTTTTTCTTCCATCCCCAGTATATTGGCAATGGCGACCTCTGCCTGCAATGTACACTCTTTGACATGACCTGCTGTAAAACTCAAATCCTTCACCTGTGCAGCTTCGCCTACGGCATAGATATCTTTATCTTCCGTCTGCATTTTTTTATTGGTCAGTATACCTTTGTCGCATTCTAAAAACTCTCTTGCAAAATCAATATTGGGCTTGATACCCACACCAAAGATCAAAAAGGGGTCGACTATCTCAAGTTTTTTTGTCTTTAAAAGGGTAAGTACGTCATCGTTGATCTGCTTGTCTGTGATCTCGTCCTCATAGGAGATGCTCACTTTTCCGCTTCGAAGATACGCAGATTCGATCACTTTCTTTGCCTGAGGAGAGAGCGTTTTGTCATAAAGATAGTTTCCGCGTACGAGCAGGGTAATATGCTTAATGTTCGGCAGGCTGTTCAATGTTTCCAAAAGCTCCAAACCTATGGGCCCCGAGCCGACCATGACCACCTCTTTGTTCTGGATCCCCTCAGCGATCTTTTTACAATCTTTGGCATTTCTAAAGGTCGCAGCATTTTTAAGTCTACTGATATCAAAAAGGGTTCGAGGAAGTGACCCCGTTGCAATGATAAGTTTGTCGTAGCTGAATGCAGAGTGGTCTGAAAAGATCCTTTTTGCTTTTCTGTCTATAGAGACTATCTTTTCATTAAGTTCTATCTGGACGGTAGGGTCAATATGCAGCGCGATA
>AGBJ01000060.1_pt1 | contig 13282 bp, 13 predicted proteins | sample 768721 | NCBI WGS metagenome assembly AGBJ01 (sample SAMN00779238, study PRJNA67915) | hypersaline lake metagenome
CGCACGTTCTGTAGCTTTAAAACCTGAAGTATTACTTTTTGATGAACCGACCTCAGCACTTGACCCGATCTCAACAGGTGCGATCGAAGAGTTGATCACTGAGTTGAAAAAGGATATCACCGTTGCTATCGTGACACATAATATGCAGCAGGCAAGTCGTTTGAGTGACTATACAACTTTTATGTATCTGGGAGATATTATAGAGTTTGACAAAACAGATAAAATCTTTTTGAACCCTTCACAGAAGTTGACAGAAGATTACATAACAGGTAGATTTGGATAAAGGATAAAATATGTTACCAGGATATCAAGATGCAAGACATACAGTAAGAGCTAACGTACTTAAAGTATTGGAAGGACTTGCTGCGGCAAATAAAGAGGGACTTGAGGCACTTAAGGCCACAGATGCAGTGAAGTTGGAAGAAGCGAGACGTGGACTTAAAGATATTAGTAAAGAGACAGAGAAGATTGACAATGATATCGTACTCATTTTTGCAAAATATACACCAGAAGCAAGAGATTTACGTGAACTGGTTTCTTATTTGAAGATCACTTCTGCTTTGAACCGTATTCGTACAAATATAAACAACTATCTTAAAAATATGCAAAGTATGCTCACGGAAGAAAATGAAAATATTATGCAGTTGATTCAAGACTCATTGAGTATTAACCGTTGTACGCTTAATGCTTTTGAACAATCTATAGAGATGTTTCAAACCTTTGATGACAATGACAAGATTAAAGAATTGGCAGTTAAAATTGATGTAGAATACAGTAAAACAGATGATATCTACACACTACTTGAAAAAGAAGTGATCCAAAAAATAGGCAGTGCTGATGGTCTTGCTGAAGAGTATTTTAACCTTTTGAAATATATACGTAAAAATCTTAAGATCATCGACCGTTTAGACAGTATGGCACAGCGTGTGATATTTGCACGTATGGGCGGTAAACTCTAAATATAAATCGTCTAGTGTGTATGTTATAATGCGCACATGGAAAATGAAAATATAGAAATAGTTGTCATCGAAGATGAAGAAGATATCTTAGAGCTTATAGAGTATCATTTGAGTAAAGAAGGGTATGCCGTGACCGGCTTCCTCTCTACAGAAAATGTAGAACAGTTTTTAGAAGAAGAAACCCCTTCATTACTCCTTGTCGATCGTAACCTTCCAGGGATGGAGGGGAGTGAATTTGTTTCCTACCTTCGAGAGATAGGATATGATATCCCTGCTATTTTTCTTACTGCAAAAGCCAAAGATTTTGAACTCGAAGAGGGGTTTGAAGCGGGTGGTGATGATTACATATGTAAACCTTTTTCTCCTAAAGAACTGACACTAAGGGTAAAGGCACTGCTTAAGCGTTCTGGTGCCCTGCAAAAACAACAACGTATCAAATATAAGTTGCTTACCATGGACTTGGCAAAAAAAGATCTTACTATTGAGGGTCAGATCGTCTCTCTGACCAACCTTGAATTTAATCTACTGCATACGTTTATGAAAAACATCGATAAAGCCCTGACAAGAGATTTTCTTCGTGATGAGGTATGGGGTGTGGAAGGTGATGGAGTGAATGACAATGCGGTGAATGTTGCCATTAACCGGCTCAAAAATAAAATAGATCCACAAAATGAGCAGAACTACTTCCAGCCTGTATGGGGAGTAGGGTATAAGTTTTCATAAAAACATTACAATTTGACATATTATGACTCTCTTTGACTTTAGAAAGGCTACACTTCTAGCATGAATAAATTAGAAACCCTTGAACACTATTTTGGACACAGCTCATTTAGACCTTTGCAGGAAGAGGTGGTTGATGCTATTTTGACAAAACAGGATGTATTGATGATACTTCCTACGGGTGGTGGTAAATCACTCTGCTATCAGCTTCCAACACTTCTCATGGAAGGCATTACCGTGGTTGTGTCACCTTTACTGGCACTCATGCATGATCAGGTAGTGGCACTTAAAGCCAATGGTATCTCTGCAGAGATGCTCTCCTCTATGCAAGACCTTGAAGAGAGTCAAAAGATAGAAGACCAGTTAAGAGCCGGAGAGATAAAACTTCTTTATGTCGCACCGGAACGCCTTACGAATGCTTACTTTCTAAATTTACTGCACCAACTTCCTATCAACTTCTTTGTTATCGATGAAGCACACTGTGTGAGTGAGTGGGGACATGAGTTTAGAGAGAACTATAGACGCCTCTCTTTACTCAAAGAACAGTTTGCAACTACGCCTATAGCAGCATTTACAGCCACTGCAACCCATGCAGTCGAGAGTGACATCGCCAGTAACCTGGGTTTACAAAACCCTAAACGTGTGAGAGGTTCACTCTTCCGTGAAAACCTGACGATCAATGCCAGACACCGCATTAAAGACGGAAGAGCACAGTTGATGGAGTTTTTGAAACTCCATACAGACGAATCAGGCATTATCTATACACTTTCACGTAAATCTACGGAAGCAGTGGCACACTTTTTACAAGGTAAAGGCATAGAAGCCAAAGCCTATCATGCAGGACTGCCGACAGAAGAGAAAAATAAAACCTATGCGGATTTTGTAGCTGATAGGGTACAGATAGTTGTAGCAACCATCGCTTTTGGTATGGGAATAGACAAGAGTAATATCCGTTTTGTTGTGCACATGACAATGCCAAAGACGTTGGAAAACTTTTATCAGGAGATAGGACGTGCAGGAAGAGACGGATTGGCTTCTGAAACACTTTTACTCTTTTCAGCACAGGACATAGTACAGCAAAAAATGTTTATAGAAGATCTGCCGGAGACACCTTACAAACAACATGCATTCAATAAGCTTGACAGTATGGTACGTTTCGCCAATTCTGAGAATTGCCGACATCAGAGTATCGCTGCCTATTTTGATGATCGCATCGATGGCTGTGGAACGAAGTGTGACAACTGTACTGCCCCAGAGAGTGAAAAGGTGGACATCACTACAGCATCACGTATGCTTCTCTCTACGATCTTACGTACGGATCAGAACTTTGGTTTACACTATGTCATAGATGTATTGAAAGGAAGTAAAGAGCAAAGGGTACTGCAAAATGGGCACGATACCCTTTCTGTCTATGGAATAGGAGAAGAGTACAGCAAGTCACAGTGGTTGACGATCGGTGACAAGCTGCTAGAACTGAATGCCGTGGAAGTGGGAGAGTTCAAGGTTTACAAACTAACTAATTTTGGTATAGAAGTGATCAAGGGTGCCCATACGATCGAACTTAAAAAAGAGAGATTGAGCGTACAAAAAGCAGAGCCGAAAAAGAGAGTGACGTATTTTGATGATTATGATGCGGAAGTGTATGATAAATTACGAGACCTGCGTACTCAGATCGCTTCGGAGAAAGGGATCCCTCCTTATATCGTTTTTTCGGATAAAACACTGAAAGATCTAAGCGTCAAAGTCCCTCAGGATAAAGAGACGATGCTTGCAGTGCACGGGATAGGAGAAGTGAAATTTGAACGTTACGGCAATGCGTTTCTGGCTCTTCTTTCCGAGATAGCATCATGAAAACAAGGCCACTCTGCGGAATAGATGAAGCGGGACGCGGGCCTTTGGCCGGGTCACTGGTCATCGCCGGCGTGATATTGCAAAACCCTGTAGAGGGGTTGATGGATTCCAAAAAGCTGACTGAAAAAAAACGTGAAGTGCTTTATCCACGTGTACTTGAAAACTCAGCGTATCATATCGTTGTTTTTTCTGCCAAAGAGGTAGATCAGAAGGGTGTTTCCAAGTGTTTACAAGAAGGTTTACAAAAAATACAGAAGCATCTCCCTGAAGCAGAGTATCTTTTTGACGGAAACAGTACCTTCGGTGTGGAGAACATCACCACCATGGTCAAGGCAGATGCCAAGATAGAAGAAGTCAGCGCTGCAAGTATACTGGCAAAAGTGACACATGATAGAGAGATGAGAGAGATGGCAAAAAAGTATCCTCAGTATGGTTTTGAAAAACACAAGGGGTATGGAACCAAAGCCCATATAGAGGCGTTAGTGAAATATGACCGATGTGAGGTCCATCGCAAAACCTTTAGAGTAAAAGGTTTGGATGAAGCTACACTTTTTTAGCGAGGTGATTTTCCGTTAACAAGAAGTTCTCCGTTACGCAGTTCCAAACGGTAGATATAGGTATCATTCGTGATTTCTGGTTGCACAAACATCGCTACCAGGCTTACATTCGGGTAGATTGAAAGCTTTTGAAACAAGGTTTTAGAGAGAGATAGATTGATATTGGTTGTGATGCTTCCCAGTGCAGTCATGGGGTTGATTTGAAGGGCGGCGACATTAAGTGTTTTATCAACAGCAAACATGGCATTCATGCTGAAGCCTTTTACACGTTTTTTCTCAAGTTTTATTGTATCTACACTGAGGTTGCTGAGCTTAAACTCTACATTTTTAGAGACAATTTGTTCCAAAATCGCTTGCATCTGTGCTTGATCGTCAGGGTCGGTATTTTGCAGTTTTTCAAAAGCGTTTATATCAAGGTTATTGATTTGCATATCAAGCGCTGCATCTTCAAGCACTACATCTTTTAAACCATTGTGTACTTGGATACTTTTTGTTTTTGTCGTGACTGTTTGGGATATAAGACCCTCTTTTGTTTTGGAGTCAGCGTGTACGTTCAATCCACCGACAAGGAGTGACCCCTTGCTATGGCCGTTTATCTTGAGTGTCTCCATACTATACTCTGTCATATAATCATACGCAGTTGCACCCGTAGAGGTGTATGTACTTTCCAGTCCAAGCAGGTGTATATGTATGTCATCACTTGTTTCAAGACGGAAAGATGCCCATTTCTGTTTTAGGTTTTTGATTACAGTATCTTCCAATATTCCTTGAAAATGTAACCCTTTACTCACAATCGTGATCGTTTCATCCTCTTCTTGAAGTGTTTCACTGATGTCTTTCATGTTGCCGGTAAATGCAGTTCCCGTGTGGTCAACTTCAGCATGCACAAGAAATGCTTTTTTTGCTATCATCGCTTCAAATTGTTGCAGTAGCTTCTTGTCACTTTCATCCGCATCTGCATAGAGGCTTTGCGGCAGGCTTAAAGGATAAAGATCAAGTGTGACACTACTATGCAGGTAAGTGACATCTACGCCAAGTTCAGAGCCGTTAAGGTCTTCTAGCTCTTCTAGCCTCAAGACAAGACCTTTTTGGTTTAAATAAGGCAAGGCTTTTTTGGGATCATTGAGCATGATGGTAAAATGCTGTGTATTGTCTGCTGTGGTAGGATAAGATACTTTAAACCCTTGGGTCTGCATCTGTGTAAGCTCCGTGTTAAGTTGTTGTTGCAGCAAAGATGCGATCTGTTTTGATCCCACCGTAAAATAATAAATCGTTCCTACGATAACAAGTCCAAATAGGCCAAGCCCTATTTTTTTCATTTGTTTCCTTTGTAAAGTGTAGTAAGATGTTCCATTTTTTTACCCAGGTTAAGCAGCGCCATATCTGCCAGCGTCAGTGCCATCATGGCTTCACAGACGACAGCACCCCTGATAGCGACACAGGGATCATGTCTGCCTTTGAGATTGCATTTGACTTCTTCGTTATGGGTAGTGATCGTTTGTTGCTCCTGAAAAATAGAAGGCGTTGGTTTGAAGTGTGTCTTGACAATGATCGTATCACCGTTGGAGATGCCTCCCAGCATTCCACCGGAGTGATTGGAGGTAAATCCGTTCAAGGTGATTTCATCATTGTTTTGACTCCCTTTGAGATGGGTACTGGCTATACCATCTCCGATCTCCACTGCTTTGGCTGCATTGATACCCATCATGGCTTCTGCAAGTATGGCATCGAGTTTGTAGTAGAGTGGTTCACCCAGACCTACAGGAACACCTGTAGCAGTCGTAAGTACGACACCTCCTACAGAATCATGGTTCTCTTTTGCTGCGAGTATTGCCGCTTCCTGTGCCGCTTCCTGTGCAGGGTCCAGCGCATACATTTTGGATGTTTTTGCATACTCAAAATCCTGTATACTGCCCTTGATACCGTCTACTTCACAGAGGCCGCTTTGTATAGATACTCCCAGCTCTTTGAGCATCAGTTTCGCTATGGCACCGCCTGCCACACGCGCAGCGGTTTCTCTGGCAGAACTTCTTCCGCCGCCGCGGTAGTCTCGCAGACCGTATTTGTGGAAGTAGGTAAAGTCTGCATGTCCGGGACGAAAGAGGTCTTTTACATTTTCATAGTCTTTTGATTTTTGATTGGTGTTAAAGATGATCATAGCGATAGGGGTACCTGTACTCACCCCTTCAAACGTACCTGAAAGTATTTCGACCTGGTCAGCCTCTTTACGGCCTGTTTCCAGTTTGGATTTACCAGGCTTCCTTCTGTCCAGTTCACTTTGTATAAAGGCTTCATCTATCATGAGTCCTGCAGGAACACCGTCAAGTATGCATCCCAATGCTTTACCGTGAGATTCTCCAAAAGTGGTCAAGGTCAGTTTTTTCCCAAAGGTATTCATGCTTTTAATTCCTTTAATGCGACGAGTGCTGCTTTTTGCTGTGCCTCTTTTTTGCTTTTTCCTTTTGCCGTAGCAATGGTTTTATCATCCAGTATGACTGCGATCTCAAACTCTTTTTTGTGGTCCGGTCCCGACGCATCTAACAGCGTGTATACCGGGGTGACTCCATGGGTTGCCTGCGTGAGTTCTTGCAAGGCGGTTTTATAATCTTTGGAAAGCGAGTCAAGATCTATTTTGGGGTGACACGCTTCGAGCAGTGTGATAGAGATCTCTTTTGCGACGTCTAACCCTGCTTCGAGATAAATGGCACCAATGATCGCTTCAAAGGCATTGGAAAGCAAAGAAGGCTTGTTTCTCCCGTTATTATTTTCTTCGGCCAGGGAAAGATAGATATAAGAACCCAGATCGAGTTTTTTTGCTAAAAGTGTAAACCCGACCTCATTGACAAGGGAAGCACGTATTTTGGAAAGTATGCCTTCGTTTGATTTTGGAAATTTAAAAAAAAGATACTCACCTACGATGAGGTCAAGTACGGCATCTCCTAAAAATTCAAGCCGCTCATTATTGTAAGGCTTTTTGTCACTTTTATGTGTTAAGGCCTCAATAATCAATTGCTTGTTTTTAAATGTATAGTTTAATTTGTTTTCAAGTTCACTGTAATCATTCACTTTTTCTCCTTTATAGTGTTGATTTTATTTTCTGCTTTATATTTTAGTAGCTTCTTCTTTGCAGAAAGGCAAAGCCTGGTCTTTGACTCAGAAAATATTAGCATAAAGCCTCTTTTATTCGTTCTGCTTCATTTCTGGCTAGTTCATCACAGCGTTCATTTTCAGGATGCCCGTTATGGCCCCTTACCCAGGTACCGGTGATATTATGGGGTGCAGCAACTTCGATATAGGTTTTCCATAGGTCCACATTTTTTACTTTGGTAAAGTTTCGTTTTGCCCACCCGTCCAGCCATTCATTGATAGCTTTGACTACATAGGAGCTGTCTGAGATGATCTCTACATTACAAGGTTCTTTAAGAAGTTTAAGCCCCTCTATAACCGCCTGAAGTTCCATACGGTTGTTGGTAGTGTGAGACTCTGCACCGGAGTACTCTTTACGTTTTCCTTTGTACTCCAGTATACCGGCATAGCCTCCGGGACCAGGATTACCTAAACTGGAGCCGTCAGAGTAAAGAGTAATCTGTTTTCGGACTTGATTTTGCAATTTTTTCCTCAACTTTAACAGAGTGTATCGCCATACAGTTTGGACAGCGTTTAAAAGAGACCGGAAAACTCTGTTTGCATTTTTGACAGAGATAAGAGAAGATCAAATCACCCTCTTCAAAGCCATTTTGTTTTGCCGAAGCTAACATGTCCAAACTAAATATACCGCTTTCTATAGAGGGTTCCTGCAGATACCCTTTTGCATAGTAAAGCGTTTTTAGCTGTTTATTTGATACGATTATATCTAAATCGAGTTGTGAATTTGGTAATAACCAGAGGATGTCAAGAAGTTCTTTGATACGTTCAGGGTCGATGATCTCCCAGGCACTTTTGGTATCAAGCTGTAAAAGTACGGTGACGACTTGTCTATACAGGCTGGGCGCTTCTTCCAATAACTCCCTGAACTTGGACACTTTGGTTGGTATGGAGAGGGTTTTATCGGCATGGAGCGCTGAAAAATCCAGAAATTTTTCAAGCGACTGGGTCTCTTCTCCCAGCATTTTGAGCGGCTCTAGCACTTCTCTTGCTTTATTATATTGATGCATCATCTCATAGACGATCCCCAACTCATACAGTACTTTGGCATTACGCGGCTTTTTACGTAGGATTTCTGTATATATGTCCATAGATCGTTCTAAAAACCCTGCATGAAGGTACGTGTTCCCCAGCCTCTCCATAAGTTCGAGTTTCCCTGATTCATGTGCAATATGTTTGATAAGATAAAGATAAATACTGATGGACTTATGATATTCTCCGGAATTTTCAAATGCCTTTGCCAGTAAAGTAAGCGGTTTAAGCATATTGGGTTCAAAGGACATCTCTTTGATGTCAAGTGCACACTCCGAAGTATCAAATTTGTCTAAAAACTTCAGTAGGTTACCTTCCTCTTTTTGTTGTTTATGTAAACCCCATCCATAGGTTGAGATTGCGATCATAAGGGAGATAACGATGATCAGTATGATGCTAAAAAGAGGGTCATCATAGGAAGGTAATATATTTTCCAAAAAAATCCTTACGTACTAGGTAATTTATAGGGTTCAATTATATCGAATTAGATATAATTCTATTATGATAGATAATGCTTCGATAGAATCTTTAAAAAACAGTATGGATATAGTGGATGTGATCGGCAGTTTTATTGAACTGCGTAAAGCCGGAGCGAACTATAAGGCAAACTGTCCTTTCCATGGAGAGAAAACACCTTCCTTTGTTGTGAGTCCAAGTAAACAGATATACCACTGTTTTGGTTGTGGCGTCGGGGGAGACAGTATCAAGTTCGTGATGGAACTGGAAAAACTCTCTTACCCTGAAGCCATCGAAAAACTGGCCTCTATGAATAATTTTTCCCTGACATATACGAAGGGAAGTTCTGACTACTCTGATGCAAAACGTGTCCTGGAAGCCGTAGGGCAGTGGTATGTGAAGAATCTCAATCATAATCAAACCGCTATGAAGTATCTGCTTAACAGGGGGATCTCTCAAAACTCTATTGAAACCTTTGAGATAGGGTATGTTCCAAGCGGGCAGGACGTGATGCAGTTTTTGCAAGGTGCCCTGCTACCTTTGCCCCAAGCAGCAGAAGCAGGGATCATTGCACCCAGTGAAAACGGCAGTGGTTATTATGCACGCTTGGTGGAGAGGATCACGTTTCCTATTTATTCTACGAGTGGGTCATTGGTGGGGTTTGGCGGCAGAACGATCACAAACCATCCTGCCAAGTACATTAACTCTCCTCAAACAAAACTTTTTAATAAATCACAGCTCCTGTATGGCTATCACTTGGCAAAAGAGAGTATTTATAAAAACAAAAAGATCATTGTTTGTGAAGGGTATCTGGATGTAGTGATGTTCCATCAGGCAGGTTTTAAAGAAGCAGTGGCAGGGATGGGGACAGCATTGACACCGGAACATTTGCCGCTGTTGCGCAAAGGGGACCCCAAAGTGATCTTGGCGTATGATGGGGACAAAGCAGGTGTGGCTGCTGCACTTAAAGCTGCCCAAATGTTGTCAGTGGCAGGTTTTGATGGAGGGGTTGTACTGTTTCCCGACGGACAGGACCCTGCTGATCTTATAGCCAAAGGAGAGAGCGAAACTGTGGCAAAGTTGCTTCGCAGTGCCAAACCGTTGATCCCTTTTGTATTGGAAATGATCGTTTCGATGTATAACTTGAATGATCCAAGAGCCAAAGAAGCTGCTTTTGGCGCGGTAAAGCAGTATCTTGATACACTGAGCCAGATCATTAAAGATGCATATATTCCTATGGCAGCTACCTTGTTGGGGCTCTCTCCTTCATTTTTTGGAAAGGGAACAAACCTAGCCAGAGCCAAAGAGAGTTTCACGCAAAAAAAAGATAATCTTGAGCAGTTATGTATCCTTAAAACACTCATTGAACATCCAAAGCTTATCGATAATGTGTTAAGTGTCATGGATATAGATATGTTCGGTACCTATGCAGCACTGTTCACCGCACTGATCAATGGGGAAAACGAACATCCCGGACTAGTGGGCTTAAGTATAGATGAGGGTATAAAAGTCATGGATGAACAGGAGCTGAACAGTGCTTTATTAAAAATACTGACGATATATTACAGGAATAAATTGCAGAGCATATCAAGGGATACAACGATCTCAGCAGAAAAAAAACCATTTTTGCTTAAAAAGATAAAACTAGATATACTGCCGAGACTGAAAAAAGGTGAACTAGTCTCGTTTGACTCACTAAATTAAGCAATACAAGGAAATAAAATGGCAACTGCAAGTGCAAGACATATACTCGTCAATGATGAAGCTCTCTGTAAGGAACTGAAAGAGAAGATAAACACAGGAGAGATGACTTTTGAACAAGCTGCAACAGAACATTCTTCTTGTCCCTCAGGTGCAAATGGCGGAGAATTGGGAACATTTGGACAAGGACAGATGGTGCCGGAGTTTGACCAGGTTGTCTTTAACGATGAGGTAGGTGTGGTTCACGGACCGGTGCAAACACAGTTCGGCTACCATTTGCTTGAAATAACCCAGCGTTCATAAGATAGCCGACGCATGGGTAAGCCTTTACCTATCTTATGCTAAAATCTTGTGTACCTGAATCTGTGGGGCATTAGCTCAGCTGGGAGAGCGCTTCGCTGGCAGCGAAGAGGTCAGCGGTTCGAGCCCGCTATGCTCCACCATGGGGTAAGCTTTTTATTATTTGCTACTTTAATACTTAATCCTATACCCTACCGTATGGTTGCACTACGCTTCAGGCGATATCAAATAATCCAAATAGCTTAAAGGGTTTTTATGCAGAAGAATATGAAGTTTTATGATTTTATGCATAAACAAATATTGGTACTCCTTGCACTTTTTATCGGTACTGGTACCGGTTACCTTTATATAGGGTATCTCTACACATCTTTTTTCCCCGAACTTTTATGGTATCTGCTTTTGTTGACAGTTTCTTTTTGGGGATATAGACTGCATAGAACCTTTTTGACTCAGGATATGAGTATCAAACAAAAAGAACAATGGCTTGGTCAACTGCGTTATTTTTTATTTATTTACTTCTCTATGTGGACGATGATGTTTGTATTGTATGTATCTCGCCATGAGACGGAGCTACACTATATTGCCATTGCCACACAGTTAGGTGTAGTGGTGGTTTCTGCAACCATTTTAGCCTCACAAAAAAAACTGGTTGTCCTGACGTTAAGTAGCTTGATGTTGCCTTTGATGATCTATTTTCTTTTAGTAGGTGAGTTCTTTAGTTATCTGCTGGCTTTTTTTACCATCGTTTTGAGTGGGGTACTTTTATATGCGGCACATAATACGTTTAGTTATTTGATCAAAAGTGAATACCAGGCTTACCATGACTACTTAACATCACTTGGGAACAGACGTTATTTTATCGAATTACTTGATAACGCTATGAAAACGCAAAAAAATGAAAATAAGCATTTTTATTTATTGCTCATCGACCTAGATCACTTTAAGACCATTAATGATTCTTTGGGGCATGATGTAGGGGATGCTTTGCTTTGTGAAGTTTCCAAACGTATGTTTACTCTCTCAAGTGAGCGGAAAAATACTGTTTCACGTCTTGGTGGAGATGAGTTTTGTATCCTTAGTACCTTTTATGATACACAAGAGGAGTGTTTGGCAGCTGCCAAACATAATGCGAGCAATATACTCCGAACGATTAAAGACAGTTACATTATAGAGGGACATCATTTGTATATCAGTGCGAGTATCGGTGTAAGTGTGATCAGTAATCCTCAAATACAAGCCGATACCTTTATCAAAGAAGCGGACATTGCTATGTATGAGGCAAAAGCGCAGGGGCGGGATGGCATTATATTTTTTAATGATGAACTTTCAAAACGGGTAGAACGAAAACTTGAGATAGAGCGTTTATTGCATTTTTCAATTGCAAAGAATGAGATATCATTGAACTATCAGCCCCAGGTCAGCTCTGAAAATGAGATCATCGGATGTGAAGTCCTTGTCCGCTGGCAGAATGAAAAACTTGGACAGGTCAGTTCAGAGGAGTTTGTCCCTATCGCGGAACAAACCGGTTTTATTATAGAGTTGGGTCATGATATTTTAGAGGAGTCATTGAAAACACTGAAACATTGGGAAGAAAAAGGTATTATCCTGCAACAACTCTCCATTAACATTAGTATGAGGCAACTCTTTTATAGGGATTTTATCTCTGATGTGAAACAGCTTTGTGAGACCTATATTACGAAAGAGCAGCGTTCAAAGATTATATTTGAGATCACAGAAACGGTTGTAGCCGATGATGTACAAAAACTGATCACCACTATGCATATACTGAAAGAGTATGGCATTCGCTTTTCAATGGATGACTTTGGAACAGGCTATTCCTCTTTAAGTTACCTTCACCGGTTACCTATCGATGAAATAAAAATCGATAAATCGTTTATCACTGAATTGAACAAGCCAGAACAGGATGAAGAGAGACGGATCGTACAGACGATCTTTAATATTGCGAAAAATCTTAGATTAAGTATCGTGGCAGAGGGCGTAGAAACAGAAGAACAACGAAAGTTTTTAGTGGAAAATGACTGTGATATTCTGCAAGGATATTATTTTTCCAAGCCGCTTACATCCCCAGAGTTTAAAGTACGATTTTTTGAGTCCAAACAGCAAAAAACCTAGATTTTCTACCGATGCAGGAGAGGCAGATAGGCCTCTGCCTTTTTGAGGTCAAAATAGTAGGGAAGTGTTGTTATCTTTTAGTAGGTTGATATAAAGGCATCGTGAAAGACTTTTCTGTACGAAGGTAGAAGCTCTTGCAGGGTGCTTTTATGTTCTGTCGGAAGAGAATGGGCCACATGTGTTTCTCCTCTTTTTTGTACGAGTATGGTTTTTCTGAGTGAAGGGGATAACTTATTTAACTCTTTTTGCAGTGAATCAGCATTTTTGTAGACAGCGATACGGACAACATAGGAATCAGCTGCCAAACTTTGTAAAGGAAAAATGAAGCATAGGGCTATGGAGATGAGACGAAACATATAAAGGCTACCTTTTATTTGTGTCAGTATGGAAATTTTATAAAATTAAGATGATGTAGTATATCATAAATAA
>AGBJ01000061.1_pt1 | contig 13223 bp, 13 predicted proteins | sample 768721 | NCBI WGS metagenome assembly AGBJ01 (sample SAMN00779238, study PRJNA67915) | hypersaline lake metagenome
GAAAACGACGGCTTTTTATATTGCCTGGCACGATGATAGGGATAATGATATGAATTATGATGTGGATAAATCAACTTTTATCAGAAAATATAAAAAACGGAATGAACTGAATAAGAAAATTAAATTTTTGCAAGAATCAAATTTTTATTCGAAATAATTCAAAATAATCCCTATTGAGTTTTACTTTTCTTGACTTTTCATCGGTGCAATAATTCTTTATAAAATGTAAGAAAGTTAAATATAGAAATCCACGAAATTCACCCTGTGAAATCCTTTATAGAAGGAACACCAAAGTTGTTATTTCACAGTGCAGGCAGGATAAATTGGGCAGGTGGGGCAGCACATATTAAGCTGATTAATCCTGAGGAATCCGTGAGACGACAGGATTCCAGCTATATTTCTGAGTCGGTTATTGATGGGAATGAGGATGGTGGTGTTGCTATTCTTAGATATTTAGAGAATTATGCTATCTTATGTGGATTTACGATTACTAATGGAGAATCTCAAGCTTCACGGGATAAATAATGAAAAAGATTTTACAGGGGAGGCACTGATTGGGCAGATAAACACTGATATTAATTTTGTAATATAAAAAAGCAGTGTAGCAGACGAGTCATCTCGTGTATATTTCGAAAAAAGATAAATTAAATTGGGGTAAAAAGTGACACAAAAAATTATTTTTATAAAAATGAAAATTAATTGAACTTGAAACAGGAAAAAATTTTCACATATTCAAATTCACATATTTCAAAAATTGTCCTGGTTTCAGGGACCATTCACTGACACGATTACATTCGTGTCAAACCCGTCACGGAGTGGTCCTCGACAGCACGCGTAAATCTCGAATATTTCTTTAGCTACGAATTAACACAAATCACACTTATAATATTTTTTGATTTTGTTAGTTAGTGAATTTGAATCTCGACTCCCACCAAACAGAGGGGCGGACGCGGACACAGACTTTACAAAGATGTTTTTTAGTCATTGATTGGTCATTGAAAAAAGAATAAAAAAAATATTTAGTTAGTTTTTTGTTTGTGTTGCTTGCCCTGTGGAATTTGCCTTATATTCCATTGGGTTCGTTGATAAAAAATATTCGTGAAATAAGTGGCAAAGTTCCTAAATAGAATTTATTTTCTTTTCCAAATAATGCTTGATAAAATTTCTAAAAATCGTTCTTGTTGAGGGAAAAAGGCATAAAATTCCAAAGAAATCGGTAAACAAACCAGGTGTTATTAAAAGTGTGGCACCAACCAAAATAATTGCCCCATCGAATAATCTGTCTGCTGGAAATCTGCCTTCATAGAATTCCTTTTTTAATCGCACCGATAATCCAGAAACCCTGCTGCCTGGCTAAATATGCTCCACATACTCCTGTGATGATTATTATGGCAACCGTTCTCCAGAAACCAATTATGGAGCCGACCTTTATCAGAATGCAAGTTCGAGAAGTGGAATGATTGTGAAGAGTAAAAAAAGATAAAAAAAATATCGTCGCTTCATTACCGAATTTTTGGGTTTTCCTCCTCTTTTTTAGACTTTATCAATAAGGAAATTGGAATCAGAATTGCATAACCGATTACAAGAAGAATTGCGCCCAGATTAATTGCTGAATTTACGATAATGTATCCGACAATTATAAAAACAATTGCTAGAATCATAAAAAAAAGATTAAGTGAACCAAAAACAAATCTTTCTTTTTTCTGAGTTTTCGTCTTTATCTTTTTTGCCATTTATAATCTCCGCTTTGTTAATGTTTGATTATTTTGAATTATTCACTTGCTTAAATTTTTTAATCATCTCTTTGGATTTATTCACCCCTTCTTCATTATTATTGATTTCAATTGCTTTATTCCAATTCTGCATTGCTTTCTCCATTTCACCAAGTTTCCAAAAAATATTTCCAATATGATAATTTACAACTGAGTCCTTAAATTTTTGATCCAGAACAAGTTTCATTGCTTCCAGTGCTTGTTGGTATTTTCCTGACTGGAAAAAAGCCCAGGCAAGGCTATCCCAGATATAAACATTTTCCGCGTCTATTGACACAGCTTTTTTTAATAATTTGATTGCCTTATCCAGTTTTATTCCTTTTTCTGCGAAAGTATAACCAAGCCAGTTTAGCAATTGAGCATCTTCTGGAAATTTATGTAGTGCCGCTTTGAGAATTTTTATCTCATTCTCAGTATCTTCCAATTCGCTATAGACATTTCCCAGTTGAAAATAAGCATTGATAGAGGTAGAATCCTGTTGAATTGCTTTTTTTAAAAAGGGAATAGATTTCTCTAATTTTTTTTCATTTGAATAATAAGTTCCGATCCAGAGTGCAGTAGATTGTTGTGGCTTTTTGCGTCGTCCCAGTAATTCCTCCGCTTTTTTGACATCATTTTTTGTTTTAAGAATGATATAAGCAAGCGTTTTTAAAGTAAAATCGTTTTTGCAAAGAGAAAAGTCTGTTTCTGCCAGAAGTTTTTCTGCTTTCTTCAGAGAATCATTATAGGCAAAGTAATATGCGTAAACAACTTTTACTATAAATGCGATTGTGTCGTTTTGAGGTTCCGAATAATCTAAAAGTTTATCGAATAATTTTGTATTATGGGTTAAATCAGCCAAACGGGACAAAGTGCGCAGGTCAGAAATCAGTATTTTCTCATTTTTTATCTTCGAAAAATAATCATACGATTGTTCATAATTTTTTAGTTCAAACTCGCAAAATCCGAGCAACTCATTTGTCCAGTCTGATATATCGGGTTTTTCCTCACAATAAGGCAAGATGTATTTCTTGGCGCATTTAATAGCATTTTTCCATTCCTGGCATTTGAAGTAAGAATGGAAAACAATCTTTTTCAGGAAGAAATCGAAGGAGCCGAGAGAAACCTGGTCTGCTATGTCGATGACTCTCTGATAATTACCGGAATAATACAGGGATATAAGCAATTTCTTGAGAAAATCAGGAGGAAGAATTTTTCTGGAATTATAAATATGTGTGAGAAATTTGGTGGAATTTTCAAAATCCTTTTGTTCAAAATAATAGTACCCCATCCAGAGATTTGCTTTGTAAGAATCCGGGTCAATATTTAATATTTTTTGTAAAATTCTGCAACATTCTGCTTCATCCTTCATTTCTACATAAGCATTGGAAATTTTATACAAGAAATCGATATCATCGTGAGAGTATTCTTCTGCCTGCTCCAGATATTGTCTGGATTTTTTCTTTTTTCCCAGTTTTTGATTATATTTATAAAGTTGGAAATATATTTTTTGCTTTTTCTCATCAAAATTTCTTAGATATTTCTTAAGTAGGCTTATTGCTGTTTTTGTCTCTCCAAGTTTACTGTAACTTTCGGCAAGCATAATAAAGATATCAGAATTTTTAAAACCCTTATCTACGCTTCTCTCTGCAATTTTGATTATCTTATTATAATTCTTTTTATAATGGAGAACTGTAAGACGCTCGATAACAATTTCTTCTGAGTCGGGGTCAAGCATTTGGGCAATCTTGAACAACGAATCAGCTTTGTCATATTGATAGTTACTTTTCGCCATTTCCCCAAGCCAGAAATAATAATACGAGTTACTGGCATTTAGGGGAGAAAGAAAAGAAATAATTACAGAAAAACTGAGGGTAAGGATCAGGAAGAATAGAAATTTTTTCTTCATTTATTAAATTTGGGCAGAGTATTTTATTGTTAAAGAACGGTCTGGTTCCTCATATTGATTGTGTAAAAGGTCTCTAAAATTCAATTGAAGTTTTAAATTATTGGAGATATTCAGATAAACGGCAACATTGAAATAACCGTTTTTTTCACCAAAAGAATAGGTTTCTTCATCACCAAATTTTTCATTATCATTAAAGGCAAAATCATATTCAGCAAAAAATCCGAGCTGATTGTTCAGGCTTTTATCGATTCCTATAAAACAGTTGACATTATCATCTCCATCTTCCTTTTCAATACTGTAATTTGTACCTATGTGCACACCAAAATCTCCCAGCAAATCAAAGTTTTCACTTAGTACAGCGTAGAAACCTTTGGATTTTATTTCATAACGGTCAACAGTGATACTATCTTTTTTTTCATAAAACACGCCATATCCGCGAGAATCAAAGCCAATTTCAAGGGCAGGAAGTTTGGGGCTTTCATCAAAGATACGATATTTGATATAAACTCCGGGATATTCATCCCAATTTGGTTCTTCATTTCCCAGCACTTTTTCACCACCATAAGCTAAGCCAAACATAAATTTTTTAACAATTCCTACCCCAGCACCAAATGAGATACCATCATTTTTATAAACTGAAGAATGAAATGAGACTTCTCCCACCTGCAGTATTCCAGCAGTGGGAATATCGATTAATCTTGTTAATTCCTGAGCAAAAGCATTAAATGCAATTAATCCAAAAACTAACAAAATCACCACGAATTTTCCTGGACGAAATCCAGATATTATTTTGCTTTTCATCATTTTCCTCCCAAAGAAAATTTGATTGATAAATTTAATCAATAATTATAAAATTGCTAAAGAATGTCAAAGTTTTAGTTTTTATGGACGATGTAATCGTGAGAATATTAATTATTTTAGAGCTTATTTTAGTTTATTCAGATGGAAGAATTAATTTGTTATTATTGTCTTTGTATTAATAATATACAGGAAATATTTAATTTTATCAACATAATCAAATATGAGATGAAATCTCAATAACTCGCTTTTTATCATGCCTTGTAATCTTCTTTAAAGTAAACATAATTTATCAAATTTTTTTCGATTAAATATTTTTGTCAATAGAATTTTATTCATTTATGTAAAATTTTCGGTGATTGTGAATTATTTGACATAAAAAAATCACGATTAAGAAATTGAATAAGTTGCGCGCCCGTAGTTCAACTGGATAGAGCACCAGATTTCGGCTCTGGTAGTTGGGGGTTCAAATCCTCCCGGGCGTACCAATTTTAGGAAAAATATAGAGATATGAATAGTTTATTTATTACATTTGAAGGAATCGAGGGTTGTGGAAAATCAACCCAGGCGAAACTTCTGACAGATAATCTGAGAAGAGCCGGATATAAAGTTCTCTTTACACGAGAGCCAGGTGGACCGCCTATTTCAGAAAAAATTCGTGACATTCTTCTTGACCCAGAACACTCTAAAATGCACAGATTAACCGAGATTTTTCTCTATATGGCAAGCAGAAGCCAGCACACTATGCAATGGATAAAACCAGCACTTGAAAAAGGAACAATCGTTATCTGTGACAGATATTACGACTCTACTTATGCCTATCAAGGAGCTGCAAGAAAAATTCCAAGGGATATTGTTCATTTTATTAATAAGGTAGCGATAAATAGTGTAAAACCTGATATTACTTTTCTGATAGATGTCCCTGTGAAAATCGGTCTTAAAAGAATTGGTAAAACAGCAGACAAGAAAAGTCATACAGACAGATTGGAAAACGAATCCGACGAATTCCACAAAGCGGTTCGCAAATCCTATCTGGAATTATCAAAAACACAAAAAGATAGGATCATAATTCTTGATGGACAAGATGAGATTAGCACATTACAACGCAGAGTAAAAAATATATTATCAAATAAATTCGAGATTAATCTATAATTTGAAAGGAAATGAGAGATATGAAAAATAAAAAAATTATTATTCTGATCATCTTACTTATGGCTTTGGGCTTTTTTGTAGGACGGATTGGCAGAGCAAAAGCTGACAACAGCAGCAAAAATCTGTATTCATATATGCAACTTTTTACAGAAGTTTTGAAAACTGTGAACCGTTCCTATGTGGACACCTTGAATGCGAAACAACTTATTATCAACTCTATCGAAGGAATGATAGACGAAACAATGGACCCGTTTACAACCTTGATGACACCAGAGGATTTCAAAGAATTAAAAACCTCGACCAAAGGGAAATTCGGTGGTTTGGGGATAAGAATTAGCTCTCCCGGAGATTATATCACAGTAAATTCCGTAATTGAAGCCACGCCTGCCTCACAAGTAGGGCTTATGGCTGGTGATAAAATAACAAAAGTCGATGGCATATCCACAAAAGAATGGACAACTAAAAAAGCAGCTGACCATATGAGAGGTCCAAAAGGCTCAAAGGTTATCGTTACGGTACAACGCGAAGGAATTAATGAATCCATTGATTTCGAAATTACTCGAGATATTGTAAAAATTGCAAGTATTCCTTATGTTTACAAAATAAATGGTGATATCGGTTATATTCGTATTATTAATTTCAATTCGAATACTGGTGGAGACCTGAACAATGCACTGATTGAACTGCAAAAACAGGGAATAAAAGGATTGATAATTGATTTGCGTTCAAATCCGGGTGGTCTGCTCAGCCAGGCAATAGAAACTGTGGATCAATTTTTACCTGAAGATAAACTCGTTGTTTATACAAAAGGAAGAATTGAACATTTCAACCGCGAATACTATACTGAGGATGCTTTTGCTTTTAATGGAATTCCTACCATAGTTATTATAAATCAGGCAAGTGCCAGTGCTGCCGAAATTTTCTCCGGTTCTCTTCAGGATTACGATAAAGCATTAATCGTGGGTAAAAACAGTTTTGGCAAAGGCTCTGTGCAACAGCTCTTTCCTCTCCCGATGAACTATGGCCTGAAAGTTACAACTTCACATTATTACATAGAAAGTGGTAGATGCATTCATAAAGACCGAAATAAAAATGATGACAAAGATACAAACAAAGAAACGGAAGGAAAAACCGCTAAGGAAAAAAAGAAAATTTTTAAAACTATAAGCGGCAGAATTGTTTATGGTGGAGGTGGAATTACACCTGATATCGTTATTGAGCAGGATACGCTTAATAAATTTTCTGTGCTTGTACGAAGTAAAAACCTATTCTTTAAATTCGCGGTTGATTATCTTGCAACAAACGAAATAGATAGTAATTTTGTAGTTACAGAAGAAATTTTTAACGATTTTGTGAATTTGATTAATGAAAATAATATTGAGTATACGGAAAAGGAATTTACAGATGCCAAACCCTGGCTAAAAAATGCTCTTGAAGCTCAAATTATCAGTAATAGATATGGGCTGGAAGCAGGAAATAAAATCTTCGTCCGAAAAGACCCACAACTCCAACAGGCCGTCGGTTTGCTAAAAAGTTTTACTACAATGGAAGAACTTTTTTCATATTCTGTAGATCATGATACCTTGCAAGCAGAATATTATGAAAGATAATCGTTATTTTTTTGGAGTCATCTCCTGGGGTGTTATCCTGTTCACCGTAATCCGTAAGTCCCGATTTGATCCCCGAGACTCGAGGAGACTCCATTTCGGAGGTGACGGACGAAGGATGAAATGGAACAGTTAAAAATTGTGCCATCAATCTTCACACATAATAAATTGGGGCTGGTAGAGTACCCGGGACAGGTAAACCTCCGTTTCACTACAATCTGGCCAACTAGGTGTTACAGAATCTCGTGGTGTTATTTGCTACACCTTTTTGAATAGCTTCACCTGAATTGCCACGACTGAATTGAAATGATTTTCCAGTCGTAGAATATTTCATCGAGGTCCACTCTGCTGAGGTTCTGAAATAGAGAAAATAAAAATTTTAATTTTTTATTCATTTTGATTTTGAAATTATAAGTTAACATAAATATCCCGCGAAACTCCACCAGTTAAATACAATCCACCAGCTAGCGGAAAATGGGGCAATCAGATTGCACAGAGAAAACATTATGCGATTCTTTAGATTTACCTTATTAAATGATGCTTCGCATTAAAATCTCCGATTTTATTTAACAGGGTGAATTCTATTCAATCAAAATTATCTTCTACTTGATAATCCCCAACCAATCACCAAGTAAGAAATGTAATCTTCCGATTAGCAGAGAAATACGAGCCATTACTGTATAACCAAAGGCAGAGCCAAAGCAAATCATTAAGAATAGAATTCCGATATGGGCAGTTCCACCAAAAATTCCTTCATGCTTTTTACTAAAGAAGAAATAAATAATTCCGGATATAGTTCCAACAATCAAAACCAGGTTTCCAAGAATCGCAGTAAAACTCATTTCTGCGAATGGATTCATAATTGTTTCATTCATTTGAATTAATATATCCGATTGTAAAGTTCGGATTAAACTCAGGCCAGCAGTTGTTCCAACAACTAATGCAATCGCATATCTACTCAGCCAGCTAATATTTGGAATTAAACGACAAAGCATCAAAACACCAAGAATAGCAGGTAAAATCAGTAAAATATTTGAGTTAAAATTATTTATTAATGGATCAAATAAATTGGGAATGAGAATATTATAAACAGTGTAAATAAACCAATAACCCGCGGAAATTCCCACAAAGATTTGCTCAGCAATTTTATAAAGTGGATTATCTTTGTACAAAAAACTAAATATAGCAAATGTTAAAATTACTCCAATCCAGATTCCAATTCTTTCCATTAATATAGCCATAAAAACTCCTTAATTTACAAAAATTTATTGCAAGCAGATTCCCGCCTTGCGGGGATAGGATATTGTGTTTTCATTTATTCAATCTTTTTTTTTGCTTTTTCGGTTACGAAAAATCCAATGTTCCCGATAATAATGAAAATGATAATTATCAGGTGAGCTATTGATTGAGCGTCCATACCCTGAGTCGCAGAACCGGGTTTATGAATTAATTTTTCATATTCTGCTGCACCTCTAAGTCCACCTAACAAACCGGTAAGCTGTTGCTGCTTATTTATGTAAGGAGATAAAGATGGAACTTGTACAGCAGTAGAACCACCGGCAAGTGGAACTCCATAAGCATCATGTCCTACCTGGACCCACTGCTTTAAGCCAGGATCACCTGCAGAAAGTCCAATAATAAATTTCAATTTTTTAAAATTATTGATTCCATTCATAATTTGCAATGAATCGATTGGTGTATTTCCTGCATCATTCGGGAAAGTTTCCCGAAGATTTCTCCCCATATGATTTATAGTAACCAGCCCTCCGGCTTTATAGCCAAGATTTACATAATCTACTCCATACTCTTTTTCTGGGAAATCCTTTTTTACACTCTGGAATGCTTCTGTGCACATCAGCACGCCCATAGGCCAGAGTGCAGTACAAATTATTTTATAATTTCTTCTAAAACAATGTCTGATTAAGGCTTCTGCCATAGGTTGAATTTCAGGCTTTGTAGAAGGTCCATAGTCAAATGAAATGAGAACATGTGAACCTTGTGGAGCAGTATTAACTAAATTATAAACATCTGGTACACTTCCCGTAATTTCCAATTTAAATCCAATAACAAATAATAATGGTAGCAGGACACTTAGAAAAATTATAAAAAAGATTATTCTTCTATCGATTTTTAATAATTTTTCAAAAAATTTCATCTTACTTTCCTCCCAGATACGATCTTTCGATTCCCAGAATTATCCGAATGGAGCTCCCCACTATACCCAGCCCAGCACAAATCATTATTGCTCTTTGACCGGTTGGCTGAAAATAGTTTACGATAAATCCTGAAATTTTCGGAATATGTAAATAAACAAGTGAATCTGGAATCCATCCTGTCATCCAAGTGCCAATAGTAGTTCTACCAAGCATAACAAGAACAGCAGCAAGGAGCAACAGAGTTGATTCAAGATTTCTGGCACGGAATGCGCGATATGAAGCCGAAGCTACAAAAAACGCAAGTAAGGAAAACATAGTAGCAGAAAGATTTTCAAAGAAGTATTTAAACAGATAATCAAAAGGTTTCAAACCCAGGAATGAAACAATTTTTTCACTATTATGAAACAATCCAAACTGGTCACCGGTTCCCCACAAAACTCCCGCAAGCACCATAACAAAAAAACTTATTACACAAATAAGGTAATATTGCCAGTTTTCCACCTTTCGAGATATCTTGATCAGATTTACCTTAAGAAGATTAAGTTGACCGAGTAAAATCGCAAATCCGGAAATTATCAGAAACCAACCTTCCAGAGTACCGGACATTTGACCAAAAGGTTTGTGTGGTATGAATTCAGAAACAATAATTAATACTCCTACGAAAAAAGTGATAAGAAGTGGTAGATTTCTTTTCATTGTATCCTCTTGTAAATTTCTAAATATTTATAGAGATTTTCATTTTATCGAGAGAAAGTCTTTAAGAAAATGAAAACCAAATAGTTCCAATATTATACCAACAAAGATTGTAATCATTATCACAGCTTTACCAAAATCCTGGCCTTTCAAACAACCGAGTTGAGGTGGGTCCTGGGAAAGATAGGCAGAAGCAGCAAACAATTCTTCCCCAATAAGTGTATAGTCGCATGCCGCAACAAAGAATGGAATCTGGGCAGGCATTGCTGTTCCAGCAATCTGTATCGCTCCACTCTCATGCCCTGTTTCTGCCAGGATTAGAGATTCTGCATAAAATGCACCAAGGTAAAAAGTTGCTGCTGGTTTTTCTCGCATGATTATACCATCCACACCAGCTACATAACCAAATTGGTCATCTGTTAAATAATATACCGAATTAGGATCGAATGCATCCGGTCTTCCCACTTTCAGATACGCCTCTTTAACGATTTCTCTGGCAGTAGAAAAAACCATAGAACGACTAACTGGAACGTGAATTGTAGAATCATATCGTGCAACTTTCTGGGAAAGATGACCCAGTATATTCAGCCCTGCTAAGGTTTGGATATTATCAAGATCCATAATTCCCGGCACAAACAATATAGGTTTTCCCATTTCAGTAGCACGCCCAACTGCTTCATCGATCATATCCAGCCCCGCAATTCTGCGAATGTACAATTTCTTGCCCTTTCTTGCATGAAATATGAAATAAAGAATTGCAAATGCTATGATTAATAGCATAATCAAAAGAGATGTTTTATTTGTATTAAACCATTGTCCCTTTGCTTTAGCATTTGTAGAAACTACTGCGATTTGTTCTCCATCCTTATCGAATAAACTGATCTTGTAGTAATATTTTAAACCAGCAGAAATACCGTTTTCATCCTCATAGAAATTTTCATCAGGAGAAAGACGAGCAATTTCAACAAAATTTTCATGGTCCCGACTTCTTTCAATGATGATATAAGAAACTTCTGGTAGATGGTATTCCCATTTTAACTGAATAGCAGTTCCATCATCGTTTGGTCCATCGATTGCAGAAAAAGCAATGTTATTTGCTAAAAGAGGAAAAGTTACTAAAAAAATTACAATAACAAAATAAACGATTTTTTTCATCTTTACTCCATTTGTTGCTAAATCTTTTTTAAAAAATTTGAGTGAAAATTAATTTATCTAAATAATCATTGTCAATATAATTCAATTTAAACTTAAAGTGATTTTTAAATTTGATTAATTTCAAAAATAATGATTTAACTGGCTAAAGAGAACAATAATGATAAACATTTACTATTAAAAATTATTGTAAATTTAGTAATATTTGACAAATAAATTACAATTCAAGAAAAATGACAAAAGAATTAATGTATTTTTTGCTGGTACTGTTTGCCAGCATTTTTTATTATAAGGAATTCTATGTTAGATAAAGGAAAGATTGAAAAAGTGATCAATAATAGATGCAAAATGTCCGGTTTCACTCTTTATGAGTGGAAGTTTGTTGGCTTTGGCAACAACCGAAAATTGGTTATTTATATTACAAAAAAAGGTGGAATAACCATAGACGATTGCTCTAATTTTAGCAATGATCTTGCTGATGAACTGGATATGAGAGACCTTATTGATTCTCGATATATTTTAGAAGTTTCATCCCCGGGATTGAAGCGTGAGTTGCAAATCTCCCCAGCATTTTCTCGGTGCAATCGGTGAAAAAGTGAAAGTTAAAATTGTTAATGAAAGAAATCAGAACGAAACTGTTAATGGAATTTTGCAATTAGCAAATGATGAATTTGCAATTGTGAAGCAATCAAATACTAAACAAAAAAAGATAAAATATGACCAAATTAAAAAAGCATTAACAGTTTTTAAATGGAAAAGTAAAACAGGTGCATGATGGGTTTTAATTTACTTTCGAGTATTGAAGAATTTGCTCGAATTAAGCAAATTGAGAGACAAAAAATTGCTGATATTATCAAGGATAGTCTTGCATTTACCCTTTCGAAAAAGTTACACGACAGGGAAGTCTCTGTCGTAATAAATTTTGAAAAAGGTGAAATTGTTGCGAAATTTAATGCAATAGTTGTGGAAGAACTAAAAAAGCATCTGGGTGAAATCAGTATTGAAAGAGCAACGGAAATTTCCGAAGAAGTGAAAATCGGTGATGAAGTACCGATTAGCATTCCAATAACTCAGTTCGGTAGAAAAACTATTCAAGCAGCACGCCAGTCAATCATCAATAAAATTAAAGAATCTGAATCCCTAAAAATCCAGGTTGATTATGAGAAACAAAAAGGTGAGATCATTACCGGCATTGTTAAGAAGGTCGAATACAATGGTTACATAGTTGATATCGGTTTCACAGAAGCACTTTTACCCACTGATGAGCAGGTTGAAAACGAATTCTATAAATCCGGGGATTATATAAAATCATTGATTTATGACATCAGAAGAGAAAAAGGTAAACTCACAGTTATCCTTTCCAGAAGAAGACCGGAATTAATTGTTAAACTTTTTGAATCTGAAATACCAGAGATTCTGGAAAAGGAGGTTATTATAAAAACAATTGTGCGAGAACCAGGCTATAGAACCAAAGTTGCCGTTTATAGCAAAAACAAAAAAATTGATGCTTTTGGTAGTTGTGTTGGGCAGAATGGGACTCGAATAGAAGCAATCAAGAAAGAGTTACACGGCGAGCCTATTGATGTGGTCGAATATCACAAAAATACTGAAAAGTTTATTAAAAATAGCATTGGATATGGTCTGGTAGAAAAAGTATACATTGCAAATCGGGGAAGGTTTGTGCAGGTTATTGTTGAAAATGAGAAGAAAAAAATCGCAATTGGCAAGGGAGGGAAAAACGTTAAACTCGCCGCAAAATTGACAAATTATAAAATTGATGTTCTGCTTGAGAGTGAATATGAGCAAATGGCTGCCCAAGAACGGCGCGTCACAAGTAGAGTATTCGACCTGGAAGGTGTTACAAAAAATATAGGTGAAATCCTTTTCAAAGCAGGTTATACTTCTGTTCAAGATATCTATTCCGCTTCTATCAAAGAAATTTGTAATATTGAAGGCATCGGGAAGAAAACTGCCCAAAAAGCTGAAAGATTCTGCAAAAAAATTT
>AGBJ01000062.1_pt1 | contig 13079 bp, 12 predicted proteins | sample 768721 | NCBI WGS metagenome assembly AGBJ01 (sample SAMN00779238, study PRJNA67915) | hypersaline lake metagenome
TTTAGCTCTTGAAGCACCAGATGAAAAATTAACATTCGGTAAAGAAGCAACTACTTCACCAATAGGTTGTGTAGCTTTATCGGCAAGTTCTGCTTCGCCAACAATAGAAACACTGTTACTGGTCTCAGAAAGTTTTTTAGCTCTAAAGTCAGCACCTACAACAATAGGATCAAGCGTTACAGTTTCTTCTGCGAATGCAGGTGTATTCAACAATGCATACGATGTGATGATCGAAGCCGTTAAGATTTTGGTTTTCATATTATTTCCCTTAAAATATGTAGATAGTAAAGGAGGAGAAGTATATAAAAGTGATAAATAACTTATCAAAGCAGATTATGTACAAGTCTCTTCCCTACGCTGGTATTATCCAGTTCAAGTTCTACGGGTCAAGCATTTATGCCATCTCAGCCAAATCTGAAAGATTCGGCACCCCGAGAGATTGATATCTACTTATACTGGAAATAAGCTATTATAATCCTTAGAGAAGAGAAAAATAGTTATATATTAATCAAACTGATGCCAAAAAGGTGTACCGATAGTCGGTGTGGAAGGTGAAGCAAATTCACGCTTCTGCATCACACCCGATTCATACCCCAATCGCCCTGCTTCGACAGCCAACCTGAATGCGTCAGCCATTTTTACAGGATCTTGTGCCAGGGCTATGGCAGAATTAAGTAATACTCCATCATATCCGAGTTCCATCGCCTCTGCGGCATGAGACGGCTTTCCTATGCCTGCATCCACGACCAGTTGCAGATCGGGGAACTGTTTACGAATGGCCAAAAGGTTGTCCGGGTTCATCAATCCTTTTCCTGAACCGATCATAGAACCCCATGGCATAATGATCTTACACCCCGCATCTGCCAAACGCTTGGCTACTACCAGGTCATCAGTCGTATAAGGAAACACTTCAAACCCTTCTTTTATGAGGACTTCAGCCGCCTTTACCGTCTCAAAAGGGTCCGGCTGTAAATTGTACTGGTCCCCTATCACTTCAAGCTTTACCCAATTTGTACCAAATACTTCTCTGGCCATCTGCGCTGTAGTAATAGCCTCTTTAGCCGAGTGTGAACCTGCTGTATTGGGCAATACTTCTATATTTAAAGATTTAATGATATCCCAAAAAGGATTGCCCCCTCCCTCACCGGCTGCTTGCCGTCTTAGTGATACCGTAACGATCTGCGCCCCTGAGATCTTGATCGCATCTTCCATATTGGCCGGACTTGGGTAGAGTGCAGAACCAATAAGCAGCCTGCTGCTTAAAGTTTTACCTCCTATCTGCCATGTATCATTTGTCTCTACGTGTTTCGTCATTTTATCCACCTTGTACGGGAGCCAAGATATCAATAGTATCTCCCTCTTTTATAATTGTCTCATTATATTTAGCAATAGGTACAAAGGTAGTATTGACCGCTACAGCAAAGCCTTTGACTTTATACTCAAGTGCTTCTATCATCTCACTGACGTTTAAACCATTTTCGAGTTCTTTTACTTCGCCATTTACTGATACTTTTATCATCTGTTCACTCCTTCTTTCAACGCTTCTTCTACCACTGCAGGTGCTAAGAGATAGCCATGACGATACAGACCATTAATACGAGTCATCTTATTACTATGCTCAATTTTTGGTAAATTATCTCTTAAAGACGGGCGACAATTTGTAAGCATATTGACAATACGTGCCTCTGCAAACCCTGAATGCATACTGTATACGGCTGAAAGTAGCTCTAGGCTTGAACGTACGGACATCGGACTCTTATCTTCACTCTCTATCTCGGTTGCACCGATCACGTACCTGTTGTTGGGTCGCGGAACGATATAGATCTTATAACGTGGATGCAACATACGTGTCGGTCTGGTTATGTTTACTTCAGGTGCATCAAGCCAAAAAACTTCTCCGCGTACACCGCGTAGATCATCCATATCCCCTTGAGCGCCCAATCCTCGTGCATCAAATACCCAATCAAATGTTTTACTCTCATTTCCTACTGTCACAGTACCATCTGAAACCTGTGTCACTTTAGCCTCTTCGTGCCACGTTACATCAGGATGTGCCAGTAAATAATCACTCGAAGCTTTCATAAAACGCTGGGCATCGACCTGCCCTTCTTGCGGTATAAAGAAAGCTTTGCTATGTTGTTCCAAGTCTGGTTCCAGTTGTGTCAATCTCTGTCTGTCCAGAAGCTCTATCTCTGACGCTTCTTCTACTTTGGATTTTAAAGTAGCAATAAAATGCTCCAGTTCCCCATAATCTTGAGGATGTGCCGTAATTATACTGCCCTCTTGCTGATACGCATCTGCAATACCGACTTGTTCTAACAAATCAGGCCACAGTGAGATAGAGCGATTTCCATGATCAAAAATGACAGACTCTGCACTCTCCAACTCAGCAAAGACGGCAAGCATTCCTGCTGCTGTCATACCTGCTGCTTTATCGCCATAGGCTGTATCTTCATCAAAAAGTGTCAATGTGTGTCCCTGCTGTAAGAGATTTAAAGCCAAAACCCTACCAACAAGACCTGCACCCGCAATTCCTATATTCATATTTTCTCCATTCATCACACACAGTGTGCTCCAGTCGCTCCGAACACCCTTGTAAGCAGAGCGATTTGAGAGGAGCGACGATTTTTTGCTTCGTTTTTTCTAAAAAAATGAAGAGAACAACAAAGCCAAAATTCAAGTATACGGTACTCAAGAAACAAGATTCATTCAAAAATTAACTTTGAAGTTTATCCTCTTCCACATACACTTCCGAACCCATCTCTTTAAACTTCGTAGACATTTCATCCATTCCCTGTTGTTTTGCACTCTCTACATCTGTACCCAGAGAGTCTGCATATTCACGTACATCTGCAGAAATTTTCATAGAACAGAATTTTGGTCCACACATAGAACAGAAATGAGCCACTTTAGCCGCTTCCATAGGAAGCGTTTCATCATGGTACTCTCTTGCACGCTCAGGGTCAAGGCCAATATTGAACTGGTCTACCCATCTAAACTCAAATCTTGCCTTACTCATTGCATCATCTCTGGCACGTGCACCAGGATGTCCTTTTGCAACATCTGCAGCGTGTGCAGCTATCTTATAGGTAATGAGCCCCTCTTTCACATCTTCTCTGCCTGGAAGTCCTAAGTGCTCTTTAGGTGTCACATAACAAAGCATAGCACATCCGTACCAGCCTATCATCGCTGCACCGATCCCTGACGTGAAGTGGTCATATCCTGGTGCGATATCAGTCGTTAACGGCCCAAGTGTATAGAACGGTGCTTCATGACACCACTCAAGCTGTTTGTCCATGTTATCTTTGATCATGTGCATTGGCACGTGTCCTGGACCTTCAATGATCGTTTGTACGTCATGCTTCCAAGCAATTTGTGTTAAACGTCCCAGCTCTTTGAGTTCAGCAAACTGTGCTTCATCATTTGCATCTGCCCCGGAACCTGGACGTAATCCATCACCAAGAGAGAAGGTGACATCATACGCTTTCATAATTTCACAGATATCCTCAAAGTGAGTATTTAAGAAGTTCTCCTGGTGGTGATGTATCATCCATTTTGCCATGATCGCTCCACCGCGAGAAACAATACCCGTCACACGTTTTGTCGTCATAGGTACATGGTGCAGTAAAAGCCCAGCGTGAATGGTAAAGTAGTCTACCCCCTGCTCTGCCTGCTCGATGAGCGTATCACGAAATACTTCCCATGTCAGATCTTCAGCGACGCCGTTCACTTTTTCAAGTGCTTGATAGATAGGTACCGTTCCAATAGGTACTGGAGAGTTACGAAGGATCCAGTCACGTGTCGTATGGATGTTTTTACCAGTAGAGAGATCCATAACGGTATCTGCACCCCAGCGTGTTGACCATACCATCTTCTCTACCTCTTCAGCAATACTTGATGTCGTTGCTGAGTTACCAATGTTTGCATTGACCTTTACGAGGAAGTTACGACCGATGATCATAGGTTCAACTTCCGGGTGGTTAATGTTACAAGGGATAACTGCACGGCCTGCAGCTACCTCTTGACGTACAAACTCAGGGGTGATCTGCTCTGGTAGGTTTGCACCAAAATTTTCACCTTTAAGTCTTGCTTCTCTCTCTTCATCTTGAAGGTACATTTCATTCATCGCTCTGTCTTGGTTTTCACGCATTGCGATGAACTCCATCTCTGGCGTAATGATACCTTGTCTTGCATACCAAAGCTGAGATACGTTACCACTCTTACCGTCTTTACCTTTTTTAGCACGAAGCGGTGTACGTACCAGCCCTGTTGCACCTGCGGTTACAAACTCAAGTTGTTCATCCGTGTTGTATCCATTGTCTTCAGGTGCCATAATGCGGCCTTCATACTCTTCTACATCGCCACGTGCTGCTATCCACTCTTTACGAATGGCAGGAATCCCTTCGCCTACATCGATATCAACACTTGGATCTGTGTAGGGACCGGAAGTATCATAGACTTTTAATTTTGATTCATCACCTAACGTGATCTCACGTACTGGTACTCTTATATCTTTATGAATTTCACCCTTTAAGTATACTTTTTGTGAAGCCGGAAACGGATCACGTGTAAGCATCTCATTGGAAGTTGTTAATGTGTCTTGGTATGATTTTGTCATTGTATTCCCTTTTAATTAGATATTAAATTTATGGGAAGAGGAGTAAAAAAGCAGATAAATTTTAAGTGTTAAAAATTTATATAGTTAGTCACAAGTCTCTTCCTTACGCTGGTCCTAACCAGTTCAAGTTCAGCGGGACAAGCAATTTTTTTATTGCTATCTCAGCTCATATCCTTGTTAAAAGATAGTAGCGCCCCGAGAGGTTGACAGGGGGGAATATAGTATATATTAGGTAAGAGAAACCTTAATTTGAATATTGTAAAGAAAAGAAAACAAGTGGGAAGGAGTGAGAGAAGAGAAAGAAAATACTACTCCTCTGTTTTCATATCTACAAGTTCTGCCAAAAGTTCGTCTATCTCATCCGCTTCAAGCTCATCACGTCCAAGCTCTTCAACGATAGCAAAACACTCCGTACGCATCTCTCTCATCTCTTCAAGATCTTCTTTCTGCTCTTTTGAAGCTGATTTTGCTTTATCTATAGCTGCAAAAAGTTCGTCTATAGCGACTTCCAAGTCTGGAATAATTTCAAGCTCTAAAAGATTTTTGAGTTTTTCTGCATTGGTCATGGGGTGTTCCTAATATTAATATTTTTGAATTATAGCCAAAAAAATGTACAATACGTCAAAAATAAGGAAAGATACTATGTCCCAAACACAAAAACCATCCAACGAAAACCAAAAAGATGAAGAGTTCTACAAAAGAGTCGATACTCTGATCGGACTGGCAAACGGATATCTCAAGGCTGAAACACACCCGGTATTTGTAAATAACTCATTTATGTTTGCAGCGGCACGTTTTAATGCATGGGTAGCAGCTGCAGGGTATGAAAATAGCGAAGAGATGGCAAAAGAAAAAGACGAGATCTTCAACTTCTTCGTCAATCAATATAAACTCATGCTCAAAGAGAACCTAGATAACTATATAGAAAACTATGACAACTACATGGGGAAATCTACAGATACATCTGAAGAGAAATAAGTACAGTCAAACTGCCGACTATAAACTATATCGCTTTGGTTTTTGGGAGGTTTGTTTTGAAAAGTATTTAATGAGAAGAAGGAATAAAAGGATGCCGATCTTCACAAGGAAGATGGCATCAAGTAATGCGAAGGTTAGTGACAGCCGCAGCCTGTACCATAACTTTCATCTGACTCTTTCTCTTTAGCCGGAGCTGGAGTCGATGCTTCAGCACCTGCACCCGTACTACATGCACTTACACCTGGAGGTGTCGTAGGTTGTACGGCTGCATTATCTGCCAGACCCTCTTCATTGACCTTGTCAATAAATGCAAGAAGACTTTTTGCAGCTTCCTGGTAACGTTTAGCCGTTTCTGAGTCAGGCTTGTGATACGTTACCGGCATACCCGTATCGCCACCTACTCTTACCGCAGGTTCTATCGGTATACGAGCGATGACCTCTGTGTCATACTCTTTTGCTACCGGTTCTGTTGTTCCCATACCAAAGATATCTGACTCTGTGTCACATGAAGGACAAATAAACCCTGACATGTTTTCTATAATACCTGCAGTTGGAATGTGAAGTTTTTCAAACATCGTTAATGAACGTCTAGAGTCATCCAAAGATACCTCTTGCGGTGTTGTTACTGTGATACCTGCTGTAACAGGTACAGACTGTGCAAGTGTTAACTGTGCATCACCTGTTCCTGGAGGCATATCTATCACAAGTACATCCAGTTCAGACCATAAGATATCTCTTAAGAACTGCTCGATCGCTTTCATGATCATAGAACCTCTCCAAAGAAGCGCTGCACCTTCGTCCATGATCGAACCCATAGACATAACTTCCACGCCGTACGCTTTTAAAGGATTGAGTTTATTACCAGCGATTTCCGGTTTTTGGTCTTCAACACCCATCATACGAGGAATGTTCGGTCCATAGATATCTGCATCCAAAAGACCCACTTTTTTACCTTGCATCGCCATAGCAACTGCTAAGTTTACCGATGTAGTCGATTTTCCAACTCCACCTTTACCTGAACTGACCATTACGAAACTTTTTACGTGCGGTGCTATGTTTTTACCACTTACAGAATTAGAGAGTTGCTTAGGTGCCTCTGGTGCTGTAATGTTGATACCTACATGTTCAAAACCAAGTTTGTTTAGCGCTGCCGTTGATTCCTCTTTAAGTTGTGCTTTTACCTCATCTGCTGATGAAGTAATATCGAGAGTCAACGTAATATTTGTATCATCGATAATTTGAATATCTTTTACAAAACCGAAAGTTACAATGTCTTTTGTAAACCCTGGATATATTACATTTTTCAATGCTTCTAATACATTTTCTTGTGTCATATGTTCATTCCTAGTTAAATTAGTTATAAGGAGTTATACCAACTAAATCTTAAATTAGATTGAAATTTTTCGTCATATTTGAAAATAGGAGTAATTTTATCTGAATTAAAGAATTTATCAAGCCTATCTCTAGTATAATCCGTTACTATTTGATACACCATAGAGATATATAGTAAATAGGAGCTTACTTGTCAGACACTACTTTAATACTTCTGGGAGCAGGCAATTCAACCAGATTTGAAACCAATGTTAAAAAGCAGTGGCTCTACACAGGAGATATTCCTCTATGGCTGCATGTAGCCGAACACTTTGAGCAGTCGGCCAGTTTTGAACAGATCATCATTGTGTCTACACAGGATGAAATACGTTTCATGCAACACTTCGCCTCTTATACTTTCGTGGAGGGGGGAAACAGCAGACAGGCATCGCTCAATAATGCACTGGGAGAAGTCACTTCAGACTATGTACTTGTCTCTGATATCGCAAGATGCTGTGTCCCCTCCAGCATGATACAGCGTATTCTAGCAGCGAAAGAGAGAGCTTCCTGTGTCGTACCTGTACTTCCTGTTACCGATACATTCTACCTTGATAGTGCTCCCATAGACAGAGAAAAGGTACAGATCATACAAACCCCACAGCTTTCTGTTACACAGATGCTCAAAAATGCACTGAACACGGAAACACTATTCACAGATGACAGCTCTGCAATTTCGGCCGTGGGAGGAAAGATACATTTTGTAGCAGGCTCACCTGATGCACATAAGCTCACCACAGTCGCAGACCTACGGAAACTTCCTTGCCTTAAGCAACCTTCTGCTAAAACACTCACAGGTTTTGGTCTGGACATACATCCTTTTGAAGCACACAAAGAGATGTTTCTTTGCGGTGTCAAGATAGATGTAGACTACGGATTTAAAGCCCATAGCGATGGTGATGTCGGCATACATGCACTTATCGACGCACTGCTGGGAGCAGCAGGTATGGGTGATATAGGAGAACTTTATCCTGATACCGATGAACGTTACGCAGGTGTAGACTCGAAAAAACTGCTCAGAGACACCGTAAACAAAGTAACCTCATACGGATACGAGATAGGGAACATTGATCTTAGCATCTTGGCACAGGCACCTAAAATACTGCCATACAAAGAAAAAATGCGTCAAACACTTGCTTCCTTGCTCGGCATTAGAAAAAACTTTGTCAACATTAAAGCCACGACAGCTGAAAAACTTGGCTTTGTAGGACGAAAAGAAGGTGTAACTGTCCACGCTGTTGCAAACTTAACTTATTTGAATTGGAAAAAAATATGAAAATAATCATTATTATTGAAAATGAACTCTATCTGGCACAAAGTATTGCTGCTAAATTGAATGAGAATGGCTATAATACTGAGATATACAGTTCTATCAAAGAAGCCATGAAAAGTCATGGTGATGTCTATCTGCTTTCAACCAATCTTCCGGGGCAAAACACCTCACCGCTTATCAAAGAATTTAAAGACAAGATCATTATTCTGATGGTGAATTACATTAATAATGATACTGTAGGAGAACCTCTGAATCTAGGGGCAAAAGATTATATTGTCAAACCATTTATGCTGGAAGACCTGATGCGTAAAATAAAGCACTACAACGAGTACCAGTCCCTTAAAAAGAAAACGTCGCTGTATCAAGAGTATATGCAAAACCTTCTTCAGGATATAGAAACAGACTTTAATACAGAAAACATCACTACCCCGCTTGTCATTGAAACAAATTATCAAAGGCTGGTGGATAAAATCGTTTTTGAATATGCAGAACAAACCAATACCTTACTCTCTTTTATCCCTCTGAGTGATAAAAACTGGAAAGAAAAGATACAAAAAAGCAGCTCCAGTACCTTACTCTATCTGACAGAAGTGCATGAACTTAAAAAAACAGATAGAGAATCCCTGTTGGAGCTATTGAAAGAGTATGATTTCATCTTATGCAGTACCTCAAATCTGGAAACTGATTTTAACACTATCACACTCAATACAGAGTCTAAACTATATGACCAAAATGAGATCTTGACCATTGATGACTATGTCAAGTTTATCGTGAACAGCTTTCAATACAAATTTCCAGATACCGAACTCTCTAAAAAATTGGGGATTTCAAGAAAAAGCTTATGGGAAAAAGAAAAAATATGGTTTATTTAAAAAGAAATAAGATGGATGATACAAGGCTAAATAATGCAAAAAAATAAATCACTCTATATAGACACAGAAGCACTTTCCACTTTAGCATTGGTTAAAGCCGGTCTCATTACCCCTGTGGATAAACTGATGAACGAAAAAGAAGCCAAAGAAGTTGACAGAACCAAATTCTATAAAGGTGTTCCTTTTCCTTTTGCATTTGTTCTTGCTCCCAAAGGTGAACGAAACAACAAGGTGCTCAAAACATTGCAGCATGGAGAAAAGGTTGACCTCATCTCTAATGGTAAAAAAGTAGGTGAACTGACGGTTGATGACACATTCCCTATTGACATACAGCAGCGTCTTACCAATATTTACGGAACCAGTGATCCTTCCCATCCCGGTGTTAAAAATACCAGGATGAGACTTGGGCCAATTGCGGTAAGCGGTGAATACACGGTAGAGTACCCTCTTATCACTGACAATATTAAACGTATCAATAATATGATCGCAAAAACAGGTGCCAAATTTGTAAGCTCGATCATGTTGGCTGCCAATCCGCTCAATCGTGCACATGAGAGAATGATACGTCAATCTCTCAGCAGTTGTGATCTGCTCATAATATTTTTGCGTAAACCTTTTACCACTAAAGGTCTTCGGTATGATATCAGGTACAATGCATTAAGTACTTTTATAGACAACTTTTTGCCACGAAATAAAGTCCTGGTCATCCCTTTTGAAAACTCTTATATATTTGCCGGCTACAATGAACTCATCTTGGATGCCCTTTTGGCAAAGAACTACGGCTGTAATCAGCTTATCGTAGGTAAGAATCATGGTGGATTGGGACTTTATTATGATGAGAACAGGCTCAATTCTGTCTTTGACCGATGTAAAGATATCGATATAGACATAAAAACGATAGATGAGTATGTCTATTGTGATACCTGTAAAACACTGGTAAGCACCCGTACCTGCCCACATGGCCAGCATCATCATGTGCATTACCACTCTGAGTCCATCATGCAACTGATACAATCCGGACTCATTCCCCCCTCTATCTTGGTCAGAAAAGAAGTCTCTGCAAATATTCTATCGGCACTTTTCCCGGACAGATTTAAAAACCTTCAAGAGATGCATTACGCGCTCATCCCAGGTTCAGGACTGCTCGAACAGCAAAGTGAAGAGAAATTTTACCTCAATCTGATAGCACTCTACCAGACATCATCACTCACATAATATAAGGAATCTCATGACCATTCAAAAACTTTTTTTAACATTTGGAGGAGCGGGACTTTCACCTAAAGCACCGGGAACTGCAGGTACTTTGGCTTCACTGCCTGTAGGACTTCTGGTACTTCATTATCTAGGAATGGAATCACTTTTTATGCTTACCCTTGCCATTACCGTCATTGGTATCTTTGAGGTGAACAAATATGAAAAAATAACAGGTGTCCATGACCAGCAGCATATCGTCATTGATGAAGCATCAGGTATGTGGCTTAGCCTTATGATAGCCTATTCCACCGCAATGGCTGTCAATTACCCCTATTCGCAACTGCTTGCTATCGTATTTAGTTTTGCGGCATTCCGTCTTTTTGATATATGGAAACCCTCAACAATAGGTTGGATAGACAGAGAACTTAAAGGTGGTCTGGGAGTCATGCTGGATGATGTGTTGGCAGGGATTGCCGGTGGACTGTTGAGTGCTCTATTGCTTATGGGACTGGACAAACTTATTTAAAGGTTTCTCCCTCCTTGGTCTTGCCATTGATCAATAGTATCAAACAGCAATCAAACGTTTTAAACTCTGATAAATCAGTGCTTCATATGCTTCAAGTTCTTTCGGATCTACTGCCTTTCCGCTTCTGAATTTAGTGTGAAATTGTTCGAAAGACTTTCTCAACGTGTCATCCAGCCATTTCTTTGTAAATGTCTTGTCCATCTCTATATCAAATACTTCTCTTGTCGCATGGGATACTCTGGCAATTTTCACGGTATGATAAATAGCACGTCCTAGTAAAATATAGGGAAAGTTCCTGTTTTTCATTGGACCTATCTCCAGATAACGTTTCCCCAAAGATTGCCCCAGCACTTTTACTTCAGAAAGTTCATCAAATGCAAAATAGGCACCGGTGCCTCCAATAATTGCACCTATAGCTCCGCCCAACAGAAGGGTATGCCCTGCAAAAAGCAAATCAATGCCTGCGCCTGTTACTGCACCGGAAGTGGCTGCAGTGATCATCAGTTCTTTACGTGTCAGCCCAAATACCGAAGCGGTCTCTTCAGAAAACAGGTCCATCCCCTCAAAGGGTAAAACCTTACTTTCCTTCTTCAGGTGCTCATGATTCCAAACTTTCTCTATCTTCTTCTGCGTAGCAACTTCTAACTCCCGTAACCTGTTTTTATACGTACTCTCTACTTTATCTTTGTCTTCTATGCTTGCTTCTTCGGTTTGAATGGTCCGTTGTACTACCATACTGACAGACTCATATACCAATCTCGCCAAAAGTGCGGCACTACGTTCAAGCATTTGCTCCTGATACTGCTCAAAAAGTTTTATAGAAGCCTTTACAGGTTCTATCCACTCTTCCTTAAGCTGTGCCATACTTTCCAAGATACTTACATGTTGAGCTTGAGTGATCTGCATGGGATTAAACGTACGTACTATTTTAAAATATTGTGCCAAGGCCCTCTTCCACTCTTCACTGTAGTCTGATGCATCTATGTGGTTTATCAGTGCCATAGAGGGCTGTCCTGTCCAACGAAGTATCTCCATCTCCGCCTCATACTCTTCTCCGTATGGCTTCGATCCGTCAACCACATAAATGATACCCGCACCATCCATGATCGGTTCAAGCAATTCTATTTCATCACGAAAACGTTCATCTTCCTTATATTCATGAATAAAAGCTTGTACGACCTCAGTTTTTTTATCTGCAGATACCTGGTGCTTTTCCAGCCAGGAAAGTACCCTTCTGGCTCTTTGGAAACCAGGTGTATCAAAAAGTTCATACAATACTTTGCCATCCACACGCAAAGGAAAACTGCGTTTTTTTACAGTGGTTCCCGGTGTATCGGATATCTGTACCGAGTCATCCAGTGCCAATGCAGAGACAATGGAGCTCTTCCCTTTATTGGGATGTCCTACCACAGCAAATCTGGGATGTGTATCTATCATCGCTTCAACCATATTTTTTCATTATTCAGTACAGATAGCTTTCTCTCCCATACATCCACTTCTTTCACGGTTGCACTATAGCTATTTTCCACGGTACCCACTGGTGTGACTAGCACTTTGTGTACGTCCACCTTTGCTGCTAGTTCTTCTACATAGTCTACGAAATCCATGGTCGGAGGCTCCCATGCTTTCACAAATAACAGTACCTCTCCCTTACTTTTAGCTGCCACTTCACTGTCTTCTTCCAAATGGTTGGTTCCCCCTACCCCAAAATGTTTGGGTGAAATGATCCCCATACTGTCACATAACAACAAAAGCTCATTAGATGTCATCGCCCATCCCTGTACGACATCATAAGAGCTGTCTAATGCATGGATGATCTGTTTGTAAGGGGAATTACTTGAGACAGAGGCATTTTCTGGTTCTCTCCCATGGGTTGTAATAATAGGTTCATTGATCTCTCTAAGCAGCTGCTTGGTTCCCTTCAGCGTTAACAGTGACTGTTTTACCGCATGGCTAAGTCCCAATGAAGCAATCAGATACATCAAAAAACGTAAAAGAATGGCATAAAAAATAGTTGCACATGCCAAAAAACGCCACCACTCTCCAAGTACAGAAGCATTTGCTATCATCTTCTCGCTCAGCTTGTCTCCAAGCCTAAAATAGTGACTCTGTTCAATCAGTGCCATAGAAGGTACAGCCGAAGGGTAAAACTCTCTCCACGGCAAGGCCAGCGTATGTAAAAAACCATAAAATGTCTCTGGACTTATGTGTAGGGTTGTACTCCATGCAAATGCAATATCCTTAGTGACC
>AGBJ01000063.1_pt1 | contig 12973 bp, 13 predicted proteins | sample 768721 | NCBI WGS metagenome assembly AGBJ01 (sample SAMN00779238, study PRJNA67915) | hypersaline lake metagenome
AGATCGAACTGCCTATTTGCTGCCACAATTATTAACCTTTTTCTTTTTTAAATTCCCTTCAATGACTATAGTTTCGTCTGATATAGAAGATTTTAGACTAACCGATCTGACATTACTGATACCAAAGAGGGAGTAAAGCGAGCGATAGCTTCAATGAGTAGGTTCTATAGTATTTTATAGTAATTAGAAATTTTGATTTATATTATGCTATAAGTTTGGTTATGTTAAAAACAGAGATACATTTTAAAATTATAAAGGTACATGCAATGACAAAAAAAGAACTTTCAATCAATACTAAGTGGGATGAGTTCGAGATGGGGATTTGTCCGGTATTTATAGAGGTATTGAACAAGTACATACCCGTCGTCTTCTTTCAAAACCATAAACCCAAACCAACTATTTCCAATACAATGCTTCGAAGTGTGAATGATATATTGGATATGAATATAGACGAGTTTAATAGATTGGAAGAGATACTAGGTACTAATATATATGAACAAAGTAAAATTAAAGAAATTCATATAGACCAAGACAATGATAACTTTGATGGTGTTTACTCAGAAGTTATCATGGATTCAGCTTCCAATAGCCTTATATCTGTCATCGTAAAAGATGGTAAGTTTATGTGTATGAATGACGGTACTTATTTTGATACGCTTGTGGTAAGTGACAAAAACAATGATAATGACATGCCTACTCTAACTAAGGAAAATAGAGAAAAGATAATAGCTGCGCTTCTTTCTTCTTAACTATACGGGCAAGAAGTTCAGAGAGTTACCTGTTAAAGTTTTATTTGGTGTTTTTTGAAGTTATATCTTAGCATAAACGAGTACTTTTCATGATTTTCACTGAATCTTCATTATCGCCTGCTTCTCTTGCCCCTCTACTTAACATTTTATGATAAAAACTTGGGAGCATATCGGTAATAAAGAAGTCATAGCCTTCATTTTCTGAGGTATTAAATACAATTTCTATCATCTTCATCCCAAATCCTTTCTTTTGCATTTCAGGAGGCATTTTGATACTAGTGATAATGATTTGCTTGTACTTGTTTGCAAATAAGCTTAATATCATAAATTTAGAAGATTCATCTTCTGAGATCTGTCCATGTATTTTTAATAATTCAATATCACCTTGCTCATCTTCTTCCGTCTCTATATTGCTTTTTAATATGTTAAATGCTTCAAACGATTGTTGAAATAATGCTTCACTCATAATATTATGCTCTATAGATTTTATTAATTCTATGGATGTCATTGCTTTCCTTTTTATAGTGATGTATTAAACTACTTAAGTATATTTGTTTATATGTTAAGAACATAGGATTTTTCTAATATTCATAATCTTATCTCCCTATTTGCTGCAAGTTCTTGTAGCATAATATTTATATACTCCATATACACTTATCATTATCCAGAAGGATTCAATTAATACCGAGGCCAGATTCCAGTTATACATCAATGAATAAAAAATCATGATAGAGCCAAGGGTATTTAGGAGTGAAAAAGAAAGTCCTTTTGGATCGATCTTGTCTATTTGTAGCATGAAATAGGCCCCTACAATGATCATCACACCAATACTGCCAATAATATCTATGATACTTATCTCTTGAATAGTAGGCTCCTTGTGTTAAGAAAACTGATAGTCTTTCTTTGTGTATTTTTCAGCTGAGTCATCTTTGATAGCTACTTGATCTATCTACTTGCTTTACTAACTGTTTCCTATGAGAGTCTCATTTAAAAAGTATGTGTATCTTACAGTATTGACCGATAAATTATTCTTAACCATTTCGTGAAAAGTACCAACACGGTACAGAACTTATGAGAATCGTCCCATATTTTTTACATAATGGCGTATCTATTTCGGTCAAGTGGGCTATAGTGGTGATCAAAGAAGTCTCTATAGAGACTTCCCGGACTTGCTTCGGGTAGTTTTGTTGCATCAGTTTTTTATCATAGCTCCCAGAGGAGGGCCCTTTATCTGTAAGCTAGGTATTTTTGCTATAATCCTACCAAACAGCGAAGGATAGAAATATGGATGAATCATTAAACGTTTTAGGTGAACCTTTAGAACCTTGCAGCCTCAACCCACTGACGGGCTTTCACAGAGACGGTTCCTGTAATACAGGCGACCATAACCCGGCAGTACATGCGGTATGTATTTACGCGACCAAAGAGTTTTTGGAGTATTCTAAAAAAGTGGGGAATGATCTTTCAACCCCTATGCCGGAGTATAATTTTGCAGGCGTACAGCCAGGACAGAGCTGGTGCCTTGGCGGACACTCTTTTGTCAAAGCAGTACATGATGGTATGGCACCGCAGATCTTTATACATGCGACACACAAAAAGATGCTCGAACTGATAGATCTCGACACCCTTAAAAAGTATGCGATAGATCTATAGCGTGAGCTCATAGACCCATTGGTGCAGATCCATCATATCTTCATAGATCTTGAAATTACGCTCTATGATCTTCTCTGAATGGAAGGTCTTGTCAGGGCTAAATGTTGTATAGGCATACATGGCCCCGAACTTTGCCAGATAGGCATAGGGTTCATCTGCATATGCTTCAAAACCTCTAGGAAATTTTTTATATTTCGGTTCTGCTATTTGGTAGCCTTTTGCTTTGAGTGATTCGAGTATGCGGTGAAGTGATTTACGTCTGTGCTCGTCTTTGATGTACTCTCTGTATTTTGCAAGCAAAGGCGGTTTGAAATTTCGTATGCCTGTAGCAACAAAGACTTCAAAGGGGTCATAATGCATATAAAAAGAACTGCTTTGCATACGGTGTGTCACACCCTGCCAAAAGATGATACCGATACGTTCTTTGATAGGGTCAAGCCTATGAAACCTTGCATCACGATAGATGCGAAAGAGTGACTTGTTGACTTTGGGTATGGCGTGGATCGTAGGTACGAGTATCTGCAGATGTTCCCCCATCTCCTCTACATAGGCTTTGTTGGGCGTAACGATATACTTCTCATACTCCTCTTTATGCGCATCCAGCCACTCTTTGGAGTTGTTGATGATGATGTTATCGAGGAAGGCAAGTCCTTCCTTGGGGAAACCATTAAATTGCATTATATTCCTTTGAGTTTTTGCCAGAGCAGGCCAAGATATTCGTGAAAGAGTATGTGAGATTTTTTCAATGCTGTTGCTGAGAAAAAGTCAGTATAGTTTAAATGCTTCTTGTTCCCAAGATGGTTTGTAGGTGCGGGTATCGGCGCTAATCCTTCATTTTTAAAGAACTTCATCGCTCTTGGCATATGGGAGGCTGAGGTGACCAGTATGAACGGCGTACTCCCCAACAGTTTTTTCCCTGCTTGTGCTTCTTCCTGGGTATCTTTGGTTCCCAGATGCAAGATCATATCCTCTGCATCTATACCTAAAGAGGTTGCCAGTTTCTTTTGCATCATGGCATGTTCTGTCGGGTCGTATAACCCATGAGAACCAGAGACGATCAATTTAGCTTTACCATTTAATTGACGATAATGACGTATGCCTTCTGTGAGTCTTACAACAGAGGTTTCCGTCACCTGCGAAGTAATAGGTTGCTCTTCATCCGTATGATGTCCGCCGCCTAAGACATAGATGTATTTGACATCAGCAGGCGCCGTATGCAGGGTAGGGATCTTTGACTCGAGTTTATAGAGCAGCAGATCCGGAACAGGCGAATAGGAGATAAGGAATAACCATGCCACACTTAAAACAAGTATGACTTTGGCTTGTATGCGTTTATTTTTATAAAGGAAAAATAGCCCCAGCACTATCAGTGCCACACCCAAAGGGAGAGGCATTAAAAACATAGAGACAAACTTCTTGAGTAAAAAATCCATTCGTTACTGTACTTGCCTTGTTCCCTCTGCACCAAGTTCCATGACTTGCCAAGGCAAACCTTGTTTGTTTAATTCTTCCATGAACGGATCAGGGTCAAGCTGTTCCAGATTAAAGACACCTTTGCCTTCCCATATGCCTTCCAGTATGAGTTTGGCTCCGATCATAGCAGGTACACCCGTAGTGTAGCTTACTCCTTGGCTCATCACTTCTGCATAGCATTGTTCATGGTCACTGACCTGATAGATATAGATGGTTCTCTCTTTGCCGTCTTTGAGTCCTTTGGCGAAGATACCGATGTTTGTTTTACCTTTGGTGCGTGGTCCCAGGCTAGCAGGGTCCGGAAGGAGGGTAGAGAGGAATTCCATAGGAACGATCTTCATCCCCTTGTGTTCTACCTCTTTAATGCCTAGCATGCCTACATTTTCAAGACATTTCATATGCGTCAGGTAACTCTCTCCGAATGTCATGAAAAATCTGATCCTTTTGAGTCCTTTGATGTGTTTGACAAGACTTTCCATCTCTTCATGGTAAAGCAGGTAGCTGTCCTTAGGTCCCACTTCCGGGTAATCCCATACTTGTTTGATCTCCATAGGTTCCGTCTCTATCCATTGACCATTTTCCCAGTAACGCCCCTTGGCAGAGACTTCACGAAGGTTGATCTCCGGGTTGAAATTGGTTGCAAACGGATACCCGTGGTCACCGGCATTACAGTCAAGTATGTCTATCGTGTGTATTTCGTCAAAATAGTGTTTTTGCGCATAGGCACAAAAGACATTGGTCACACCAGGGTCAAAACCGCTTCCCAGAAGTCCCATAATATTGGCTTTTCTAAACTCCTCATCTCTTGCCCACTGCTCCTTGTACTCAAATTTGGCCGTGTCAGGGTGTTCGTAGTTCGCGGTATCGAGGTAATTTACCTGCATCTCTTCACAAGCATCCATGATGGTAAGGTCCTGGTAGGGAAGTGCCACATTGATGACAATACTTGCACCGGTAGCAGCAATGAGCTCTTTAAGTTCAGGTATGGAATCTGCATCTACTGCGCGCGTCTGTATCTGCACGCCTGTTTTCTCTTTGACATTGGCGGCAATGGCATCACATTTACTGAGTGTGCGGCTTGCCAACGTGATATTTCCAAAGGTGTCGGCATTCATCGCGCACTTAAAGGCCACAACATTTCCAACACCTCCGGCACCGATAATAAGGGTATTTTTAGTAGGACTCAGCATGTAGTGCCTCGCTTGCATTGAATTTTAATTCTTAACATCAGGACTCCTCCAAACGAATATAGTTATAGGTAGTATTTTATCACAAATAATAGTGATTTATAACATAACTCAGCGCAAATAACAGCGGCATAAACAAAAGTGTACTCAGCAAAATTAGGGAAGTCACGTCTTTAGGTCTGCAGTTATAGAGTGAAGCAAGGTTGATGTTGGCAACGGCAAGAGGTACCATCATCTCCATAAAGATCACCCCTTGTACAAAAAGCGGTAGGTTGGTAAAACTAAGCAGGACCGCCGTAGCTACAGGCACGATGATAAATTTTTGGCTTATCGTTCCTATAAAAAGTTTTGGATGCAGCTCTTTGATACGTATGCCTTGCAGGAACGTTCCCAGTAAAAAGAGCTGTAGGACGATACCCGTATACGCGCCCATTTTGAAGAATTCTTGCAGTTGGCTGCTTATCGGCAACTCATAGACATTGATCAAAATGGCAACCACAGAAGCAGGTATGATAGGGATCTTTATAATGTTAAAGAGTGAATCCTTGATACTGAAAGACCCCCGTGAATAGATATAGACACCGATAATATAGACCACAAAAACATTGGCGATATTGATCAGTGTCGTATAGATGACAGAGGCTTCCCCAAAGAGTGCGATTCCCAAAGGAATACCGATATTCCCTGTATTTCCGACGAAACCGGCAATAGAGAAGATGGCCCTTTTTTTAGGGTCGGTAAAGAGTATTTTACCTATGAGAATCGTTGGAATGAGCAGGGTGAAAATGATGGCAAGGTATAAAAGCGGTACATAAACATGCTCACTGTGTAACTTGGCAGTACTAAAACCCCAGACCGTGACAAAGGGTTGTAAAAAGTACACAGACATAAGTGTTAGGGTCTTGGTACTCATTTCATCTTGGAAGATACGTTTAGCCATGTAGCCCAAAAGTATGAAGACATAGACAAAGAGTATACTCATTAGTGTTTCGATCATGAGAAGGATTATAACTTATTTTGGGTATGATTCATTAATAAACTATTTAGGACTTTTTATGGATTTTGCTTCTTTAGAGACTTGGGGTTACCTGGCTGTTGCTTTTTTTGCCTTTGGTGGCTCACTGTTCATTGTTGCTGCGGCTGGGGTGTTCTCATTTATGGGGAACATGGATCTCACCATCGCGTTAACAGTGGCTACCGTGTCAAACTTTTTAGGGGACATATTTTTGTTTTACCTGGGAAAATATCAGAAAAAAGAGATACAGCCGTATTTTGCAAAACACAAGCGGAAAATAGCACTTGCGACACTCATTATGCGTAAGTATGGGGTCTTGGCGATATTTATACAGAAATTCCTGTATGGTATTAAAACCCTCGTACCGCTTTCGATGGCGCTTGCGAAGTATGATTTTAAAAAGTTTGTATTCTATAATGTATTTGCATCGATCGTGTTTGTACTTACCATAGGATTGAGTGCTTATTATTCAAGTGAAGCGATCATAGCAGTGTTTAAATATATCAAAGTACATCCATGGATCGCACCGGTGATCTTGTTCTCTATCATTGGTGCGGTATGGTTTATGATGGAAAATATGACTAAGAAAAAGAAAAAATGATGGTAACGGAGGTTACCATCAAAATAGATCTAGGCTCTTTTTTGGGCTATAAACTTTTCGATACGTCTAATACCTTCACGGATCGTGGTGATATCAGTAGCAAATGAGAATCTAAAGTAGCCCTCACTTCCAAATCCTATACCTGGCACTACCGCAACACCAGTTTCCTGAAGCAGCTCTTTACAGAACTCTATAGAGTCCATGCTGACATCTTTGATGTTGACAAAAAGGTAAAATGCACCTTGTGGTTTGAGTACAGAAAGCCCATTGATCTCATTGAAGAGTTTCACCGCTTCCTCTGCTCTACCTTCAAAGGCTCTTCTCATTTGTTCTATTTCTGCGTCTACTTCACCAAGCAGTGCAGGAATAGCTGCTTTTTGGGTGATAGAATTAATGTTCGAGGTGCTTTGGCTCTGAAGCTTGTTCATCGCGGCAATCAGTGTTTTATTTGGCGTAGCCAAGTACCCAAAACGCCATCCTGTCATTGCGACCGATTTGCTCAGTCCATTGATGGTGACGGTTCTTTGGTACATATCTTCACTGATACCTGCGGCAGAAACAAAATCAATATCATAGACCAGCTTTTCATACATCTCATCTGATGCAACAAGGATATCTGTACCCTCAAGTACTTCAGCAAGTGCTTGCAGTTCAGACTCTGAGTAGACCGAACCGGTAGGGTTGGACGGTGTGGTCAAGATAACCATTTTGGTTTTAGGCGTGATAGCGTCCTTGAGTTGATCAGCGGTCATTTTAAATTTGCCGATCTCATCCGTCTCTATAATCACAGGTACTGCACCGGAATACTTTACAAGTTCAGGGTACGTGACCCAGTAAGGAGAAGGAATGATCACCTCATCCCCATCATTCAGTACAGCCTGAAACAGATTAAAGAGTGACTGTTTCGCACCATTACTGACGATAATGTCTGAAGGTGAATACTCCAATCCGTTGTCTCTTTTGAGCTTGGACGCTACCGCTTCCAGAACTTCAGGTATACCCGGGACCGCGGTGTATTGTGTAAAGCCCTCATTAATGGCTTGGATCGCTGCATCTTTGATACGTTGTGGTGTACCAAAGTCTGGTTCCCCCGCGGAGAAAGAAAGAATATCTTTGCCTTGCGCTTTTAAATCACGTGCAAGTGAAGAGATAGCGATAGTCAGTGAAGGCGATAGTGTTTGTATACGATCTGAAAGCATAAAAAACCCTCTTAAATTAAATTTAGCTAGTATATCCAAAAGTGGTTTAGAAATGTTCTATATTAATCCATAGAATGGATGAAATTATCATAAATTTCTTCAAGCTGATGGTCTTTTTCTTTAATCCCCGCTTGCTTGTCTTTAGGCAGGATCGCTTCAAGATTCTCTATACGTTTAATAAGGTATTTAAAGATCTCCTTGTTGACATCAGGGATCTTATCGTGGCTGAGCGGCGTTTTATCATAGCCTCTTTTGAGCACACGTGCAGGAATACCTACAGCCGTGGAGTTCGGTGGCACATTTTTGACCACTACAGAGTTGGCTCCCACTTTTGAATTGGCACCGAGGGTAATGTTGCCGAGTATTTTGGCTCCCGCTCCGATGACCACACCGTCTTCCACAGTAGGGTGTCTTTTCCCTGTATCCGTACTTACCCCTCCCAGTGTTACCTGCTGATAGATGAGTACGTCATTGCCGATAACAGAAGTTTCACCGATGACCACACCTACCCCATGGTCTATGAAGACCCTGCGTCCTATGTTCGCAGCAGGGTGTATGTCTATCACCGTTAAGAATTGGCCTACGGCAGAGATGAATCTAGGAAGAAACCTTAAACCTTTTTTATAAAGCCAGTGTGAAATACGATGAAACAACAGTGCCCAAAGACCGGGATAGTTGAAGAAGAGCTCAAAAGTAGAGTGCAGCGCAGGGTCATTTCTTTTAACATTGAGAAAATCTTCTTTAATGAGACTAAATGGGTTCACAGTCTTTCCTTAATTCTTGTCATCTATTGCCTGAATGGTCTTAAGATAGCTATTTTCACTTAAATAAAGGTAAAGTTTGCCCAAAAGTACATGTTTTTCTTCGTTGCTTAAGAGTTCAGACTCTTCTATATGGTACTTGAGCGTTTTATCTATGATATTCGTATCATAGTCTAAGTCATCCAGTACATCCATGAGATTTTGCGCTTCTATAAGATCTTCTATCTGATACTCTCCTTGATCATCAAAGCTGATGACTGCTTCGGTAGGATGTGTAAAGAGATTGTGCTGCATTCCCAGTACTTCCTGATAAGCCCCCGTCAGGAAAAAGGCAAGAAAATACTCTTCTTTAGATACATCGATATCATGCAGATAGAGGGGCAGGTCTCTATTGAACCCTATCTCCCCGTCACTGTCACAGGTGATATCCCAGATACTTGCAGGATTGGTCGGTTTGGTATCAAGTCTGTCCAGGGGCATGATAGGGAACTGTTGTGCCAAGCCCCAGAAGTCAGGCAGGGACTGAAATGCTGAAAAGTTGACCAGATACTTCTCCTGTATACGGTCTTGCAGTTTGTTCAGTTCATCTGTATCTTCATCTTTCAGTAAAAAGATAGCCTTTTTGATGATAAGGTTGACAAGTATCTCCGTGTTCGAGCGGTCTTCAAGATCTATGTACCCCAGGTCAAAAAGGGTGAGCAAACTTTCCATGTGGTCGAGTGCATCGTGAAGGTACTCTCTTGCGTTTTCACGTTTGAGACTGTTCAAAAGGTCATAGAGTTCCTGTATCAGGGGAGGGTTTACTGTTTTTAGGCGCAGACCTTTTTCATGGTATTCCTGAGAAAAGAGTTCCAGTACCGGTGCGATCAGTACCGAATGCGATGCGGCGATAAAACGGCCGGACTCCGTAAAGATCGCAGGTTCTTGTACTCCTTTGCGTTTGGATATCTCTTGCATCAGATAGATGACATCATTGGCAAATTCTTTGAGAGAGTAGTTCCTCTCTTGATTGTGCGGGTGTTGGCTATACTCTACCGCCAGTCCTCCGCCGATGTTGATGGCTCCAAGTGCATCGGCACCGCGTTTTTTGAGTTCTGCATAAATATTTCCTGCTTCTCTGAGTGCTTTTTTCAGCGGCGCAATGTCTCCCATTTGAGAACCTATATGAAAATGGATCATCCAAAGTGCATCTAAAAGGCCATGTTTTTTCAGCATCTCATAGGCTTCAAGCAGTTCAGTGGAAGTCAGTCCGAACTTGGAACTGTATCCTCCGCTTTTGGCCCACATACCTATCCCTGAACTGTGAAGACGTATACGTACACCTATTTTGGGTGAGATGGGTCTCTCGATCCCCTCATTGAACTCTTCATTGACCTGAATGATCGTCTCCAATTCACCCAGACCCTCTATGGTGACAGTGATATTATGTCCCATCTTTGCAGCGATAAAACAGAGCGATATCATCTCTTTGTCTTTAAAGCCGTTGACAGTGATAGGTGCACCCAAAGGGGTTTTTGTTATTGCGATGATAAGTTCTGCTTTACTTCCGGCCTCGAGTCCATAGCTGTAGTCCTGTGAAACTTCCATGAGTGCATGTACAAAGTTTGGAAATTGATTGACCTTGAGTGGAAAAACAGCTTGAAAATCTCCCTGGTAGTTAAAATCTTGTTTGGCTTTATTAAAAGTATCAAAGAGCGTAGAGATCTGTTTTTGGATGAGGTGGGGAAAACGGAGCAGGAGAGGTCCTTTGTACCCTTTTTCCCGTATTGCCTGCGTGATCTCGAGCAGTGAAGGGTTCGAAGCATAGTTGACGTTCACTGTATCATTTTGAATGACAAAGTTTTTATCACCCCAAATACTTAGACCAAAACTTTTCATGCCGCTATCCTTACTTTTTATGATAATAATTATAGCAAAACTTAATCTGATCTTACCTATAATAGTTATTATGAAGGAACAATTCTTGATATATGAAGCCAACCAGGATCATCTTAAGCTTATCTCTACAGGGGAATGGATGCTTAACAGTGTACTTGATATAGAAAAGAAACTGCTTGAAACTCCATATGATAAAAAGATCATTTGGGATGTTTCGGGGATCAGTGATTTTGACAGTGCGGGTGTATTGCTTTTTATAGAATATCTTGAACGGTTTCAACATAAGACCGAGATCGAGGTAGTTGGGTATACAAAAAATCAAAAAGAGATGTACGACCTGCTCAATAGAGATATCCAGAAGAGCATAGCACCCAGGAAAGAAAACATGCTTGAAAATTTGGGGAAGCATACGCTTGAAGTCACGAAGGATATGAAAGACTTTATCACCTTTACGGGCCAACTTTTTTATACAATGTTCCATACTTTTCTACATCCCAAAGAGATACGTTTTAAAGAGATGGTCTATCACATCCATCAATCAGGCTTCAATGCGATCATTATCATAGGATTAACCTCATTTCTGGTCGGGATGGTCATCTCTTATCAAGGCTCTGTACAGTTAGCGAAGTTCGGTGCAGATATTTTCATTGTAGATACGGTAGCCATCTCTATTACCAGAGAGTTGGGACCTATGATAACGGCCATAGTCATTGCAGGCCGAAGCGGCTCTGCTTACACTGCTGAGATAGGAGCGATGAAGATCACTGAAGAGATCTCTGCGATGCGTACGATGGGTTTTGACCCCTATACTTTCTTGGTACTTCCGCGTATATTTGCTTTAATGATCGCACTGCCTTTATTGATCTTCTTTGCTGATATTGTAGGCATCGTGGGCGGCATGGTTGCTTCCAATATGCAACTGGGTATTTCTATGACGGTATTTGTAGAGAGGGTCTATGAAGTGTTGGAAGTGAAGCACTATCTGCTGGGTATGATGAAGGGACCGGTGTTTGCCTTTTTGATCGCAGCTATAGGGTGCTTCAGAGGATTTCAGGTAGCGCACAACACAGAGAGTATCGGGCTCCATACTACGGCATCCGTGGTTAATGCCATCTTCATGGTCATTGCCTTTGATGCGCTTTTTTCAGTCATTTTTACGGAGCTTGGCATATGAATCCTGTGATAAAAGTGGAAAATGTGGTGACAAGATTTGGAGAAAGGACCATTCATGACGGGATCAACCTGCATATAGATGAAAATGAGATCTATGGTATCTTAGGTCAGAGTGGTTCCGGGAAATCCGTTCTAATGAAAGAGATGATCATGCTCCTGGAACCCAGTGCAGGAGAGGTGACCGTTCTGGGCAGACCATTAAGCCATATCAGTTTGAAAGAGGCACAGGCATTACGCAGTGACTGGGGTGTACTTTTTCAGTTTGGAGCACTGTATTCCTCTTTGACCGTTGCAGAAAACATAGAAGTACAACTCAAAGAGTATACCAATATCTCTAAAAACATGCGGGATAAACTGGTACAGTCCAAGTTGGCACTGGTGGGTTTGGAACCGCATGTGGGAGCGTTGTACCCTTCTGAACTGAGTGGGGGTATGGTGAAGCGTGCTGCACTGGCACGGGCATTGGCGATGGAGCCGAAGCTGCTTTTTTTAGATGAGCCCACCTCAGGGCTTGACCCTATAGGGGCACGAAATTTTGATGCACTGATCGTAGAGTTACGTGACCTGTTAGGGATCACGGTGGTTATGATCACACACGATCTGGAGAGTATTTTCAGCATCGTGGACAGGTTGGCTGTGTTGGCAGACAAAAAGGTTGTTGCGGAAGGCTCACTTGAAAATGTGTTACAATCACAACATCCCTTTGTAGAAGAGTTCTTTAAGAACGAGTACACAAAAGAGCGGTTCAAGGATAAGGTAAAAGATGTATAACAGAATCAATTATACTATCGTAGGTATCTTCGTATTACTTTTTGGGGCAGGGATGGTCTGGTTTGCTTTTTGGCTTGCCAAGTATGGTCTGGATGAAGAGTATGCTACCTACAGACTTGAAATGAAGGAGTCTGTTGCCGGTCTTTCGATAGATTCGAATGTGAAGCTGCATGGTGTTGATGTGGGTAGAGTGAGTAAAATACAGGTCAACCCCGAAGATATAGAAACTGTTGAAGTGTTGGTTGAAATAAAAAAAGAGATACCTATCAAGGAAGATATGATAGCCTTTACAGAAATGTTTGGTGTGACAGGACTGCTTTCTATCAATATAGAGGGGGGTTCCAATGCAGCAAGAACACTGGTACCTACCAAAGACCATATTCCTCTTATAAAAACCAAACCTTCTTTACTTTCTAGGCTGACCTATAACCTTGGCGGCATGAGTGATAAAATAGAAGCACTTTTAACACAAAGTGAAAAACTGCTTTCGGACCATAATATTGAAACGATGGG
>AGBJ01000064.1_pt1 | contig 12635 bp, 13 predicted proteins | sample 768721 | NCBI WGS metagenome assembly AGBJ01 (sample SAMN00779238, study PRJNA67915) | hypersaline lake metagenome
CCATCCGTTAATTGCCAAAAAAGGCTTTTATGTGTAAAATAGAAAAAATTTAAAGACCGATTTAAGCATGAGTTGCAATTTATCAGTTTCTTCAATCGAGACGATTGAGCTACTTTACGGATAGACACTAATTATAAAGCAGGTCGGTTAAGGCTTATGAAAAGAATGAAAAATTTCCTTCTTGATAGAGAAGATTATATTATGACTCGACTGAAAGAGTTGAAGATTGAAAATTTGGGTGAATTGAAAAAATAAATTCCTTGACGTTATTTTAATAATTTTTTCTTTTTTAATCAATTTCTAATTCAATTAGAGGTTGTGATTTTTTGGTTTTATAATCTATTCAGGTAGAGATTAAATTTCGATTTTGTTTAAATCAAAATAATTTCACAGAAAGGAACTATTATGAAAAAAATTTGCTTATTAATCTCTTTGTTTATATCAATAACTCTTTTTGCAGAAAAAATTCCAGCAATCGATTATACAAAACTATCATTTGGAGAAGATAATACTCTGGAAGTGATGACCTGGAATATCGAGCATTTTCCCAAAAGTGAAATTACTGTAAGTTATGTAGCAAATGTCATTCATTCTGTTGATCCGGATGTTATCGGGCTGCAGGAGATTGAAAGTGATTCTGCTTTTGTCTTACTTGTAAAAAAATTACAAACTATCGCTCCAGAAAATAAATGGAAGGGGTACAGAGCAAATACAAACGAATGGGAAATGAACCTTGCATATTTATACAAAACAGCAGTTGTGAGTGTGGATACTATTTATCAGATTTATCCAGATGATAAGATTTATCACCAGCCCTTTCCCCGCAAGCCACTTGTTCTGGAATTCACTTATGATAATGAGAATTATTTTGTGATAAACAATCATTTTAAGGCTTATGGTGGACCTGATAATGAATCTCGCAGAAGGAAAGCAACCGGGTTATTGGACAAATATATTGAGGAAAATTTATCCGATGAAGAGGTTTTTGTAATTGGTGATTTGAATGATTGGATAACAGATCCAGATGAATCAAATGTGTTTCTGGAATTCATAAATGATCCGCAGAATTATAGATTTACAGATATGCAAATCGCAGTAGATAGCACGGCAGACTGGTCGTATCCATACTGGAAATATCGAGGTCACCTCGACCATATTCTTATCACAAATGAACTTTTTGATGAATTTGAAAATAAGAATGCCAAGGTGAAAACTGTGGTAATTGACAAATTTATGGAAGGTGGTGATGATGCGAGATATAAGTATATAACTGATCATCGTCCCGTGGTTGTGAAACTCTGGATGGAAACAGCCACGAATTAACACTAATTAAGAGATAAAAACAAAATATTATTAGAGAAAATTAGTGCTTGCCTTGTTCACCCTGTGAAATAGTCCTTTGAAATTATGATTCACCCTGTTAAATAAAATCGTAGATTTTAATGGGAAGCATTATTTAACAGGGTAAATATTTCACGGGGTGAAATGCTTTTGCTTTTTATATTTCACTTGGGTAAATTAGTGGCTAAATAAAATTGAAGATTAGTTTGGATTCAAAAAAATTACACATCTTACAAAACTATGAAGATACCAAATTTTGCTGAAATTAAAAAGGCACACAATCGGATAAAGAACTTTATCCACCGCACACCGGTTTTAACCTGCCAGAGTCTTAATAAAATTACTGGTGCTGAAATCTATTTCAAATGCGAAAATTTTCAGAAAGTTGGAGCATTCAAAATTCGGGGCGCTACAAATGCAGTGTTTTCACTCGGACAAGTCGGAGTAGAAAAAGGAGTAGCAACACATTCATCGGGAAATCATGCAGCCGCTCTGGCTCAAGCTGCTAAATGGCGCGGAGTAAAATCTTATGTGGTGATGCCGGAAAATAGTCCACGCGTAAAGATAAATGCGGTGAAAGAATATGGCGCTGAAATACAGTTTTGTAAACCGACTTTGCAGGCAAGAGAAAAAGGACTGGAAGAAGTTATTGAACGAACTGGAGCTACTTTTATTCATTCTTATGATAACTATAATGTAATTTGCGGACAGGGAACTGTAGCTTTGGAACTATTGGAAGAAGTAACCGATCTTGATATAGTTATTGCACCTGTGGGTGGCGGTGGTTTGCTCAGCGGAACTGCGATTGCCACTACTGCTTTGACTTCTGGAACGAAAATTATTGCTGCAGAGCCAAAAGGGGCAGATGATGCTTATCGCTCTTTCTATTCTGGAAAAATTATTATATTAAAGAATCCAGATACAATTGCAGATGGACTGCTAACATGTCTATGTGAATTGACTTTTGCGATTATCAAAAAATATGTGAATGAAATTCTCACAGTTAGTGAAATTGATATAAAAAGGGCAATGCGTTATATCTGGGAGAGAATGAAAATAATTGTGGAGCCCTCTGCTGCCGTACCTTTTGGGGTTGTACTGTCAAATAAAAAAAAATTTAAAGGCAAAAAAATTGGAATAATTTTATCCGGTGGAAATGTAGAACTGGGAAAATGGTAAACTGGTGAACTGGGGAAATTACTAATTTACTAATTTAATTGAGCAAATATTCTTCGATCAATTGCAAAGTCTTTTCAAAAGAATAACAATTTCTTTGCATTATCTTTTTTGCTCTTCTGCCCATTTCTTTTCTTGCTTCAGGACTTTCATAAAGATATTTCACAAAATCACAAAGTTGCTCTTTATCCAAAATTTTTATTGCTTTATTTTTTAAAAGAGTCTCAACCGTTTTCTGACAGCTACTGTGATATTCTCCCATAAGAATTGGTTTTCCGAAATAAGCAGCTTCCAAAGGATTATGTCCACCAAAATCATAAAAACTTCCACCAATAACTGCAATATCAGAGATTGAATATGCCTTTAGGAGTTCCCCCATTTTATCGATAAGAAGTAAATCGAAACCGTCTGATTTTTCCGAGAATATCGAGTAGTTTATTTTGTTATCAATTAGTAAATTTTCAATTTCTTCTAATCTAGTGAGATGACGGGGAGCAAGAATAATCTGGTGTTTAATATCTTTTACTTTCAAAAATTTATGTAATTCAATTACTAATTCTTCTTCACCAGGTCTGCTGCTACCAAAAGTAATCACAAAATCAGAGGAGACTTTCCAGTCTTTTTTGATTTTGTCTAAATCGAGAGAGGGGACTGATAAGGCGAATTTTAAATTTCCACTTAAAACCACTTCTTGCTCCTTGAAAAAAGAATATCTTTTTTTATCAATTTCAGATTGCACAGAAATAACATCTATCTCTGAAATACATTCTCTAAAGATGAAATCGAATTTGCGATACATCCGATAAGAATTTTCTGTCATCCTTCCATTAATAAGCAAAATTTTGCAACCCATTTTTTTGGTGTAATGGATTAAGCAGGGCCAGATTTCGGTTTCAGTTAATATGAGCAGTTGCGGTTTGATTTGATGTAGCACTTTTTTCACAATAAACGGAATATCAAACGGGATGAGAAATGGAAAAATTCTATCTGGATATTTGTCTGATAATTTTGTGATACTGCCAGACCTGTGGTTGTCATTGTGGAAAGATAAAGAAAGCAATCTGGATTCGATTTGATTAAAGTAGAAATTACAGATGTAATACCATTAATTTCCCCTACAGATGCAGCGTGAATCCAGATTGATTTTTTTTCAGCCACAGGAAATTTTCCGAGTCCAAGCCTCCACCTCCATATAGAAGGATTTATTAGAAATCTTATTACAAAATAGGGTTTTAAAAATAAGAAAACAAGCGAGATAAGAAATTGATAAAATAGCATATTTTCGTTGCGACTGTGATTATACGGGTTTTTTACAAGAAAAGGAATTATTTTACTCTATTAATTTTTTCATCTCGGTAACAGCTTGTCCAAGCCCGGTGAAAATCGCTCGAGAAATTATGGAATGTCCGATATTGTATTCCTGGATTTCTTCAATCCCGCTTAGATAACAAATATTAAAATAAGTAATTCCATGACCTGCCACAACATAGAAGTCGAGTTTTTTTGCATATTCTGCCGCATTTTTAATTCTTTCCACTTCATTTTGAATATCTGTTTCAGTCTCAGCATTTGCAAAATCTCCGGTGTGTAATTCCACTGAATCAGCGTTCAATTTACTGGATTTTTTTATCAATTCTATATCCGGGGTAATGAAAAGACTCACTATAATATTTTCATCTTTTAGTTCTTGTATCTTTTCTTTTAAACCTTTGATGGATACATTCAAACCACCTTCTGTAGTAACTTCTTCCCGTTTTTCGGGGACCAGAGTTACAGTGTCGGGATGAACAGATTTGGCGATAGCCACCATCTCATCAGTTGGAGCCATTTCAAGATTCAAATGTGTTTGCACAGTTTCCCGCAGAATTCGCAAATCTCTATCCTGAATATGCCTTCTATCTTCCCGCAGATGTATCGTAATCTGATCAGCACCGTTTTTTTCTGCGATGAATGCGGCTTCTATCGGATCCGGTTCAAAGGTTTTACGTGCCTGTCTAATTGTTGCCACATGATCGATATTTACACCTAATTTAATCATCATACTCCTTTTAACCCGTGTAATAATTATTACACAGGTTTTAAATTATATTTTCCTGTGTTTTAAATCCTTTACCCATCACGGTGTGTACAGGTTGAATAATTACGAATGCTTCAGAATCGTATTCCTTCACAATATCCCGCAACTTAGCAACTTCCCTACGAGAGAGGATTGTGAGAATTATATTTTTTTCTTTTTCTTTATAAGCACCTATTCCCTTTATCAAAGTAACACCACGGTCCATCCTATTAAAGATTTCTTCTTTTATTTTGTTGGAATTTTCAGAAATGATGTAACAGGCTTTTACATATCCCAGACCAGAAATTATGATATCAACAACTTTACTGGAAATATACAAAGCGATAAAGCCCCACAAAGCATATTCCACACCCTTGAAACTGAGTCCAGCAAAACTGATTACAAAGAAATCGATCAAAATAAAGGTATTGCCAGCAGTTAAGATGCCTTTGTGACTAAAAATTTGGGCAACAATGTCAGAACCGCCGGTTGATGCCTTATTTCTAAAAACAATCCCAAGACCAATCCCGAGCAGCAATCCACCATAAAGCGAGGAAAGTAGCGAATTATCCGTAAGTGCGTTGAGATGTAATATTCCCTGAAAAAAGTCAGTAAAAAATGAGAAACTTATCATTCCGACAAGAGTTCGAATCCCAAACCGTTTTCCTAAAAATTTCACCCCAATCACGAAAAGAGGAATATTGAAGATGAGCATAGTGATTCCAATAGGAGTATTGAAAAGATGATGTAGAACTATGCACAAACCGCTCACACCACCAGCGGCAATCTTGTTTGGGGATAGAAATAATACAAGAGACAAGCTCATTATGATAGTTCCAACCAGAAGAAAGATATAATCCAATAAAAATTTTAAGTTTAATTTTTTTGATTTCATCCAGATAGTTTATCTTTTTTTGTAATAATTCTTTGCCAGAATTTTGGGAAAAAACGTAATTGCCAAACACGGATTATCGCTTCGTGCACAATTTTTTTAGACATTTTTGATTGTCCCACTCTTCGCTCAGTAAAAACAATGGGAATTTCAGAAATTTTAAATCCTTTTTTCCAGGTTTTGTAGTTTAATTCAATCTGAAAAGAATATCCATCAGACATTATATGATCAAGGTCGATTGCCTCCAGAATTTTTCTACGAAAACATTTGAATCCACCAGTTGGGTCATAAATCGGCATACCTGTTATTACTCGAACATATTTTGAGGCAAAAACACTGAGAATTAACCTCTTTAAAGGCCAGTTAACCACATTGACACCTTTGCAATATCTGGAGCCGATAACTAAATCTGCGGATTCAATCGCAGTAAGAAAGTTTGGTAAAGCATCAGGATTGTGGGAAAAATCCGCATCCATCTCGAAAATATAATCATACTTATTCTTGATTGCATATTTAAATCCGGTGATATAAGCAGTTCCAAGTCCCATTTTTCCTTCTCGTTCAATTAAGTGTATTTGGGAATTTTTCTTCATCACATTCTTTACCAATTCTGCAGTTCCGTCAGGGGAATTATCGTCAACTATCAGAACCTCGATTCTTTTATCCTGTTTTAGTATTTCAGGAATCAGTTTCGGAATATTTTCTGATTCATTATAAGTTGGAACAATTACTAATGCTTTTTTATTTTTCATTGAATTCCTTATTAAAATTTATGCATAATTTATTATTGAAATTGTTTTTGAAAATTTATACTGTTGTTTTTTTTTGTCAATTTATTTTGAAAATTAATTTTTCTATTGAACCAAAAATGCAAGACAGGATGACGAAACCTAAGTCGGGATTTTTCTTATAAATTCGTGATAATTTGTGATAATTCGTGGGGAAGTTTTTTAAATTGTGTCAGGGAATGGTCCCTGACACCCTGAGATATCGCAGGAAAATAGGGAGTGGTCCCTAACACACCAGGAAAAAATTATTAGATTAAAAAAAAACACACAAAAAGTTGAAATACTTTGACAAACATATTCATTTTCAAAAAATTGCTACTAAATAAATTAATCTATCAAATGTAGAAATTAAGTTAGTTTTTTTATTTTTAGATCCTTATTTTATCAATGTTTTGGAGGAAATTGAAATTATGAAAAAAAGAATTAGCATTATTGAAGTTTTAATGGTGATTTTAATTGTTGGGATTATCGTAATAATAATTTTCCCGGCCTTAGACGCTAAAAAAAAGATAAAGTTAATAAAAGCAGAAGTGTACCCTGCTTTTGAACTTATTGAACTTGAAAATGACAAGTTTTATGAAGAAAATGGGTATTATCCTTTTTTTTCTCAGTTGAATATTAAAGAGCTGAGTGATAAAAAATATTTTAAATATAATATAACAGATTCCACAATTACAGCAACATCTAAGAAACCATTCGGAAGACCTGGTGCTATCATAGTCTATAATTTTACAAATGGCCAATGGGCAGTTAAGGGCACACAAGGGGTAATCAAGGAATTCTGGTTACCTTAATTCTGTATAAAAAGTAATACTGAATCGGACTCAACCTTCAGAAATTGATATAATTTCAGATATCGATTTCTTTGCTTGAGATTATACTTTTTAATTTTTATTACTTCATGTCGTGTCATGAAAAAATTTATTATACTTATTTGTCTGTTTCTTTGTTTTTTATCAACAATTTGGGCAGAAGAGACTAATCCCTTCAAAAGTAGTTACTTACAGAAAGATAAATTCGCTCATTTAACTTCTTCCTGCTTTTTATATTGCTGGAATTATAAAGTTTTGAATGATATTTGTAAAATGAATAACCGCGACTCAAAATATCTGTCTTTCAGCCTGGTAAATCTGTGCGGACTAACCAAAGAAATTTTCGATTCTAACGAAAAAATAATCATTTTAGTTATAAAGATCTGATTTTTGACCTCGCAGGAAATTTAATTGGTGTATGGATTTGCAAATAATATAAAAGGAAATTATGCCAATAAAATATTTTGAAGCCAAGAATAAATCTCCAGGAAAATATTTAAAAAATCTAAGGGAAGAGAAAGGAATCTCCCTCGAAGAAGTTTCCAGAGAAACCAAAATAAAAATTCGTTTTCTAAAGACAATAGAAAAAGACTCCTTATACGATTTGATTGATATAACCTATGCGAAGATAAATCTCATTAATTATGCAAGATTTCTCAAGGCAGATGTCAAAAAAGTTCTGGAATTATTTGAAATTAGTTCTCAAACTGAAACAGATAAAAGAATTTTTAGAAAAAAGAAAAAAAGTAAAGATGACAAAAAAAAATATTAGTTCCGAAAATTATATTTAAAATCAGCTCTCTCGTTGTTTTTCTGGTAATTTTGTATTTTTTGGGTTCATATCTTTATAAGCAAGGAAATATCGAGAGGGATATTTTAAGTAAGGATTCTCTAAGGGAGAAAACGATAACAGATTCGACTAAACTTGTTGAAAAAATGGAATATAAAAACAAACAAGCAGGTAATTTATATTCCTATAAAACTGATGAAGTTTATAAGAAATATTTTATGAGAGATAAAGTAAATCCGTGGTATGTTGTGCCAAAATACTTGAAGGATGATAAGTAAATCAAAAGGAAATTTATGGAGTCGATAAAAATTGAAAACGATTTAATGAATTTTCAACGACCGGGAAGATATGCAAATAATGAGTTAAATTGCAAAACAAAAAAAGTTACGGCAAAAACCTTAAATTTTGTGCTGGCTTTCCCTGATTTGTATGAGATTGGTATGTCACATCTTGGTTTAAAAATTCTATACACAATATTAAATAATAAAAAGGAATTCATCGCAGATAGAGTTTACGCTCCAGATTTTGATTTTATGGCTTATTTGAAAAAGAAAAATATTCCACTTTTCTCGATCGAACAAAGAGTTCCTCTAAAAAAATTCGATATTATCGGTTTTACTCTGCAATACGAACTTTCTTATACAAATATCCTCTCAATGCTGGAGTTGAGTAAGATTCCCTTAATCTCGAAAGAGAGACAAGAAAAAGACCCAATGATTATTGCCGGTGGTCCCTGTGCCTTTAATCCCCAACCCTTGTCAATGTTTATCGATGCTTTTGTAATCGGGGATGGAGAAGATATTATTTTATGTCTGGCAGAAACTCTTTTGCAAAATAAGAATGCTCCCAGAGAAGAAAGGCTCAAACAACTCACAAAATTGCATGGGGTTTATGTTCCCAGATTTTATAAGCAGAAAACCGATGCAACAGGTATCTCAGTTGAACCCGTTTCAGATGAATTTCCAGAAAAAATTGAGAAGAATATCTTCACTAACTTTAATGGTGAGGAAAAGGTTCATTTTCCGCATCTCGTTCCCCTTATTGATATTGTACACAATCGTCCTGCAATCGAAATAATGCGGGGTTGCACAAGAGGTTGCAGATTCTGTCAGGCAGGAATGGTTTATCGTCCAACTCGAGAAAAGAATGCCCAAAATGTGCTTAATCTGGTTGAAAAAGAAATTAAGATAAATGGCTGGGAAGAAATTTCTCTTAATTCGCTATCCAGTTCGGATTATTCACCAATCAAATCTGTGCTAACCTCTTTAAATCCATTGTTAGCAAAAACTCATACCTCTCTTGGTCTTCCCTCGCTCAGGTTGGATACATTTGGAAACGATTTCGCAAAATCCATAAAAAAGATTGTGGGTAGCACTCTAACTATTGCTCCAGAGGCAGGCAGTCAACGGCTTCGAGATGTTATCAATAAAGGATTTTCCGAAGAGGAAATACTGAATTCCGTCAAAACTGCCTTGAAGATTGGAATCCGCACAATAAAAATGTATTTTATGCTTGGTTTACCAACAGAAACAGCAGAGGATATTCACAGCATTGTGAAACTGGTAAAAAAAATATTTGAGATTAAAAAATCTTTGCGCATTAACATCAGTTTATCTACATTCGTTCCCAAACCTTTTACTCCCTTCCAATGGGCTGATTTTGATAATAAAAAAAGTGTCATTGAAAAAATAACTTTTATCAAAAGAGAACTTGCTAGATTCAAACCTATAAAAATTAGTTATGATACTTATGAAATGTCATTATTAGAAGCTGTTATAGCAAGAGGAGACAGCAAAATCGGAAAATTAATATTAGACGCTCATCAGCATGGGGCAGAGTTCGACAGCTGGGACGAGTATTTTAATTTCTCTATCTGGAAGAAAAGTGCAGGAACTCTTAAAATAGATTTGGATAAATATGCAAAATCAAAAAAAATATCTGAAAAATTATGCTGGTCCCATATCAAGTGTGGGGTTTCAACTGAATTTCTCCAGAAGGAATATCAGAAGGCACTCGATGCGAAAATAACTCCGGATTGCAGAGTAGACAAATGTTCAAACTGCGGAATTAGCGATATAAGCCAAAATCAGTATCAATCAACAGAAAAAATGGATTTTCATTTCCCTATACAGAAATCTTCTGCACAAAATCAGAAGATCTTTAAATACCGAGTTTTCTATGAAAAAGGTGCGAAATTGCGATTCTGTTCACACCGTGATCTGATGAGGTTGATTTATCAGATAGTTCGGAAAAGTGGGTTACCAGTGTATTATACAAAAGGTTTTAACAAACATCCCAAAATATCTTTATGTCCACCCTTAAGTTTAGGAATGCTCGGAAAGGGGGAATTTTTTGATATTCGATTAACAGAAGAAATGCCAGAAGAAATTATTTTAACAAGTCTTAAAGTAAATTTACCTGCAGATTTAATCTTTAAAAAACTGGAAAAAGCCTCTAATTCAACCAGTAAAATAAAAGATTTCACAAACGAAAAAATTTATATTTCTTCAGGAAATAACCTGAGTTGGGATGAAAAAATATCAAAATATAAAAGTAACCTCTATTACATAAATAAAAAGGAAAAAAGATTTTTTCCAGAGATGTTATAAATAATATTACTCTTGAAAAAGATGGAATTTTGATAAACAAGAAGATAGCCGGGGTTAGAATGTTTGATATTTTGCAAAAAGTTTTAAAATTTAAAACTCAAGAAATCAGTAAATTAAGAATCGAAAGATTAAATATGTTAAAAGTAAATTAGTGAGGCAAAAAAATTTTGAAAGGATTTTTATTATGAAAAGAGAATTAGTTGTTAATATTGGACCGTTTGAAAATAAGATTGCAACAATCGAAGATAATACTTTAGTTGAATTGTTTATTCATCGTGAAGGAGAGCATGAATGTGTGGGAAATATCTATAAAGGAATTGTAAAAGATAATGTCCCGGGCATGGCTGGTAGTTTTATTAATATTGGCCTGGAAAGAACCGCACTCCTACATTTCCGCGATGCTATTCCAGACCATTTAAAATTAGATGGTTCGGTAACCAGTAAGGAGATAAAAGAAGCAAGTAATAATGACAAAAAAATGGGTAGCTTATTAAAGGAATGGCAAGAAGTAATGGTACAGGTTGAAAAAGCACCTATCGGGAAGAAAGGAGCAAGACTTACTGGTGAAGTTTCAATTCCGGGAAAATATATGGTTCTTATCCCGAATAAAAATTATGTGGCAATTTCCCGAAAAATTCACAGTAACAAAGAAAAAAAACGCTTAAAAAAAATAGTAAGCAAACTAAAAAATAAACAAGTAGGTTTGATAGTTCGTACAAATGCTGCTGGTCATAAGACAACAGAATTGAAAAAAGAAATTAAAAAACTTATGGAGAAATGGAAAAACATTAAATATAATTTTAAAAATACACCTGGTCCAACCTGCCTTTATGATGACAATGACCTTATATCTTTGATCCTAAAAGAACTTATTCACAAAAAACTCGATTCTGTTATTTTAGATTCAAAAAAAATAAAGAACAAGTTAGTTGGAGAACTAAAAGAGGTTGCTCCTCAACTCCTGAAAAAAATTAAATTGTTTAAAGAACAGTCAGATATCTTTGATGCTTTTGGAATCGAAAAAGAAATCCAAAAAATGTTCTATCACAGAATTTATCTGGAAAGTGGGGGTTTTATCGTTATCCAACAAGCAGAAGCACTGGTTTCTATAGATGTTAATACTGGCAGTTTCGTTGGGGGAAAAAATCTTGAAAAAACTGTAACTACCACAAATATAGATGCAGCCAAAGAAATTGCACGACAAATTAGGTTGCAAGACCTCACTGGTATGATTTTTATAGATTTTATTGATATGAATAAATCAGCAAATCGCAGGAAAGTAACAAGTACATTTAAACAAGAGATGAAGAAAGATTACTCCCCCCATAAAATTTTTACTTCTAGCCCTCTGGACATGGTGGAAATGACAAGAAAAAGAACAAAAACCGATATGGTTTCATCCTTCTTTGAAAATTGCCCCTATTGCCACAGTGTGGGAAGAGTTTTATCTAAAAGCACAATAGTTAATAATATTCTTCGCTGGTTAGATAGAGCAAAATTATATCATCCGGCTGATGTGTTGGAAATATCTGTTAATCCAAAAATTTATAAATATGCAAAACAACATGAAAATAGAATGAAAAAAGATTACAAGTTTACCTGGAGCTTGAAAATGGATACTGAAATACCTTATAATATATATAAAGTTTATTCTATAAAGTCAAAAAAGGATATAACAGATTTGTATAAAATTTGACGCATAAAGTACCGAAAAAGTTTTTATCAAACTCGAATAAGGAGTTAAGAATGTATGCTATTGTAGATTTTAAAGGTAAGCAGCTAAAAGTTGAAAAAGATCGAGTGCTTAAAGTTCCCTATTTAGCTGGAAAAGAAGCAGGCACTGAAATCGAAATGGATAAAATCCAGTCAAGTCCCCAATAGTGGTGGAAAATATATTCTCATTGTGTAATTCATTTTTGGTTTTAAGCCAAGTTTTTTATTTCAATATTGCTGGGGTGTCAGGGACCAATCCCTGACACAATTCTAAGATTAGCTCGAATATCTTATCGCGGTTTCTATGAGTAATATCAAAGATTATAACATCATCCCGATTTTTTAATCTTGAAACGAATGGGGAATTTCTTTTTTTAATAGTAGCCAGCAAAGGCTTGGATGAATCGAATATGGTTTCGACTTTCTTGCAGAATTTTTTACTGAATATTTCCATTTTG
>AGBJ01000065.1_pt1 | contig 12628 bp, 12 predicted proteins | sample 768721 | NCBI WGS metagenome assembly AGBJ01 (sample SAMN00779238, study PRJNA67915) | hypersaline lake metagenome
TTATTATATATTGTTTTTCCGTGTAACTCAGTTGGTAATTCATTATAAAGTCCTGCAATATATGTTCCAGGATAATGGATGTCATCGTATACCTTTTCAGTTATAAAGCAACCTCTTGTTCCAAAGTAGCCATTTCCAATCGTAGTAAGAGTTTCTCTCAATTTCTCTTTTGGTGGATCGAATCCATAATAGGTTAAATTCCAGCTATCTTGCTCAATTCCTTTTTTAAACCAATTTTCAATGTCCTGGATAGATAAATCTTTCATATCGTTTATAACAATATCTGCCCCGTGAGCTCTTAATGTTTCTCTATTTCCATTTCGTGAAATCCCAACTACAAACGCAAAATTTCCATTTTTACCTGCTTCAACTCCGGAAATTGCATCTTCAACCATCATACATTCGCTTGGGTAAAACCTAAGTTTTTGGCAGCAACCACAAAAATATCAGGATCTGGTTTTCCTTTTAAATTAAGTTCTTTGGAGACTAATCCGTTAACAACTGTCCCAAATAGGTCTATTAAGCCAGTTTTTTCAAGGATAAAGCGACAATTTTTACTGGAGGAAGCTGCTCCAATTTTTACACCCTTTTTCTTTAACTGTTTAATTAAATCAACTGTTGTATCGAATATAACCACTCCCTTTTCTGATATAATTTTTCTAAAGGTCATATTTTTCTTGTTGCCAATCCCACATATACTGATTTTATCTGGAGCATCTGTATACTCACCAAATATAATATCGATACCTCTTGAGTCCAGAAAGGATTTAACCCCTTGATATCGAGGTTTACCATCTATATATTGTAAATAATCTTGGTGGGATAATTGATTAAATTTTTTCCTATTTTTTTCAGATTTATACTTAAGATATTCGTCAAAAGTTTTTTTCCAGGCTTTGAAATGTAGATCTGCTGTTTTTGTAATAACACCATCTAAATCGAAAATTGCTCCTTTACATCGTAAGTCTTTCATAGGTTTCTCCTTTTACTAAAATTATTTAAAATCGCAATAAGAAAATCAGGGGCAGGAACGAAGAAAAAATTTGGACAAATTTTTATTACTTCTTTTTGCAACTTTTCATCTTTTGTAACAAATATAACAGATCTGTTTCCTGTCTTTTCCATTGCGAACTTAACCATTGCCAGATCAGAATTAGTATCCCCACAGATTAAGTTATAACCTTCTTCCATATCAAGTCCTAATTCATCGTTCAGGAAACTAATCCCATCTCCTTTATCAAAGTCTTTTTTGAATTATCATCCCCTTGAACCGTCAAAATAATCTCAATATCCAACCCGGTATCTTCAATCCTAAAGAAATCCCCTTCAGGATCAATTTTTTTTACTAATCTTTTTATAATGTTGAGTAGATTTTCAGATTGGACTGCTGGAATGGAGTGAAAGATATCCTGTCTGCAAATAGTTGACTGACCAAACTTAAATTGCAGACCGGAACCGATAAGAGTAAATAACTCATATTCTGGTTTTTTTACCAGTTCTTTTAAATTTTTATTTAATTCATTTAGCTTTTTCTGAAGAGCTTTTTCTATAGGTAATCGCTTGCGAATGTTATTTGTATCAAGGTATTCCCGCCCTTTAGAGCCAGCATAAATAAAGACATTCTCGGGATTTATGCTTATATCTAACAGACCAATATTTTCAAGTGGAGCTGATGTAAGTATTATTGAGTTCCCAGCAGCACTTTTTGCAAACCGAGTGAGAAATATTGAGTTATAAATTGATTGTATTGCAGACTTGTATCTTCCACAATAATTATTGATTGTTCCATCTCTATCAGTAATAAAATTTTTAAAATTAATGTCCCCTAGGAACTTTTCGCCTTCTTTTACCTTTTTAGTAAAATCTGGATACAAATCTTCAAGATAAGAATAAAATTTTTCTTCAGAATGTGTAAGGAAAAATATATCTTTTTTTAACTCAGTTATCTCATAGGTCAAATCCAAAAGAATAGTTTTATCTTTATTGTAGACTAAAACTTGTTTGCTGTGGCTTTTTGTTATGTTTTGAAGAGATTGTAAACCTCTAAGTAAAATATTTATCCATTTATTATCTATATTTTTGTGCTTGAACCATGCAGAAACAATTTTCCTTCGTGTTTTTCTGGTTTCAAACATCAATGCGTAAAATTGTTGTAAATTTTCTATCTTCATTTTTCAAACATTATTTGGATTCGTCTACTCCGTGGGCGCGTGTTCGCCATCCGGCTGAAGAGACTCACTTCCTTCAAATAGATTATATTTGCTTATTATAACTCATTCATAATTATTTAGAAACCGATCCCAGCTAAATTAATAAAGATTTAATGGGACAAATGAATCGGTTAAAAAATACTATTTTCTTATTAACGCCCAAACTAAGTTGGTGTTAATGAAAAAAAAACATTAACCGTTTTATTTATCCCCTGAAATGGTTTTATCTTTTTTATTTCACCGGGAACGTTTTTCTATTTCACTAAATATGACTTTTTGATTAAATCCATTTAATTTTTGTTAAATGAACTAAAGAAATATGAAATGTAGAAGCTATTTCATTTCTGATTCTAAACCTAAAATTTTGGAAATTGCTAATCTGACTGTGAAAGTTTTTTAATTAATAATCTCACACTTTTTATAGAATCTAAGTTGAATCTGGCATGGGAAGGAGATAATCCCAGTCTAATAGAGTAAGCAGAATCAGGAAGGGAAGCAAAGACATTTTCATCACTCACATCATCTCCAATTGCCAGGATAAAATCCCAATTCTCTTTTAAGGCTCTCATGTTGGGAGAAATCCATCTTGATACTGCTTTAGTTTTGTCTATTCCAACCTTTTTGATTTCAATAAGTTTGTTACCTTCAAAAATATCTAGACCAAATTCAGCAATAATGTGAAAAAGTGCATTATGCAATTCTATAGTTCGTACCCTAGCTAAATTTTTATCAACTTTTCTAAAATCCCAAACAAGAGAAAATTCTTTCTCTTGAATAAAAGCTCCAGGAGATCTATCAACATAGTATTCAAGAATTGGTAATATTTTTTCTTTCCAATTGTTTTTCAAAGGCTCTATAGTTTTCCAGGCATCTCCTTTTTCTCTGAACCAGGCACCGTGTTCAGCAATCAATCCAACATTTAACTTGCCAAACCATTTCTCCAATATCTTTTTTTCAAGTCCACTTGTGATTAGTACTTCGTTTTTTGAAATAAAGCTAAGGGCTTTAAGCATAGATACCAGTTCCTTGTCAGGTTTTTCTTTTTCAGGATTTTTCGCATAAGGGATAAGAGTACCTCCATAATCTAATAGTAATAGGCGATTATTGCTTTTACGATAATCTGCAATTAATTGTTTCTCTAGATCGAATGTAAGACTCTTGGCTCCGAGTTGTCGCTGAACTTCTTTAATATCGGACAGACTCTCTATAAAATCTTTTGCCCATTGGACCACATTACACCGCTCTAATCGTGATTGCATTATCCGATTATTCTCTATCTGTTCCTCTTCAGATGTTTCTATTGCTTTTTTAATAGATTCAATTATTTCGTCTTTATTGTTTGGATTTACTATAATTGCTTCTCCTAACTCTTTTGCAGCACCAGCCATTTCACTAAGAATTAGAACTCCTTTGCCGTTAGTTTTAGTTGCAACAAATTCTTTAGCTATTAGATTCATTCCGTCTTTAATGGGAGTTACAAGGGCAATATCAGCAAGGTTGTATAAGGCTGTGATAGTATTAAAAGTTAGAGAACGATAAAGATACCAAACAGGTGTCCATCCTATAGTTCCATACTTTCCATTAATTCTGCCAATAAGTTCATCCACTTTTTTTTTCAATATTTTATAGTTTTCAACTCTTGTACGTGAAGGTGCAGATGTATGAATAAGAGTTATTTTCTCCTTATATTCTGGATATTTCTCGAGAAAGGACTCAAACGCTTCTAATCGTTTTAGTATTCCTTTTGTATAATCAAGTCTATCAACAGAAAAAATGATTTTGCGGTCTCCCACTTTTTTACGAAAGCTGCTTAGCTTTTTCTTCACTTCTGGAATATGAATAGCGTTAGCATATCGTTGATAATCCACACCCATAGGAAAACTATCGACCTTCATTACCCTGTTTTTAGTAGTAACCCGACCGATTGTATGTTCATAGCCTAATATACGATGTACACTATCAAGAAAATGGTAAGCATAATCATAAGTATGAAATCCGATAAGATCCGAACTCAGAAGGTGTTCTAAAATTTCTTCTCGCCATGGAAGTAAGTGAAATATTTCAAAAGGTGGAAATGGTGTATGGAGGAAAAAGCCTATTGTTGCATTAGGGATTTTCTCTCGTAAAAGTTTGGGAAGAAGCATTAAATGATAATCTTGAATCCAGATAACATCACCTGGTTTTGCTATTTTTACAATCTCATCACAAAAAAGTCTGTTTACATATTCGTATGCCTTCCATAATTCCTTGTCATAAACTGCATATTGGGTAAAACAATGAAAAACAGGCCAGATAGTTTTGTTGCAAAAACCATAATAATATTTATCAATAGCTTTTCTGGATAAAAATATAGGGTAATTAGAAAACTTTGCCATTAATTTTGTTTTGAGTTCTTTCTTTTCTTTATTGTTTAATTTTTTTGCGGAAATTCCACACCATCCCAGCCATATACTATCATAGGATTTATAGAAGGAACCCAGACCAGTAGCCAGACCCCCAATGCTTTTGTGAAATTGGAAGTTGCCTTTCTTTTTTTGCACGGTTACTGGCAACCTGTTTGAAACAATTATTAATCTATTCATAATTTTTTCTTCTTATTTTTAAATATTATTTTAGTTAAAATTATTGAAGAATAGGTTTAGATTGAAGTTGAGTTCGAGGTTGAGATTGAGTTTGAGATAAAAAAGTAATTTACTTAACCTTATTCTTAACATTAATCTTTATAAAATGAAAGCTGAGAATTTACTACCTACCTTGCTCTGCCTTAAATATTTTACTCATTAATTTTATTTCACATAATTCGAATATGGCACACCATCTATCAGAAACAAAATCTTTAGCCCCGAACTAAACCCAAAGCAAACCATAAAACTATAAAATGAAAACTGGCGTGGATATTTTTGTTAAGTGCTTTTACTCTAACGATTTAAAATTGAGTATTTCTTATTGACCAATTTTGAATAAAAAATCAGGTGAAAAGTCAGCTTCGTTGGGCCAGACGATTGTATCAATGTCAGGATTGATTCTTACTTTTTGAAAATAATTCAAATCTTTTAATGGTTCAAAAATTTCGCCATCAAGATGATTGGCTAAATCCACAATTTTAATAACATTATTTTCAAATTTTAATCTTAATTCGTAATTTTTTAAATAATTCACATTTCTTACAAAGTGCATGTTTTCTCCTATATAAGTGGTTTTATTTTGTTAAGTTGTTTCTTTTGATTAGCCCTATTCCAATCTTCCATTAGTTCTTCTCGATGTTCAAAAGCCCATTCTAAAACTATAGAAATTATTCTTTTTGGCAGTTTCCCTTCAATAAGTTTCAATTCATTAATGGTGAAAACTCCTGTTTGCCCTCCATACTTGGCGTGAAAGTGCGGTATGCCGTGTTCTTTATGATACATTGCTATTACTATTCCTAAAAAGCGACTAATTTCTGGCATATAAAATCTCTCCTTTTGCGTTTGTTCAATTAAAGAATTGTTGGAAATTATGACAATTATTTTTTCAAATTTAATTATTCAATTTCATTTTTATCAATTATGTTATTTGAATAGATAAACTAATTCGTAGTTGCAACTATGATTATACCAGCCGCTGTTCCAATAATGAAAAAACTCCAAAGTGTTGCGGTATTGCTCTCTTCTAACTTACCTGTTAATGCTTTTATTAATATTGTTATTCCTGAAACACATCCTAAAACCAATAAGATTAAACCAACAAGTCTAATGATTCCTATAATATTTCTTCTCTCATCCAAATTGAAAATATATATTTTTTAAAAGAATCAAATCAAGCATAATTATTATATACTATTTTCGAGAACAACATATTAAATTTATTGCACCTAACAAATGTAACTGCTGAAATTTTGTCAAATTTTATCCAAAAAACTTCAATCTGTCTTTAATCTTTTTACCCATTTCATAGTTTATTTATAGTTATATGTGCAAAGCCCTTTTTGTTTAATCCTGGCGATCAATGGTGAAATCTGTATCGCATTAACTCCTAAACTGGTTTATCATTTCCAATTTTTCCCATTCACCCATAAGGTCTTCAATTTTTTTCTTTAAAATATTTCTCTCGTTATATATTTCCTCCAATTTTTCATAGTCAGTGGCGTAAATTTCACTATCTTCTTTTTTTTTATCAAGCTCTTTTTCCAAATATGCTATTTCAATTTCAATTTGCGATATTCTACGTTTTCTGCTCTTTTCGCGGTTTGACTTTTTCTTCTTCTTTTGATATTCTTTACTTTTGTCTATTTTTTCTGGTTTATCAGCTGGTTTCCCCAGATTTTTTTTATCCTCGTTCTTTTTCTTTTCTTTATAAAAATTGTAGTTTCCCAGATAGGTTTTGAATTTTTTATTTTTTAGTTCAACGATTTTTTCTGCAATCTTATTAATAAAATATCTATCGTGAGAAATAAATAAAATTGTTCCTTTAAATTTGCTTAAAGAATCCTCAAATATTTCTATGGAATCGATATCCAAATGATTTGTGGGCTCATCCAGCAGGAGTAAATTTAGGTTTTTGTGCATCATAGTACAAAGTTTGAGCCGAACCTTTTCACCGCCTGACAGGACAGAGATTTTTTTGAATACTTGATTGCCAAAAAAGAGAAACCCAGCGAGATGATTTCTTGCTTCTGTTTCGCTTACCGGAAAAGTGTTTCGATAAAAATCGAGTAGAGAAATATTTTCCTCATCAAATTTCACTTCTTGCTCCAGGTAGCCGATTTTTACTCTTGCTCCGATTTTAATTTTCCCACTATTAGGCGAAATCTCATCCAAAATGATTTTGAAGATAGTGGTTTTTCCGGAACCGTTCTTTCCGAGCATTGCTACTCGTTCAGAATAAAAAAGGCTGAAATTAAGGTTATTAAGAATGGTTTTATTATTAAATGATTTTCCCAAATCTTGAATTGCTAAAACATCATTTCCAGATCTGTGACGGGTAAGGAAGTCGAGATTTATTTTTTTTGCTTGTGTAGGTTTATCGATTTTTTCCATTTTTTCCAGATGTCTTTCAATATTAAATGCTTTTTTGAACATTGCCGGATTGTCGGCTCGTTTACCCCAATCCCGAAAACGCTGGATTGCTTCCTTCATTTTTTTTATCTTTTTCTGCTGGTTCTTAAATTGTTTGAATTGGATTTCTATGCGTTTTTCTTTTTCTTGAATATAGTTTGAGTAGTTTCCAGATAGAGAAATCGTCTTTCTATCCTCGAGCTCAATAATTTTATTTACCAATCTATCAAGAAAATATCGGTCGTGAGAAATCATGAAAATTGTTCCTTTATAATCAGCAAGGAAATCTTCCAGCCATTCCACAGCATCGATATCAAGGTGATTTGTCGGTTCGTCGAGAAGGAGAATATCTGGATTTTGCAAAAGCATTTGAGCAAGCATCACTGTTGTTTTTTCTCCACCGCTAAGTCTCTCGAATTTCATCTGTTGCATTGTGGGAAGGATTTTCAGCCCGGAGCAGATTTTATTTAATTTTACATCTATTTTGTAGCCGTCTTTGATTTCGAATTTTGTTTGCAATTTCTGATACTTTCTCATTAGTTTTCTTAAATCATTTCCATTCTGATCGTGCATTTTTATCTCCAGAGATTCGATTTTCTTTTTCAATTTTTTTACTTCTAAAAAAGACAATTTCAGAACATCCAGAACAGTTTTATCCTTTTCAAATAGGGGAATCTGTTCGAGATAACCGATCGAGGTATCGTTTTTTACATAGACATTTCCGGCATCATATTCCTCCAATCCAGCTATAATGCGAAATAGAGTTGTTTTCCCGCTTCCATTCCGGCCAATTAAACCGACCCTGTCACCTTTCTGAATTTCAAAGGATATTTTTCGTAAAACTAAGTTATCACCAAAACTTTTTGCCAAATTTACTATTGCTATTTCAATCATATTAATTTCCTTTTAGTTTGGAATAATATACAAGGTTTTTGTAAGTATTTGTCAAGATTTCGTTATCTGAAAGTTACCCAAATTTTCTATTAGACTGTGGATGGTTAAACTTTTTAACCGTTTAAAAAGTGAAAAGTGAAAAAGTTTCATCTCACCTTTCACCTTCTTGACTCGTAAAATGCGAAGAATGAACATATTTCACTGGGTTCACCTTTCACATTAATTAGCGTCCATCCGTTAATTGCCAAAAAAGGCTTTTATGTGTAAAATAGAAAAAATTTAAAGACCGATTTAAGCATGAGTTGCAATTTATCGGTTTCTTCAATCGAGACGATTGAGCTACTTTACGGATAGACACTAATTAGGAGTAGAAAGAGTTTCAAATTCAAATTTCTTGACATAAAAAAATATTTTATAAAAAAAACTCAGAAAAATGGCCCCATCGTTTAGTGGTTAGGACGCAGGATTCTCATTCCTGTAACAGGGGTTCGATTCCCCTTGGGGCTACCAGTTTTAAAATTTTTCCTTGTTTTATATGAATAATTTAGCAATAAGTTTTATACTTTATTAGCAAAATAGAGTTAATCAGATTAAGTGGAAATACAAAATGTTTTTCAATAAATTCTAAAAAAGTATATTTGATAAAATTGACAAATTTATTTCTGGAAAGCGGGGTTTACTAAATTTATTAAATCAAAAGAAAGGAGTAAAATGAAAGCACGATTTATTTGTATTTTAACGACTGTGATAATTATTTCCACATTGTTATTTGCGAGTGGATTTGAAGATTTTGAAAAAGATGTAGTCAAATTTAAGCTGGAAAATGGCGCTACTCTTCTTTTATTGAAGAGAGATGATGTTCCGATTATTCATTGTGTTACCATTGCTGATGTAGGTGCAGTAAAGGAAAAGGAAGGAAAAACAGGGATTGCTCATTTCCTTGAACATCTCGCTTTTAAAGGAACGGAAACCATTGGCACAACTAGCTATGAAAAGGAAAAAGTAGCATTACAGAAATGTGATGAAATATTTTCAAAAATTCTGGATGAAAGAAAAAAAGGTGAAAATGCTGATAGCACGAAAATTGACGAGTTGAATGAAGAATTGGATGCAGCAGTAGAAAAATCTAATGAATTTGTTATTGATAATGAATTTTCCAAGAAAGTTAAAAAAAATGGTGGGAAAAATCTAAATGCTGGCACAGGACAAGATATGACAATGTATTATATGAGTTTTCCTTCAAATAAACTCGAATTATGGATGGCTCTGGAATCTGACAGATTTACAAATCCTATTTTTCGTCAGTTTTATCAGGAAAGAAAAGTGATTCTTGAAGAGAAAAGATTACATGAGAATTCACCCACTGGAAAGTTAGTTCAGGAATTTGTCGGAACTGCTTATAAAGTCCATCCATATAAAGACCCTATTATTGGTTACCAAGAGGATATTGAGAATATTACTAGACAGGATATTCGCGAGTTCTTCGAGAAACATTACGGAGCCCAAAATTTGACTTTTGCAATTATTGGCGATATCGACATTAAGAATACAAAAAAACTTGCCCAAAAATATCTGGAAAAAATCCCAAAAAGAGAAGAGTCTGAAGATGTGGCAATTGTTGAATCCTCACAAAAAAAGCCGCGAACTATTACCTTAAAACGAGTAAGTCAACCGTTTTTGTTGGTTGGATATCATATACCGAATGAAGTCCATCCTGATGCACCTGCCTATAATGCCTTAGCGGATATTTTAGGGCAGGGACGCTCATCACGATTGCATCGTAAATTAGTAGAGGATAAGAAAATAGCAATAAGAGTGTTTTCTTTCAAAGGATTTCCCGGAAGCAAGTATCCGGGATTGTTTGCAGCAGGAGCAATGCCTGCCCAAGGTCATAATATTGAAGAATGTTTACAGAAATTGAGAATGAAATCGAAATTATCAAAAATGAATTGGTTGCGGAAAAAGAATTAAACGGCATGAAAAAAAGAGCAAAAAAATCCTCCATTGATAGATTAAAAGGAGGGAGATGGCTTGCTCTCCAACTTGCATATTATGAAGCATTATACAATGATTATTCTGAATTGTTCAATGAGCTCGACAAAATCAATAAAGTTTCTGCTGAAGATATTAGACGAGTTGCTAATAAATCATTACAAAAATCAAATCAGACAACCGGGGAATTAGTAAGTAAAGAAAAAGGAGAATAAGATGCGAAAGAATTGTATCGATAAAATAATATTTGTAATTTTTCTATTTGCAATACTCAGTGTTCAAATTTTAGTAGCAGATATTGAAGATATTGAATATCCAAAATTAAGACAAATTAAACTTCCAGAAGTTGAACAATTTGAGCTAACAAATGGAATGACAGTATTTCTATGCGAAGAGAATGATTTCCCCACAATCGATATTGTAGGATTAGTGAATACAGGTTCTATCTATGAACCGTCTGATAAAGTCGGTCTGGCAGACTTGACAAGTAAATTGATAAGAACTGGTGGCACCAAAAATATTTCTGGGACAGAATTAGATGAGGAATTGGACTTTCTGGGAGCATCATTTTCTACAAGTATGCATAATGAAAGAGCATACTTTAGAATGTCATTTTTGAAAGAAGATTTGAATCGCTGTTTGGATATTCTGAAAGATGTATTGAAAAATCCACTATTTGAAAAAGAGAAGATAAAAACAGCAAAAGTAGAGATGAAGTCCATTATTTCAAGAAGGAATGATGAATTATCCACAATCGTGTTCAGAGAATTTCAGAAGTTGGTATATGGAAATAATAGTCCTTATGCACGCACAATAGAATATGAGACAGTTGACAATATTACTCGTCAGGATATAATTGATTTTCATAATAAGTTCTATCGTCCTCAACATATTATTTTGTCCGTAATCGGTGATTTTGATACAAAAGAGATGAAATCGAAGTTGGAAAAAGTTTTCTTTGATTGGCAGATGCCTGATATTACATTTCCTCAAAAACCTAAAGTGGCGATAGAATACGATAAGTCAATAAATTTCGTAAACAAAGAAGAAGCAACACAATCATGGATTCTAATAGGGCATATCACCGAAATCACTAAAGATAATCCTGATTACTTCCCTATGATTATTTTGAATTCAATTCTGGGTGGTCCCTTTAATAGCCGTATTTATAAAAGGATTAGAAATAGAATGGGATTGTCTTATGCTCCGATGGCATACTACCTAACCTTATATGATACCCCTGGTTTGTTATATATTATGTCACAGACAAAAAATGAGAAGGTAATAACGGCAATAGAAGCTCTTATCGATGAAGTTAGAAAAATGCAAACTGAACAGATAACAGACGAAGAATTACAGTTTGCAAAAGAAAGTTTCTTGAATTCATTTGTCTTCAATTTTGATACGAGGGAAAAAATAGTCCGCAGAATGATGACTTACCAGTATTATGATTATCCTATTGATTTTATTCAAAAAGTGAAGATAGGCGTCGAGCAGGTTACAAAAGAAGATGTCAAAAGAGTGGCAAAAAAATATCTTCATCCTGATGATTTTATCATACTTGCCGTGGGTAATCAAGAAGAATACGAAAAACCACTTTCATCCCTTGGGAAAGTTAATGAGATAGACATTACTATTCCAAATCCTGAGAAGGAAGAGACTAAACTTAGCGAAGAGCAAAAGATAAAAGGTAAGAAAATTTTCTCAGAAATGAAGAAAAGTATCGGAAATGTTGATAAAATTAAAAATATAAAATCAAAAGGTAAAAAAACTCAGCAAAACAGGACTTTGAAATTTTCCTCAATTATAGTTTTCCCAGATAAGGTTAAACAGTCAATCACCTCCCCAATGGGTAAAATAGAATTAGTGGTAAATGGCAATAAAGGTTGGATAAAATCCCCTCGGGGTAAACAAGATTTACCATCCTCACAAATTGTTGGGATGATTAAAGACATCCAGAAGAATATAATAGGACTATATAAATTCCGAAAAGAGTTCTCAGTCGCATTTTTAGAAGAGAAAGAAATTGAGGGAAAAACATACCAAACTTTATTATTCAAAAGTGACGAACAAGAGTTTCAATTAGTCATTGATAAAAAAACTCATCTTCCATATCAAATGATTTACGATAAAGTTGGTCGCACAGGGACCATTGACTGTTTTCACAACTATGGAAGAATATAATAATATTGATGGAATTAAATATCCTGTTCATACTATTTTTAAAGATGAAGATGGTAGTATATTTAGGGAAATAAAATTAAGTGAAGTGGAATTTAATGTTGAGTCAGATATTAAAATAAAAAAAGATTGATTCCAAAAGGAATTTCAATCAATGACACAAAGTCAGGTTAATTTTGCTCACATTTTGACACAAAGTAAGGGTAAATTTTAAAAAACAATTATTAATAAAAAGAAATCCATATAGAGTCGTGAGGACATAAAACTGCTCGCAAACAATTTTTAATGATTTTCTAATCAAATATTTTCTTAATATTC
>AGBJ01000066.1_pt1 | contig 12589 bp, 11 predicted proteins | sample 768721 | NCBI WGS metagenome assembly AGBJ01 (sample SAMN00779238, study PRJNA67915) | hypersaline lake metagenome
GCTGCAAATTGAGAACGGTTCACCTGAATGATGAGTGCTACCAGTTTTTGCTGGTTCGCCCGGTTTTTCTCCCCTTTCTCGATCGCTTTTGCAAAAGTAGAGGCAGTCATAGCGGGCTGCTTAGTGGCAATGGTGAAGCCCAGAAGATGGATCAGCACAAATCCGAATCCATAATTTAAACTTGCAAATAACGTCTCTGTACCTTCTGAAAATCCCGCTTTGATGATATAGATCTTGATCAGTGCCATTAGAGCGATAATAATACCTGCACCGCTTGCACTTGAAAACATTTTTATATATTGCTGTACATTTTCCGTGATATAGTGTTCGCCATGTTCACTTGCACTGTTAGTAACACTTTTGGCAACCACCCTGATACTTTGCCGATAGACTTCAGCAAGTGAGTTTTTGGTTGCATTTTTTTTCACCGACTCTTTGAATAGCTTCATAAAAACATGATAGGACTCAGGGGTGTCAAACCTTTTGATAAGTTCAAATATCTCTTCAAGCCTCTGGATCATCTGTCCAAGGCGTTCAAATTCGTACGTGAGATCTACTGAGATACCCTGGTTGATAGATTTTTTCTTTAAGAGAGTGATCTGTTCTCTGCACTGTTCTATCAGCACATGGATATGGCGCTGATCAAGATCCGTGGAAGCCAGGTCGATATAGGTTGCCTGAATTTTATGGATAAAGTCATTGATGTCCCGTTGCAGTGCGATAAATGCAGAATCCTTATTTAAAAGCGATTTATCCAGTCGGATAAAATTGTCATTAAATTCTTCTGAGGCTATCCAGATCGATATGATCTCAGCTGCATACAAAAGTTCGGAAAAGAGATGGTTCTTTGTCTCTTCCTGATAGCTTTCACTCGACAAGATCGAAGCAAAAAACGCGATCCACGCTTCATCCTCCAGCTTATTCACCCATAGATGGTCATCTTTTTTATGAAAGAGTGTCGCAAAGATATATCCGAAATCTCCTTTTTTGGGAGGATTTGGGAGGAATTTATTGTAAAAGCGTTCATTTAATTCATGGCGAAAGCCATCGCGCGACAAAATACCCAGACTGGTGATATTGGTAGATATTTTTGATCCGATCAGCAGAAGGTTGATCTCATCAGAGATCTTTGCGGCAATGTTATCTTTTTTTTGAAAAAACTTTATAATATGGTGCATAGCCTCCAGGGTGGTCCCGGTCTCTGTCGGATCTGACGGCCTTATAAAAGCGATAATATAGCTGAGTTTATCGATAATATTTATCTCGTCATTATCAAGCCTTTGCAGTAATTTTTCAAATTTTTTTTCCAAAGGTAACCTCTCGCTCTTTTTTGGGTTCATTCTTTATCAAAACTGTCAACGATGATGGCACCCATGGATGCAGGCATAGCAATGACGATCAGTCTTTTTATAGCAATGATCGGGTCTGTAAGCAGAGGAAACTTATCCAAGGACAAAAGGACCAAATATACCACACAGAGGGTGATCAAATAGGCAATGCCTATACGAAAAATAAAGACAAAATTCCTATGTAGGATATTTCCCTGAAAGACACTCTGGTAGGCAAAAAGCGCTAAAAAACAGACAGACAAGAGCATGACCAGAAAGAGATTGAACAATGGTAAGGTTTCGCCTAGCTTCCATGCTTCTTCCGAAAAAGATATAGGGACTGCCAGTGCAAAAGCTCCGATGATTATTTGTGCGATATCTTCTAAATTGATATGTAAATTCATATTTCTTCACCGTTCCTAAATTAACTGATTATATCTAAATTCGTTTTATAGATAATGATGGATTTTCTGGATGTGCAACTTCAATGATCTTTAAGTCTGTATGTCCAGTTATGTAGTGAATTATGGTCAGGAAAGAAAGATCACTGCTCCTCAAACTTTGGTATACGGTTAAACCGGTAGCTGACCTTTTTACCCTGTATCTCTATGATAGAATAAAAGTGTGAGGTCTCTATAAGATAGACACCATCCACTTTGGTCGCAAAGTAGTCTACCGAGAGTTTTTTCCCCAGCTCCATATGTTCTTCTTCCCCTGTATAGATATTGGTAGGAATGGCTAAATGGGTAAAGGGGTTCAACGCTTTCTCATCCTCATAATAGAAGTCTCCTTCATGGACACGATGCAGACTGGAGAGTGTACCATCTACCCCCAGTTTTTCCGCAATGAGCGCTCCAAGACTGCGTATGTACGTACCTTCACTCACTTTGGCTTCAAAGTGTACAAAAGGGTGGTTGTAGTTGAGCAGTTTAATGTCATAAATGGTGGAAGTGATCGTTTTCAAGTCTACTTCCAAGCCTTCACGTGCAAGCTCATAGGCACGCTTACCATTGATCTTTTTGGCACAAAATTTTGGAGGATAATAGGTGAGTTCACCTTGGAGAGAGTGAAGCACTTCTTCTATATAGTTTTGGCTAAAGGCTTCCACCTCTTTTATACTGTCTATCTTCTCGATATCAAGGCTCGGAGAGTTCGCACCCAACCATAGGGTAGCTTGATAGCTTTTAGGTGTTTTTTTGAGGTATTGGAAGAGTTTGGTGTATTGCCCTGTAGCAACAATAAGACAGCCCGTGGCAAAAGGATCCAGCGTTCCGGAAAACCCTACTTTTTTCGTCCCGTATTTACGCTTCACATACCCCATATATCCGTTAGAAGTACGAAATATAGGTTTATTCACCACAAACAGTCTATTCACAGTTGACTTCCTTTAGTACTTACTTTTTATCACACGTAGTGTGACTTGCCGTTTTGAACGCCCTTGCAAGCGAAGCGATTCGAGAGAAACGACGATTTTTGCTTCGTTTTTTAAAAAATGAGGGGGAAACACTACCACCGTTTAAATATAGGGTAATTAACAAAACTACACCTATATAAGGTTAAATACTTTGTACAAATGAACTCAAAATTTCTTTTTTATTCCCGCCAAAGTTGATCAAAAGTTTATACTCTTTACCGGATTTATTGGCGGCCTGTACACGTCCTATCCCAAAGATCTTATGTTTGACGAGATCCCCTTTTTTAAAGGCGGAACTTTTAGTGATCTTAAGACTGGTATCCTGAATGAGTCCTGCTTCTCCTAAAAAACGGCTCTTGTCTATCATCTTACGTCGACCTTTGTAAAAGCGGCTGTCCACATAGCAAAGGGTAAGATCAGACTTGGCTCTGGTGATCGCTACATAGCCTAAACGACGCTCTTCTTCCATGTTTGAGCCTTCTCCAAGCAGAGGGAAGAACTCTTCTTCCAGTCCAATGACAAAGAGGTGTTCGAACTCCAGACCTTTGGCAGCATGGATACTCATGATGGTGATGGCATTTTCTTCTATTTGGTCCTGGTCACTCTGTAGTGAAATATCATTGAGAAATTCATCAAGCGTAAGGTCAGGATTTTTGATCACGGCATCTCTGAAGTATCCATAAAACTCATCAATATTCAGGATACGGTCAAACCCGTCTACCATACCGGCATAATGGTCTTTCAGTTTGATACGTTCTTCAAAGAGCGTAATAAAGTTGCCAAGCGCACTTGTAAGTTCATCCTGGAGGGCTGCTATATCGTCAACCAGTTTATTGAGCGCAGTGGACACCTTTTTACTGACAAGCGATGTGAGTTGGCCGTCTCTATTCTTTTCTATATATCCAAAGAGTGAGATACCAGCATCAAAGGAAGCTTTTTGCAGCTTCTCTATGGATGCCTTTCCAATGCCTCTTTTTGGTTTGTTAATGATACGCACCAGTGAAAAATCATCATGAGGGTTGGAAAGTACTCTAAGATAGGAGATAAGGTCTTTGATCTCTGCACGTTCATAAAAGCGCATACCTCCGATGAGCTTAAACGCCACCCCTTCTTTACTGAACCCCTCTTCGAGCGAACGCGAGAGTGCATTGATACGGTAGAGTACAGCTATCTCGTCAGGATCCGCTCCCTCCTCCAGCAGTTTTTTGATCTCACTCGCGATCGCTTTTGCTTCCATGGATTCATCCAGTGAGTGGAGCAGGTTGATCTCTTTTCCTGCACCCTTGAATGAAGTCAGTTTTTTGCCCAAGCGTGTAGAATTATGTTCTATCAGGGTATTGGCAGCATTGAGTATGGGTATTGTGGAACGGTAGTTTGTTTCAAGCTTAACGGTTTTACATGTTTCAAAGTTATCAGAGAATTCCAAAATATTACGGATATTGGCACCTCTCCAGCCATAAATACTCTGGTCATCATCCCCAACGACACAGAGGTTGTTATGTTCAGAAGAGAGCAGCTGAAGCAACTGAAACTGTAATTCGTTCGTATCTTGATATTCGTCGACCATAATGTATTGGTAGCGGTGGCTTGTTTCACGTCTGAGCTCATCATTTTCTGAAAGTATTTTGTAGGTAAGCATAAGGAGGTCATCAAAGTCTACTAGATTGTTCTCTTCGATATTGGCTTGATATTTTTCATAAATTGCGGCTATCTGTTTATAGTCAGGCAGTTCCGCTTTTTCTATAACCACTTCAGGTGAAAGAAGGGAGTTTTTGTATTTTGAAATTTCAGAAGCAATGAATGCAATGTTAAGATCGACTTTCAACTCTTTGGCTATGGAGCGTAAAAGGCGTTTTTTATCGTCACTGTCTATGATCACAAAGGAGTTGCTTCTCCCAAGTTTTTCTATGTGGAACTTTAAAAAAAGTAAACCAAACTTATGAAAAGTACATAATAGAGGAGGGTAACTGACTTTGGCCGGCATCAATTTAAGTGCGCGTTCTCTCATCTCTGCCGCAGCTTTGTTTGTAAAGGTCAGAGTAAGTGTATTGGCCGGGTCTATGCCCACTTCGCCTACAAGATAGGCGAGTCTGGTGGTGAGGGTTTTTGTTTTTCCGCTTCCCGCTCCTGCAAGAATGAGCATAGCACCATCTATGTGTTCAACGGCTTCTCGCTGTGCTGGGTTTAGTGCATTTAAAATTGTTTCCATAGCGTTTATATATTCCTTATAGTATATACATTATACCCTTTAATTGATTTAAGCCTGATTTCTATGACACAATCCAGACTTAAAATGTTTAGTAACGAAACATTCCGATAAAAAATATAGAAAATAAAATTATTCTAATAAGAACAACTTATGTATGCTTAAGTATAATTAGATATAATAAGATTAATAATTATAGATACAATAATAAATTAAGGAATTATTTAATGTTAAAAGATTTTGTAAAATTAGAAACCTTTTTGACGGTAGCACGTGAAAGAAGCTTTTCTAAGGCATCAGCAAAGCTAGGAATTTCTCAACCGGCCGTAACACAGCAGATAAAATTTATTGAAAAATATCTTGGCTGTAAGGTGATCGAACGTAAAAAGAATGGTATTAAGCTGACAAATGAAGGTGAAGAACTCTATAAGATAGCAACAAGACTTGAAAAAGAGATACTCTCTTCTGAGCAGGATATATTAAAGATCATCAATAAAGAGATCACCTTTAGACTAGGTGCTTCCTACACGATCGGTACCTACATTATTCCTGGACAATGTCTCAATACTATTGGTGAAGCGATCAACAACAATGTGCAGTTGGATATCGACCGCAGTGACAAGATCATCGAAAAAATCAAAGACAGAAAGTTGGATGTGGGTCTGATCGAGTCTCCAGCTATGGACAATGACCTGATTTACAGAGAGTGGCTGGAAGATGAATTGGTACTGGTGAGTAATGTACCTGTACCTAAAATAGTGAAAACAGAAGACTTATATGACTTTGACTGGGTCTGTCGTGATGAAGGTTCATACACAAGAAGGATCGTCTCTGAAGTCTTTGATGAATTGGGTGTTTCTTGTAAAAGTTTTAATGTACTTTCTGAAGTAAGTAATACAACAACGGTATTGCAAACGATTAAAAAAAGTGACAAAAATCCAGAGAGACCTGTGGTATCGGTATTGTCAAAATATGCTATCATGGATGAAGTTGCTAACGGTGAGCTTTTTGAGGCAAGACTCAGAGGGTATACCATGACACGTAAATTCTTCATCGTCTATTCCAAAGAGAATAAACACAATGCTTATGTAGATAATGTAGTAAACTTCATCTTAGCGGGTCACTGCTAAGCGCCACGTTTTACTTTTTAGTCTTGAGGAGTTTTTTATTCTCGGGATTACTTAGAAGTGCTTCCATGGAAGATTTTTTGGCGGCACTTTGTTCTCTTTTCTCTTTATCCGTTATCCCCGGATTTGAAAGATTGATCACGACAGGGTTTTCACCTACAAAGATCTGTTTTATCGCAAGAAGCGGTACAGATACGGTGGACCCGAAATTATCACTTCCAAACCCTGCTTCAAAGGTAAAGTACCCCTCTTCAAGCTTAGCACTTTCAAAGGTAAATCCACTTAATATAAACAAAACTGTATCCTCAAATGAGTCTTTGATAGAAGCGGGCAGTTCTGGTGTGAATGTGATATGTTTGACCTCACATGCCAGTGCAAATTCCTGATCTTTTCCAAACAGGTATTGTATGGTTTCAAAGATATGCGTTTGCATAAGTGTACGATATTCTGGGGTTTGAAAAATATTCATGGTCATTACGGCTACCTTCTTAGTCATTTGTAGTAAAATATATCACATGATCGTGATAGGGTTAATAATTTTAAATCCTATCATAGCATTCATTAGAGCTACTTGTGTGTACTTTTCCAGATCTTCACGTCTGATGTTTTTTGTCTTCAAAAAACCTTCCTCTATAAGCTTTGCTCTCATTGTGCCTTTGAGCAGAGGTACTGTCGGGGTGATCCATTGACGACCATCATAAAAAGCGATATTTGCTATGGTAGTATCGGTAAGATAGCCATCTTTTTCTATGATCACTTCATCGACATCTTTGTTAGCCAGAAGCAGGGCATCCAGAGAGGTTCTGTCTGCATATTTTAAACTGTAGTCAATATCGGAGGAGACTATTCTCAGTGAAGCTATTGCTTTGGGGGTATAGGGGATATACTCTATGGAATGTAAAGATTTTTCGTAGAGGATACGGCAGCGGTAGAGTCCTGTTTTGGGAGGATCTATGAGAGAAAACAGATCCAGTCTCTCCGTACTGTGAAAAAGTATCTGTCGGCTTTGGTCACAGCGTGCCTGATGGTAGGAGAGGTTCTGTATCTGTCCATCTTCTATCCTGATAGTTTCAAGCAGAAGCGGTAAAGGGGATTGTGTCTGCGGCATTAGCTGTCAAACAGCTCCGTAGAGAGATAACGTTCAGCTGTATCACAGAGTATGGTCACGATGGTTTTACCTTTGTTTTCAGGTCTTTGTGCCATAGTATATGCCGCCTGGAGGTTCGCACCTGCGGAGATACCGATGAGTAAGCCTTCTTCTTTGGCAATTTTCCGTGCCATAGCAAAAGAGTCTTCATTGCTGACAGCCAATACTTCATCATACACTTCCGTATTGAGTATCTGTGGTATAAAGCCTGCTCCGATCCCCTGAATTTTATGCGGTCCTGCATTCCCGCCTTCGAGTACGGGAGAATCAGCAGGTTCTACCGCGATAGTCTGGAGTGTAGGAATTTCTTCTTTGAGTACTTCTCCTGTTCCGGTCATAGTGCCGCCTGTACCTACGGCAGCTACGAAGATATCCAGGTTACCGTCTGTGTCCTTCAGTATCTCAGGTGCAGTTGTTTTACGGTGAATATCCGGGTTACTTGGATTGTTGAACTGCTGCAGTACTTTGGCATTTCCAAGCTCTTTTTCCAAAGAAGCCGCCTTACTGATGGCTCCGGTCATCCCTTCGACTGCGGGGGTGAGCACCAGTTCGGCACCTAAATGCATTAGAAGCTTTCGGCGTTCAATACTCATGGATTCGGGCATGGTCAAGATCAGTTTTAACCCTTTTGCTGCACAGATCGCAGCCAACCCTATGCCTGTATTACCGCTGGTAGGTTCAATGATCGTTGTATTCTGATCGATATCCCCTGATCTGAGCGCTTCATTGATCATATTGAATGCAATCCTGTCTTTTACAGAACTGGTAGGATTCATAAATTCACACTTGCCCAGGATCGTTGTACCTGTTTCATTGGAGAGTGAATGAATTTTCACTAAAGGCGTATTGCCTACCAGATCTTCTATATTGTTTGCAATCATAGGGTGTCCTTTTTCTTTTTAGTTACACTTTATCAGCTGTTTCAATGTCTAATATTCATGCATTCATGATAGACGATCGGATACGACTATCCAATACTAATGGCTTTTATACTATACGCTATTTCCTCACCGGCATACATAGGTACAACACCCTTATAGTTTGAAGGGATATGAACACTTTTTTTCTCAAGCGTGACGGTTTTTGCAAGAGGAGTAAGTCCATAAATTGCCTGGGCATTGCCGGAAACAAAGGCTTGAAGATTTTCAAGTGGGGCATGCTCTTTTTCAAAAAGCTCGGCCAAGACCTGCAACGCTATGGGTGCGGTAAAGACACCTGCCGCACAGCCGCAGGATTCTTTGGCATGCTGAGGGTGCGGGGCAGAGTCTGAACCGAACATCACTTTAGGGTGTGCTTCAAGTGCAACCTTAAGCAGTGCTTCCCTGTCTTCTGGACGCTTAGCAATAGGCTTGCAGAAGAGATGAGGTTTCAGCATGCCTCCAGCTACGTCATCAAGTGTAATAAGCAGGTGATGCAGGGTAATGGTGGCATAGAGGTTTTCAAATTTATCCAGTGCCTCTACACTGGCTTTGGTCGTAATATGTTCCATGATGATCTTGAGCTTGGGAAAAGCACAAGCCAATGCTTCATAGATAGAGACGAACTCTGCCTCTCTGTCCATTACAAAACCATTAGTTTCACCATGGACACATAATGGGATATCAAGTTCACTCATGGCTTCAAGTGCAGGACGCAGCTCTTCCACATCAAAACCGCTGACACCCCCTTCTGAATTGGTAGTGATACCGGCGGGGTAGAGTTTGATCGCAGTGATCTCCTCTTTGACCGATGCTAAAAAAGCTTTATCATAAGTTGGTTTGAAAAAAAGTGTCATATAGGGGGTGAACTTTTCATCTCCTATGGCAGCCATGATACGTTGCTTATAGGCAACGACTTCTGCTTTACTGCTTACAGGTGGCACCAGATTGGGCATGATAATTGCGCCCGAGAAAGTACGGGCACTCTCTTTGGCAATGTTTTCCAGCATCTCTCCATCTCTGAGATGCAGGTGCATATCAAGCGGAGCGTTCAGCGTTAATAGCATCAAAGTCCTTTAATACATAGTAAAGTGTATTGGTCTGGTCCATACTTTTAGGTACCAGCCAATAAATGATATTGATTTTGCCACAATATGCATTAAACTTGAGTAAACAGGTGTGTTTTGGAGGCAAGAACTCTACCAACGGGTAGTCAATGCCGCCTTTAAACAACTGATTGCAGCGTAAAATACGTAAAGAGGTGCCTAAAAATGCTTTGTGTGGAGCATTGAATTCAAACTGCCAGGACGCATACTCAGAACAGGTGGGGTAATAGCGACAGGAACCGGGGAGCATTTTTGAAATGTATTGGTACCCTTTGATGGGGTACTGAAAGAAGCGTTTAATCTTCATATGGATAGAGCGTATTTTAGAAGCTTTTGTCTGTGAAGTTCATCAACAATTGGCATAAAATTCCTTTTCAGATCATGGTATGCATTATAGTTTAAAATAGATGGGTTGTCAATCATTTAACCTTGAGAACAGCGGGAGAAAATTTCATATTACAACTGAAGTATTCTTTGCTATAATCAGTCTTATGAATAAGATACAACGCAAATTTTTGGTATCAGCCGATATACAACGCTGGCTAAAAACACAGAAACATAGCACCGAAAAGCTAGAGCTTTTCTATAGCAGATCTGACAAGGACACAGAGTGTTACTATCGTCACTCTTTTCCGGATACCTATACAAAAGTAGTGGTCGACAAGGAAGGACAAGAAACACCATCCCCTATCATGGAAGAAGAATATCTTGCACAACGTAAAAATGCCATAGGGAAAAAGATTCTCAAAGAGACCTATACGGTTACCTTCAAGGAGGAGACTTTTGTTGTTTTTAAATACTTAAAAAAACTTGAAGGTATGTATATCCTGGAGGCCAATTTTAAAGATGAAAAGGCAATGAGGGACTCTGAAGTCCTGCAGACACTGCAGACCTTTGTGCTTAAAGAGATAGATAGAGATAAAAAATATACAGACAAATCACTCGCATTATATGTAAAACCGATGGAGTACAATTTAGATAAACTGTTTGAAAACATTGATGCCTTTGAAGCTGCCAATCTCTTTTTCTGGCAAGTACCGGGAAGGTTGTATGTACGTGACGGAGTCACATTGATACTCTACAAAAACCTGCGACTTTTGCATCACTATAAAGTAAATTTTCAGCAGAAACATAACAGTGCAACCCTCCACCGTTTACGAGTGCTGCTGCGCCGTACGGCTACTTTGTTAGAGACATTCTCCTACCTTTTTACGCCCAATGTACAGCGTTTCTGTACCAATCTATTGCTGCGCTACCACGAAGAGACAAAGCTTTTGAGGTACCTCTATTTTTTGGAGGACCTGTGCACGACACGTGAAAATGCAAAGATCAGTCTGTACAGCGAACTAAGAACCCTGACTTTCGAAGAGGAGACGGCCGTCACCCAGATGCTTTTAGCCAAACCGTTTACACAGCTGATACAGATACTGACAAGAGAACTCTACGAAGAAGAGTATCAGCAATTTCATCCTTTAACAAAAGAGGTGAAAAAGGCAGTAAGAAAGCAGTTGAAACAGTTTGAAAAACTGCTTGCAAAAACAAAAGAGGGGTATGATGACGAGCTGCTTGAAGAGATCTATACTGCTATGGATTCCCTGCAGACACTGATAGAAGATTTCTTTCATGTCATAGGAGAAAAAGAGACGCAAATCATTGTGGATGAGTTGAATATCTTGCTGAAGCCTTTGCGTGAGTACCGTAACTGTAAAGAGCGCGTAATGGTCCTTGATCATATCAAAGCACAGTCAGCAAATGCAACACTCGATACGGAGCCGCTTATGTGTGAGCATGAAGAGACCTTGAAAGATAAAATAGAGCATGCATTGAAATTGTTGAGATCTTCCAAGTTTTATGTTTAGTTGAATATGTACCTTATCTTATAAAACCTCCTATATAGAACATTTTATAAGGTTTTCTCTTGAAAGGTACAGATTTATGGCTCGCAAACGTCTCTACATCGGATAACCTTATAAAATATGTTAGATTATAAGGTTTTCATTTTTGGAGAATTAAGATAGTATATAATTGATTAAATGCAAAGGCTATAGATGAAAAGATATGGATTGATTCTATTATTACTGTTAACCTCAAATATACATTCTGAAACTATGAATGGATACACCCTTCCTCCTGAACCTGACCCAAAAATAAATAATTCAACACTTCTTGGGATTGACTCTAATAACAATGGTGTTAGAGATGATGTGGAGAGATGGATATATAAGACTTATGATGAATATATACCCTGCCATCAAGAGCTTGACTATAATAATACTGTAACAATAGATGGTGAAGTGATACCTTCAGCTGTGCAAGTTTGTGAGGATAACTCTGTACCGTATCATCCTGCAGTAAAAGCAGCAGTTATGGATATAGCTAAAAAAGCACAAATAATTATACAAAATCCTAAAAATGCTAGAGTAACACGTATTAATTTTGCTAAGGCCTATCTTTGTGGAAGTCATATAAGTAAGATTAAAGATAGAAATAATAGAAAATTAAGTAAAAAAAATTTATCGGGGAAGGACTTTAAAAAGATACAGTTTAATACAGTTCAAAGAGCAAGGGCTTATGGAAAATATAACTTTTATTTAAGTGGCGGTGTTTATAGTCTGCCAACAGATGATGAAATATTGCAAGGGTGTAGTTCAGAGGTGAAAGAATTGTTAAAAAATCTTAAATAAAATGAATAAGGGTAACCCCTAGAAAACCTTATAAAATATATAACTTTATAAGCTTTTCAAAGGTGTAGCGTGAGGGTCATAATATCTCGCTCCATACTCACTTGATCTTAGATCATACGAAGATGTAAGCGGGGTGTGTTGGCCTGTGAAACTGCAATAAAAGTAAGGAGAAGTAAAAGATATTTTGTAAAAAGTTTCATCGTTTTTTTCTCCTTGTTTTGTTATCACCTAGCGGTGTGTTGTGTTTGGTTGTTGTTTATATTACTGTATGGGTTTCACCTACGGAGAGGTGGAACCAGTTAACCTAAACTCACGCTCTTTAATGTCTCACTGGTATATTATGCTTTTTAATGGATTCGATTAGGTCACTCAATACTTTTATCTTCTCTTCTTCTTTCTGGCGGGCATTGATCACTTCCAAATTGAAACTTGAAAGATTTTTATCGAAATAGCCTGTATCGAATTTCGCATTTGTAAAGTCAAGGTCTTTTGCTATCTGTTGATGCAGGGTAATGTTTGTGGGAACACCTTCAATAATGTATTCAGACAAAGCTCTTTGTGCTTTTTTGACCACACCTTCCCAACTTTTTGCATATACAATGAGTTTACCCACCATAGAATCGTAACAATTTGGAATGGTATACCCTTTGTATGCAATGG
>AGBJ01000067.1_pt1 | contig 12380 bp, 8 predicted proteins | sample 768721 | NCBI WGS metagenome assembly AGBJ01 (sample SAMN00779238, study PRJNA67915) | hypersaline lake metagenome
CTTGGAAAAGGGAAAAAAACAATTGGCATCTGCCAAGGTTATCGAAAGTAAATATAATTATCAAAAAAGTATCTATTATCTGGATTATCTGCTAGAAAGAGGAATGAACCCATGACAAGAAAAAAAATAATGATCACAACAATTGTGAGCATTGCAGTAGTTGTACTTATGATCAAAGGCAAAGGACTTTTGGAAAGCAGAAAAGCTGAAATATCAAATGAAGCATTGCCTAGTGCTATGTCGGTAACGGTACCTGTAGTGAACCCGATTCAAGGGATGATGAGAGATAGAGAGTCCTATTTGGCAGAAGTGGGTTCAGAGAAAAGCATCATGCTCTCTACTAAGCTGGCAGGCTACATAGAAGATGTTTTTGTAGAGGAATCTCAAAAGGTAAAGAAAGGTGACGTACTTGTACAGTTAGATGAGATGGAGTTACAATCGAGCATCGAAGCACTAAAAGCGACACTTAAAGCACAGCAGAATGATCTGGAATTAGCAAAAAGTATGTATATGCGCAATAGGAAGCTCTTCAAGGTGGGCGGTCTGTCTAAAGAGAAACTGGATATCTCCAGGGTATCAATGCAGGCTAAAGAGGTAGTTGTAGAGAACAGTATACAGAAAATGGAACAACTGCAACATCAACTCTCTTATCTCAATATAGCAGCTCCTTTTGACGGGGAGATAGATACCATACTGCTTCATGAAGGTGATTTGGCAGTGTCAGGGAAACCCATACTTGGCATGAGCAGCGGCGTGAAAAAGTTAGTCTTTTCGTATACACCCAAGAATGCATCCATTAAAAAAGGGCAGGAGGTCTGGGCAGAGGGGCAAAAAATAGGTCACATCAAATCTATCTATACCATTGCTCAAAATGGCTTGATGCGTGCGGAAGTTAAACTCACCTCTGTACTTGACCTACCTACGGGGGCCAGCATTCATATTGAAGTGCTCACAAAAGAAGCTGAGGGGTGTATCGTTCCAGATGATACAGTGCTGCATAAAAAAGAAGGTACATTTGTAATGGTCTATACTGAAGGAAAATTTAGACCTTTGCAGGTAAATATCAAGATGCGGGATGACAATCGTCTGCTTATCCTTCCTTGTCCTGATACTTCGATCGCACAAGCAGCTGAAGTAAAGTTGGTACAACTCCCTGCGCTTGAAAAGGTACAGGTCGTAAGGGCAAAACATGAGTAAAGTGTCCAACTCATGGATAGAGAAGATTCTCAAAAAACCTCATATTATCCTCTCTTTTCTGGCACTTTTTGTCTTTGCCGGTATTATGGGGTACGGGAAGATACACCGAAACCTATTTCCTAACTCGAACTACCCTGAAGTAGCGTTGGTCATCGTACAGCCTGGAGCGTCAGCCAAAACCATGGCAAGCAACATCGCCGTACCAGTTGAAGAGGAGCTTTATACTTTAGATGAGATACGTCGTGCCTACTCTAACACTATCGATGAAGTCACTGTGATTCGAGCAGAGTTTGAGTACAGCAAAGATATCGATACTGCAGCAAATGATGTCAATAATGCCCTTTCAAAGATAGGTTCAAAACTTCCAAAAGACATCAAAGAACCTCAAATCATCAAAATCACCGAAGCAACAGCACCCGTACTTGTAGTTGCCATGTCTCCCAAGGATGATACCGCACTTACCTTGGCAGATATCCGTGACCTGGCCAGTAGTGATATCAAGCATAAACTTCTGAAAACAAAAGGTATTGCGAATGTTGACATTTTTGGTGGATATGAAAAAGAGTTACAGATCATTGTCGATAAAGAGTTGCTGGACAGATACGATCTTTCCTTGGGGCAGGTCATCGCTACGCTGCAAAAGAATGATAATGACTATGCTGTAGGTTTTGTGAGCAATGCAGAACATCGTTATCTGCTCAAATCACAGGGTAAAAGAGAAAAAGTAGCAGCACTCAAAGACTTGATGCTTACTCCAGAAGTGAAGCTTTCAGATGTAGCTGAAGTTTATTTTGGTCATTATGAAAACACTGCTGCATATTATGGAAATGGAAAAGCGGCGATCGCTCTATCTGTACAACGTTCTGTCTCAGCGGATGTGATCCAAACCATTGATAAAGTTGAGCATATTGTTGATGCGTTTAAAACACAATACCCAAACATAAACTTTGAAGTGAGTGACACACAAAAAGAGACTATTTTGCAGAGTACGCAAAACATGTTTGAGTCTCTTCGTGATGCAATCATTATGTCTACGCTTGTCGTCTTCATATTTTTGGCAAGTTTCCGCCAGATATTGGTCGTACTTGTCACGATCCCTTTAGTATATGCTTCAACCATTGCGCTGATGTGGTTGGTGGGGATAGACTTTAATGTGGTTACACTTACGGCGATCATCCTGGCATTGGGGCTGTTGTTGGATGACACGGTTGTGGTGATGGAAAATATCGAAAGGCACTACAGGGAATTGGGTAAAGAGATACGCACAGCCGTTTTTGACGGTACTAAGGAGATCATGTTTGCAGACCTGAGCGGTACGATCACTACCATGATCGCCCTTGCACCGATGCTCTTTATAGGCGGATACCCCCAAACGGTTTTTGGACCGCTTGTCAGTACACTCTTATTGGCCTTGGTGGCATCCTATATTATTTCGATCATTGCTGTGCCTTTGCTTTCACTATATATATTGGCGATACAAAATCCTCTTTTACTTAAAATTGAAAATGGTTTTCATGCTGTAATAGGTCGTGGGAACGACATCATTCAAGGTTTCTTTGCCTCTATTGTGAGGGCCATTACTGCTTCCAGACTATTAGGGTTTATTTCGATCGCTGTACTCATTATGCTTTTTGTAACTTCTGTGAAAGTAGTGATGCCTGTTGTGGGTCAAGAGCTTATGCCTCCCATGGATACAGGTGGCGTAAATATCAAAATCACCACGGATGCGAACCTTCCTATAGAGAAAAGTGAGGCTATTATGAAAAAGGTCAATACGCTGATCAGAGAACAAGGGGAGATCTTACGTATTTCAGGGAGTATTGGAAGTGAAGCAGGTGTACTCAGTATCGGTAGCGGAAGTGGCACAGATCAGCTCTTTATTGTGGCTACTTATGTGGATAGATATAAAAGAGAAGAAGATATTTGGCAGATTTCTGCAGCTTTGCGTAAAGAGATCGCTAAGATCCCTCATGTGAAGTATTTAGATGTTACCCCTTATGGTGCGACTGCACTTGCCAGCATCCGTGCCTCTGTGGATGCAAAGTTGAGTAGTGCGGATCTGAATGCACTGCCAAAAGCCGGACAGGAAGTGGAAAAAGCCTTACAGAAAACCCAAGGTGTCATCTCCACTTCAACCACCTGGGATATGGATAAAGTAGTGTATAACCTCAATATAAATGAGTCTGAAGCAATGCGTTATGGACTCAATCGTTCAGATGTAACTTCACAACTTCAGATAGCCTTACGAGGTGCACCAGTTGCGACCTTTCCTAAAGCTAACAGCAGGGATTACAGTGTCAGAGTCTGGTTGCCGAAAAAACAGATAGATCAGTTCGATGCTATCTTAAGTATGCTTATCGACACACCTAAAGGTAAGATACCTTTAAACAAAATAGCTACCTTGAATTTAGTGAAAGAGCCTAGCAGTATCACCAGAGAGGGGTTAGCCTATACCCTTGAAGTGTATGGTAATAGAGAAAAAGGTGCTATTTCTCACATTATGGCAAATTTTGAAACACAGCTTGAAAAGGTACAACTTCCCCAGAATGTAGAGTTGGAACAGATAGGAGATATAAAACAGTTTAAGTCTTCAGCAGAGCGTATGATAGGTGCTATTTCGATTGCTGTGGTACTTATATTTTTTACTCTTATCGTGATGTTTGCAAATGTGAAAATATCATTGATGATACTCTTTTCTATTCCTCTTACCATCATTGGAGCATCATGGACGATGCTCGCCATAGGATATCATGTATCTATGCCGGCAATGATGGGCTTTATGCTGCTCTCCGGGGTCATCGTAAACAATGCCATCCTGCTCATTCACTTTGCACTGGAACAGATACAGGTAGGAATGAATAAAAGAGAAGCTATGCTGGAGTCTATTAAAATTCGTACAAGACCAGTACTAATGACAGCATTTGCAGTCTCGGTAGGTATGCTTCCTATCGCACAAGGTGCTGCTATAGGGCTGGAGAGACTAGCACCATTAGGGGCAGTGGCAATTGGCGGACTGATCATGGGGACACTGATGACGTTGATATTTATACCCATTGTATTTATTTGGACAGTAAGAGAGGAAAACGTTAAAGTAAATTAAGGCATGTTTGCTTGACTTTGCAGAAGGCCCTAACCAATTCCATAAAAGGTTTTACGGAATCGGTACAAAGAATACGAATATAGTTGTGATCAGTTGTAAAAGTATTGGGATAATGTAATTTTTGTATGAAAAGTATATTTTTCTCACTCTCATATATGGTATACTTTTTTATAGAATAGATTAAGTAATACTTATCAAAATAAAAAGGAGTGAAGTAAGATGGAAACTGAAAAATTAAGTCCTATGTATATTATCGGTACTGCTACAGTTGTGACGGCTTTAGGTATAACCTACTGGCTTATCAGTAAGAAATCTTAGAAACGATTGAAGGGTATTGTAATGATGAAGAAGTTACCATCACAAAATTGGCATTCCAAGAGTATAGCAACAGTCTATTCTTTGCTTGAAACATCACAAAACGGTTTATCTGCTGAAGAAGTACATGACCGACTCTCAAGGTATGGGGAAAATAGACTTCCAGAGCTAGAAACACGTAGTCTATTCATGCGCTTTCTCTATCAATTTCACAATATTCTTATCTATGTATTGATCGTCGCAGGCCTGATCACGGCAGCGTTGGGTCACTGGGTGGATGCCAGCGTCATTATCGGTGTTGTCTTTGTGAACGCCATCATCGGATTTGTGCAAGAGGGAAAAGCTGAAGATGCTTTAAAATCGATACGGAAAATGCTTTCTCCTCGTGCCATGGTGGTACGTGACGGTAAACAGATGTCTATTAAAGCAGAACTATTAGTGCCGGGAGATATCGTATTTTTACAGTCAGGTGACAAGGTTCCTGCAGATCTGAGGCTTATAAAAGTAAAAGGACTCCAGATCCAGGAAGCAGCACTGACAGGTGAATCTATTGCCATAGAAAAGATCGTAGAGCCTGCCCCGGAGCAGAGTGTGATCGGGGATCGTAAATGTATGGCATATTCGAGTACGCTTGTGACGCATGGCCAGGGTAGCGGTGTTGTGGTTAAAACGGGTGCTGATACAGAGATAGGCCGTATCAGTACATTGGTATCTGAAGTAGAAACCGTAACGACACCTTTGCTCTTACGGATGGCGCAGTTTGCCCGGTGGCTGACGATCGCGATACTGGCTCTTGCTGTGATCACCTTTGTATTTGGTTTTTTTGTACGTTCTTATACCGCTACAGAGATGTTTCTTGCTGCCGTAAGTCTAGCCGTAGCTTCGATCCCGGAGGGATTGCCTGCTATTATGACCATTACACTTGCTATTGGCGTGCAGCGTATGGCTAAACGCAACGCGATCATTCGAAAATTGCCGGCAGTTGAGACACTGGGTGCTGTGTCAGTGATCTGTTCCGATAAAACAGGAACCCTTACGCGTAATCAGATGACGGTGCGTTCCATTGCCACTGCCAACAATCTCTATGATCTATCTGGTACAGGCTACAATCCTCATGGAAGCATATCGCTTTCAGGCAAAGATGTTCATTCTGAACAACGCCCGCTTTTGCATCAACTCTCAAGGGCGGCAATGTTGTGTAATGATTCATCATTGGAGAAAATAGAGAGTGAATGGCATGTGCATGGTGACCCCATGGAGGGTGCACTGTTGGTTGCAGGGATCAAAGCTGGTTTGGATATTAAAACAGAAGCCAAAAAGTACCCTCGAACGGACCTTATCCCTTTTGAGTCTGAGCATAGATTTATGGCAACGCTCCATCATAACCACAGAGGGGAAGCTTTTATCTTTGTCAAGGGAGCGCCTGAGCAGATATTACGGATGTGCAGCTTTCAAGGATCCCTGGATGGAGATGTCTCTCTGGACAAAGCATACTGGCTGGAACGTATTGAAGCATTGGCCGGAAAGGGACAGCGGGTACTCGCAATGGCTATGAAGCCAGTAATGCCTGAAAAGAGGGAGTTGACCTTTTCGGATGTAGAAAACGACTTGATCATGCTGGGGATGTTCGGCATGATAGACCCGCCTAGAGAAGAGGCTATTGATGCGGTTGAAGTTTGTAAAAGAGCGGGTATTCGTGTGAAAATGATCACTGGAGATCATGGATCGACGGCGCTGGCCATTTCCAGGCAGCTCAAACTGATCAATACAGAAGAAGTATTGACCGGCGAAGATATTGAGGAGATGAGTGAGGAAGAGTTGAAAGCACGTGTAGAGGATGTGGATGTCTATGCGCGTGTCAACCCTGAACATAAACTGCTTTTAGTCAAACTTCTGCAAGAGCAGGGTCTCATTGTGGCGATGACAGGTGACGGTGTCAATGATGCACCGGCGTTAAAGCGTGCTGATGTGGGTACGGCCATGGGGTACAATGGTACGGAAGCTGCCAAAGAGGCTGCGGAAATGGTCCTGACCGATGACAACTTCACTTCGATCATGCATGCAGTAGAGGAGGGAAGAACCGTCTATGATAACCTTAAAAAGTCCATTGCCTTTATCTTGCCGACGAATGGAGGTGAGGCATTGATCGTACTGGGGGCGATAGTGCTTGGGTTCGAACAGCTCCCCTTAACTCCGGTACAGATACTCTGGGTCAATATGATCACGGCGGTCACCCTGGCTCTGGCACTTGCATTTGAACCACCTGAAAATAGTGTGATGAAGCGTTCACCTCGTCATCCAGATGAAGCATTGCTCAGCACTTATATAATCTGGCGTGTGATCTTTGTTTCATTTATTTTGATGGGTGGGACCATGGGGCTTTTTCTTTGGGAAATGGCCAAACATGCCAGTATCGAACATGCAAGAACGGTCGCAGTCAATACCCTTGTGATGTTCGAGATCTTTTATCTGTTCAATTCACGTTATATTAACGATTCGGTATTGAACTGGGAAGGGTTCACCGGCAATAGATTTGTTTTGATCGCTATTGGTATACTGATCATATTTCAACTTGCTTTTACCTATCTGCCCCCGATACAGTCACTATTTGGCACGACAGCGATCGATCTTGGTATGTGGCTGAGAATACTGTTGGTCTCCTCTTCTGTACTGTTCCTTGTTGAGATAGAGAAGTATCTGGTACGGAGAAACGGTAAAGACAGATAGCTAAGCTGTAAGAGGTAAATCATACAATCAAGTAACTTACTAAATAAACTTGCTAAATAAACTTGACAAGAAGTGACTAAAGGTTGTATAATTTATCATAATTAAACAACTTTAAGGAGTAATCTATGAGTATTTTAGAAAAACTAACCAATCAAATGCAGGGTACGATCGAGTCAGGGGTATCGTTAGCACTGCATAATAAAAACCAGGAAGTAGAACCTATTCACCTTATTTGGGCGTTACTTACAAATAGCGGTTCCATTTTACACCAAGCCCTTAATAAGATGAATGCGGACAAAGCTGCCATTGAGTTGGAAGCGAAAAGTATCGCCAACAAATTACCGGCCGTTTCTTCAGTCACAAAAGAAAACATTAAATTATCACAAAATCTTGTGCGTTCATTACAGAATGCAGAAGGGGTGATGGCTGCAAATGGAGACCAGTATCTGGCAGTGGATGCATGGCTCATGGCCAATGCAGATGAAGGTTTTATGCAGGAAACCCTCGGCAAGTATATAGATATGAATGAATACAAAAAGACACTTGAGAGCATACGCGGCGGTAAACAGATAGACTCTCAAAGCGGTGATGAGACACTGGAGGCACTGGCACAGTACGGTATTGACCTCAATCAAAAGGCACTGGATGGCGAATTGGACCCTGTTATAGGAAGGGATGAAGAAGTACAGCGTATGATGCAGATACTCATTCGTAAAACGAAGAACAATCCTATCCTGATAGGTGAGCCGGGTACAGGTAAAACGGCTATCGTGGAAGGACTGGCACAGCGTATCGTCAATAAAGAAGTACCGCTGAGTTTGCAAAACATGCGTGTGGTCTCACTGGATATGAGCAGACTCATCGCCGGTGCAAAGTATAGAGGGGAGTTCGAGGACAGACTCAAAGCCATTGTAGATGAAGTCAAAGAAGCGGCCAATGTCATCTTGTTCATCGATGAAATTCATACGATCGTAGGTGCAGGTGCAAGCGAAGGAAGTATGGATGCTGCCAATATACTCAAGCCGGCACTGGCACGTGGTGAGCTGCATACCATAGGTGCAACCACACTTAAAGAGTATAGAAAGTATTTTGAAAAAGATGCGGCATTGCAAAGACGTTTCCAGCCTGTAAAAGTGGATGAACCCAGTATCAATGAAGCACTACAGATCCTTAGAGGTATTAAGGATAAGCTCGAAGCACACCATAACGTCAATATTACGGACTCTGCACTGGTAGCCGCTGCAAAACTCAGTGACCGTTACATTACTGACAGGTTCTTGCCGGATAAAGCCATAGACCTTATCGATGAAGCAGCAGCGGAACTGAAGATGCAGATAGAGTCTGAACCTAAGGACCTTGCAAAGTCTAAACGAGATATATCGACACTGCAGGTTGAAAAAGAAGCCCTTAAAATGGAAGAAAGTGATAAAAACACTGCACGTCTTGAAGAGATAGAAAAAGAATTGGCTGACTTGGAAGAGAGACGTGTGTCACTGCAAAACCAATTTGATAATGAAAAGAATGTGTTTAATGAGATCGCTGAAGTGAAAACAAAGATCGACTCACTTAAAACTCAGGCGGAGCATGTCAAAAGAGAGGGTGACTTTAACAAAGCAGCAGAGATCGAGTACGGACAGATACCTGAACAGCAAGAGAAACTCAAAAATCTTGAAGAGAAATGGTCTCAGATGATGTCTGAAGGTACACTGCTTAAAAACTCTGTGGATGAAGAGATGATCGCCAGCATTGTCAGTCGTTGGACAGGGATCTCTGTAAGTAAGATGCTGCAAGGCGAAAAAGATAAGATACTTGCGATCGAAAGTATCCTTAAAGAAGAGGTTGTAGGGCAGGAAGAAGCACTTAAAGCTGTAGCACGCGCCATTAAACGTAATAAAGCAGGATTAAGTGATATCAACCGTCCTATCGGTAGCTTTATGTTCCTTGGGCCAACGGGTGTAGGTAAAACGCAGGTAGCTAAAACACTTGCAAAATTCCTGTTTGACTCAGAAAAGTCACTGATCCGTATCGATATGAGTGAGTATATGGAGAAACATGCAGCCAGCAGACTGGTTGGTGCCCCTCCGGGATATGTAGGATATGAAGAGGGTGGACAGCTGACTGAAGCCGTAAGAAGAAAACCTTACTCGGTGGTACTGTTCGATGAGATAGAAAAAGCACACCCGGATGTGTTCAATACATTGTTGCAAGTACTAGATGACGGGCGTTTGACGGATAATAAAGGGGTCACGATTGATTTTAAAAATACGATCATTATCATGACATCAAACATTGCCTCAGACAAGATCATGACGATCACCGATAAAGAAGAGCGTAGAGCAGCGGTTAACGAGGAACTCAAGCGTAACTTCAAACCGGAGTTCCTGAACCGTTTGGATGAACAGGTGATCTTTAATCCACTGGATCTTGATGCCATTACGAGCATTGTAGATATCTTATTTAAAAGTATCCAGGCAAAACTGGCAGAACGTGATATCAGCATCACGTTGACAGATAGTGCCAAAGCATATATTGCAGAAGCAGGATTTGATCCTGTATATGGGGCGCGTCCGCTTAAAAGAGCGCTCTATGAAGTGGTAGAGGACAGATTGGCAGAACTCATACTTGAAGATAAAGTAGTCGAAGGCTCGAACGTTGATTTCGATGTACAAAATGGTGAGATCGTGGTGAATATAAACTAATATTATACCAATATACTCTCCCTACCCTCCGTAAAGAGAAGTAGGGGGGAAACCTTCACAACGATATTAATTGATGGTTGTATTTTTATCTTTTGACTTTACAGACGCTGTTTTATCATAACTGCTCGTCTCTTGAGCATCTCCTAATGTTTTCTTTTTTCTTTTTTCTCTTGATACACTCTAAATGCTCTAATGTTTTTTAAATGTTCTTTGTACGTTGCTGTGAAATTATGTGTACCGTTTGGGTTAAGCATGAAGAAAATATAGTTGCTCTCTGCCGGTTTGATGGATGCTTTTAGTGCAGCTAGACTGACAGTACCCAGAGGATGAGGCGGTAAGCCTTTGTATTTGTATGTATTGTAAGGACTTTCATCACTTTTGATGCGTTCCGGAGTTACAACAGTATGGGAATACTTTCCATAGTTCAGGGTACCGTCCATTTGCAGTTTCATTCCTTTTTCGAGCCGGTTATATATCACAGATGAGATCAGCGGCATTTCTTCAACAGAGTTACTCTCTTTTTGAATGATCGATGCAATGATGTGAAGCATTTTAAGCTCTCGGAACTCTGGTACTTTATCAAAGGACTCTTTGATGAACTTTTACCATGTTCGACCAGACTCCAGAAAGATGTACTTCATAGTAGCATTTTCATCTGCCTTACGTGCAATAGAATAGCGTTGTGACAGAATATCTGATTCTTTAAAATGTGCAAGCGTGTTGTACACTGTTAAGAGTTTGTGCTGATCCAGTTTCATGTCATTGGAGAGACGGGCTGTCAGTTCATCTTTTGTTTCTCCTGCATAGACTACCACATCCATAAGATCATTGGTCTTTTGCTTATAAAGATGCTGAAAAAATAAAATACGTCCATACTCATGAGGTTTAACACTATACCAGCCTTCCGTAGGTACTTTTCTAAACATTAACATCATTCTGTCAAACCATGTAACTTCATATCCATTTGATTCAAGTGTTTTTACCACACCGTCAATGTTTGAAGGGGGGATGTAGAACGTCTTGGTCCCTTCGTTGACAGGGACAGCATTATAGGCAATAGGAGTAAGTAGTATGATCACATAGAGTTGAAAGTAAAGTACAAAACGTCTGTATCTCTTATTGAGAGTAGTGAGTATCTTTTTTATAAACATATATTACTTTCAAATATCATTTTAATGGTTTATTATAGCAAAGTTGGATTATATGATATAGATATATGTCAAATTGTCATTGTTTTGAAGTTTATGTATTATAATGGGATATAAAAGTCTCTAGTAAGGAAAAACGTATGATACCGTTTAACCATTTGGGGTGGGTATTCAAATATCTAGGCCCCTTGATATATCCTCATACCGTACGCGAGTCACTTTGCAATTTTTTAGAGCCGGTATCAAAGCATGCGCCTATTTTGGATCTTGGTGCAGGTACAGGTATTATGAGTGAATTCGCCTATGCCTGCAGAGCGGATCTTCAATATTCGGCCGTTGATCCTGCAGAAGGGATGCTGAAGTTTTCTGCTGCATACATACAGACACATCAAGGGCATGCAGAATTACTTCCTTTTGACAGTGATAGTTTTGAGGCTATACTTATAGGTGAAGCACTGCATCATTTTCAGGATGTAGACAAATCCATACAGGAGATGGTACGGGTGCTTCAAAAAGAGGGAAGGCTTTTTATCTATGATTTTGACTCCAGTACGTTTATGGGTAAAAATCTTTGCAGAATAGAAAAAATATTTGGAGAACCTGGAAACTTTTTCCCGCCTGAAGTGTTAAAGAAAAAACTTGAAAGCCACGGCTTTTCAGTGCATATCCGCCATCATGGGTATCGTTATACTATTGCGGGACAATTACTCTAGTGGCAGTGTGTTCCCGTGTCTAGCATGAGAAGGCGGCACATGTTTTTTGGCTAAAAATGCATTGAACTGGTTCGCAAAAGCGTGGGCATCTTTGGTTCCAAAAGCCTTTGGCCCTCCAGTCATCTCTCCACTTTCTCTGATACTCTCCATGAGGTTTCTCATAGCCAGGTACTGTTTGACATTGTCTACACTGTAGAGTTCACCTCTATGGTCAATGGCATGGGCCTGTTTACTGATGATCCTGTCTGCTAAAGGGATATCAGCAGTGATCACCAGGTCCTCTGCCTGACATAATGCAACGATATGATGGTCCGCTTCATCAGCACCCTGATCTACGACTATATACTCTATATGTCTTGATGATCCTATATATATTTTTTTGTTGGCGATGACCTTTGTGGGCAAAGACAAGCGTTCAATGCTTCGTAGTACTATAGGCTTGAGCAGATTTGGGAAAGCATCCCCATCGATGAAAAGCGTC
>AGBJ01000068.1_pt1 | contig 12349 bp, 6 predicted proteins | sample 768721 | NCBI WGS metagenome assembly AGBJ01 (sample SAMN00779238, study PRJNA67915) | hypersaline lake metagenome
TGATGGAATAAAAAGAAGGAGCATTCCACAGGGCAGGCAGGGCAGGCAGGGCAGGCGAGGAAGGCGGAGAACCCGGAGAAAAATAATTGTATTAATTAATCCGTAGTTAATATTTTAATCTTTGTTCGTTTTGTTAGTTTTTGTTAGTTGCTAAAAATGTATTTCGTGCCTGCCCCGTTAAATTATTTTTTACATTTAACTGGGGAGTTTGGCGGTTATCTGTAAATCTGTGCCTGCCCTGTTGGATGATATATTTTTTATATTCAACTGGGGTTTATCTGCGTCGAATTAAAAAAAATAAAATAAGTATTCAATATCTATTTTATTGACATCGAAAGGGCAAAATAAATTATCCAACAAAATTGTATTTTACAAAGGAGCAAATGAGTCAGAAGAAAATTAGAATAGTTGTTTTCATCATTATGTTTTGCTTTTGTTTACCTTTTTCTGTTTTGGGTCAGAATCTAGGTTCAAAGGTTGATAGGGAAGCGGAAAAATCTCAACCCCTTTCTTTATCTCAAATCGTCGATCTTTTTCTTCAAAAAAGTTATAGTCAGAATTTGCGTAAAATAAATTTCAGAGAACAAGAGATCGATTTGCAAAATCAGAAAGCCGTATTTTTGCCGGATATAAAGATGAATTTCAAATTTTCTCAACATTATTACTTAAAAAATCAATATTTATTTGGTGATGAATACACGAAGGAATATAACTCTTTGCAAGGGGATATGACAATAACGGAAAATTTTCCATGGAATGCAGAACTTTCATTCACTAGCTCTCTTGCCAAAAATTATTACAACAACCATTCTACAAATTCTTTTGGGAATACGCTTAATTTCAGATACTACCTTTTTAAGAAAAATATAAATAAATTGAATTATAAATCAAGCAGCATACAATTAAAAAACCTTAGCCTTCAGCAGAAAGTAAGTCTGCAAAATGATCTGCTTGGTTTGGCACAATCATATTACAATGTCTTAAAGCAGAAGATTCAACTGAATATTACTCAAAAGCAACTTCTTAGAAACAGAAAACTGGCAACGATGGCGAGAATAAAATTTCAAAACGGCATGATAAATATTTTGGATAAAAATCAGATAGAATTGGACGTGAGGAATTCGGAATTTGCTTTGAAAAAACAGAAGCAGGAATTACACTACAAACTAAATATATTAGCAACCCAAGTCGGAGTGAAAAACATTTCGGATATTAAGGACAAATTTGAAATATATCAATGGGAAGATGACAATTTGAATCTTGAAGCCAACCCGAATATTCAATCTATGAACCAGCAGGAAAAATCTGCAAAAATTTCTTATCAACTTACCCAGTCAAGTTTCGATTGGTATTTTATCATCGGTGGAAGTTATAATTGGCAAGGAAGTGGCGAGAATTTAGATGAATTTTCCAATTCCTTTTCAACTGATAATTATAATGCATATCTCGGGATCGAGCTGCCAATCTACGATGGAAATATAAATAAAAATAATTTGCTGAAAAACCGTTTGCAGATGCGAGAATTAGAATATCAAATTGATCATAAGAAAGAAGAATTGACTACGCGCTGGAATTTTCTTACAGAGCAAATAAAACTTCTGTTCGATGAAATGGATTTTCTGCGTGAAAATATTCGGTTGGCAGAAGATAACCTCACTCTTGCTACAAATAAGTTTTTACAAGGTCAAATCGGTTTTACGGAATGGAAACAGATCGAGCAGCAACTCGACCATGAAAAATATAATCTTGTCGAAGAAAAAACATTGCTGAATGAATATATTTTGGAGAGGAAAATGTTGTCCGGAAATCTGGGATCTGAAATTTTCAATTAATGGTAATTGATTGTAGGAGAAATGAGAAATGAAAATAACATCCTTTATGAATAGCCGCATAATTCACATTAAGTTCAATCCTTTCAGGATTGGGGCATTGGTGGGCTTTTTCCACCGGTTCCACCGGTGGTTATTTATTTTGAATCCTTTCAGGATTATCGGAAAGAAGAACATAACTCATTAACATGAAAGAGCCAGAAATGAATAACTGCCGATGAAATCTGTAGCTAATGAAGAAAAGAATGCCCGACCCTGAAAGGGTCAAAAATGAATAACTGCCGATGAAATCGGTAGCTAATGAAGAAAAAATGCCCGACCCTGAAAGGGTCAAAAATGATTAACTGCCAATGAAATCGGTAGCTAACGAAGAAAAAAATGCCCGACCCTGAAAGGGTCAAAAATAAAGGATTTAAACCATGTCTACATATACTAAAATTATTTATCATATAGTTTTCGGAACAAAATCTCGCGAACGAGTTTTAATAGAAGAAAATTGTTATAAGCTATACAAATATATAACCGGAATACTTAAGAATAAAAATTCCCATCTTTATAGAATCGGTGGAGTAGAAAATCATATACATATTTTAACGAGCCTGCATCCGACAGAAAATTTATCAGGTTTTATAAAAGACATAAAGGTAAGTAGTTCAGGAATGATAAAAAAGAATAAGTTATTCCCATTTTTTGAGCATTGGCAGATTGGATATGGTGCATTTAGTGTAAGTTCACAGGATAAAGAAAGAGTAATAAACTACATAAAGAATCAAAAAGAACATCATAAAGTTAAAACTTATAGGCAAGAATTAAAAGAATTATTAATTGAAAATGATATTGAGTTTGAAGAGAAATATCTATTATGAATAGCAGTTTAATTCAATCTGATTTCAATCCGCCAGCTGGCGGATTGGGGCATTGGTGGACTTTTTCCACCGGTTACACCGGTGGTTATTCATTTTGAATCCGCCAGCTGGCGGATTCTCGGAAAGAAGAACATAACTCATCAACATGAAAGAGTCAGAAATGAATAACATGACGTGTTCGCCTACTGGCGAATAAAATTGGTAGCTAATGAAGAAAATATGCTCGACCCTGAAAGGGTCAAATATGAATAACTGCCGATGAAATCGGTAGACAATGAATGAAAAAAGGACACATGACCCTGAAAGGGTCAAAAACGAGTAACTACCGATGAAATCGGCAGACAATGAATGAAGAAAAAATACCCGACCCTGAAAGGGTCAAATTACAGAGGTAATAATGAAAAAAGGTTTAAAAATATTTTTAATAATTCTCGCACTCATCATTATTTCCAGCCTGGTCTATCTCTATCTTCAGCGTCCGGAAAAAGTCGAACCGGATGTGGAGGGAGTTCAGATCGGGCAGGCGATTCCCGTAAAAGTAACTATCGCCCAAGAGATGCCTTTGGTAAATTATATCCACTCCGAAGGAATTGCCTCTTCTCGTAAAAACTGGAAAGCTATTGCAGAAGCGAGTGGTACGATAGAAAAAATAATGTTCCAAAATGGTGAATTCGTAAATAAAGGTGAACTTATATTGCAGATAAAGAATGAAAATCTCAAACAGCAGCTGGTTTCCGCAAGCATAACTTATCAGAAAAAGTACGCAGAGTATTTGACTTTACAGCAAATCGCTCCTAAACATTTTAGTCAAACAAAATCCGATATAAGTTCTCTCGTCGATATTTCAAATAATTTTAGCCAATTTCAAAGATCATTACAAGGGCTTCTTGAGAGGGAATACGAAAATGAAAATCCGCCAGACTATGTTGCTTTAAAACAGGCATCTGCAAATCTGGCACAACTTTTTGACCAATATGAAAAACTAAAACTTTTTACTCCCTTTTCCGGAACTATTGCTAATATGGAATTAAAGGAAGGTAATTTCGTTTCTGCCGGTACCTCTATGTTTAGTTTAATGAAATTAGCTGAAATGGAGATGGATGTGAAAGTTATGGAAACCGAAATTGTGAGGATAAAAAAAGATGCAAAAGCATTTCTTAGTTTTGTGGCGTATCCCGAAAAATTATTTGAAGCTTATGTTCGGACCATAAATCCATCCATTTTGGAAAATACAGGTCTCGGAAAAATCAGACTATTTTTCGATAATCCCGGAAAGCAAGTTGCTCCGGGTATGTTTGCCGAATGTTTTATTCAGGCGGAAAAATACCCAAAACTGCTGCTTGTACCGAATAAATCCATCGTAACAAGAGATGGCAGACAGATAGTGTTTACAAAAGAGCGAGGGCATTCTTATTGGCGCTATATCGAAACCGGTAAACATAATGAGTTCTACACAGAAATTTTGGATGGAATCGCACCGGGCGATTCCATCGTGGTTCAGGGGCATTACACTTTAATCCATGATGCGGAATTAGATGTGGAAGAAATTATACCTATTGAAGAATTTTCAAGATATAAAAAAATGAAATAAAACAATAAGATTATGGAGATTAAGATGAAAAACCTAAAGAAATTTATCTTCACGATGATAATTATTCTATTAATTATTAGTTGTGGTGAAGGAAAAAAAGGCGAATTAAAAATTGTCAAAAATCCAATGAATCCGGATGTCCCGGAACTAAAACTCGATTTGATAAAATCTGTCGAACTGGGAAATAAAATTACAGAAATTTCATCATGGCTAGTTGCAGATGAAAAGGTATATTTTGTTAGTTTGTCCCAAAAATCAGTTTTAATTTTCGATTTTGACGGAAATCCTATTAAGAAATTAGATTCTGTAGGAAAAGGTCCAGGAGAATTTCTTATGCCACAAGCGATTCTAAATGATTTTGAAAATAACCGTATCCAGATTTTTGATAACATGGCAAGGAGAAACAGCTATTTCACCTACAATGGCGAATACATAGAAGATGTACAACTGCAAGATTTTACATTTCCGCAATCAAGAGAAAAAATGGGTAACAATTTCGTTGAATTCAAGATAAAAATAACCCCGACCGATAAAAGTATAGTCATGTCTCCTACTATTGAGATTATCAAACCGGATACAACAATAGTTGTTGAATCCAAAAATGTTGAACTCAATCCAAAGAAAATGGATCCTTCCGAATTTGCTTTATTGTATGCTTGCTCAAATAAAAAAGTGTTTGTATCAAATTTAAGTAATGAAAAATACGAGATAACTGTTTATGATGCTGCCGGTAATAAAATCGAAAAGATTGAAAAAAAGTATAAAAAAACACTAAAACCTCAAAAAGATATTGATGAATTTAACGAGAGAATGAAAAAATATGAAGAAGCCAATGCTGAAGCCGGAGCAAATACGGAATTCTATCTTGAAAAATTTAAATATCAACAAGCCATAGATAATCTGGTTTATGACCATAACGGACATCTCTGGGTAAAAACTCATAATTCACCTATAGATAATCATTATGATATTATTGATTCCGAAACCGGTAAGATAATTAAAAAATGGTTTGTTGAAAAAAATAGTGAATTTCTGAAGTTCTATAAGAATAAAATAATCGAAATCGTCCAGGATAGTGAAAATGCTAAAACTACAATGAATATCTATAAAGTGAAATAGGAACTGGAAATTAGAAATTAAAGAGTACAATGTGGAACACGAGTCCCCTCCTGTAAAAAACGATTTTGACATTTTACGAGAAAAAAATTAACTACAAAATGGCTGAGTCTACTTAAAAAAGGAGATTTAACCATTTCACCAGTGGGCGGAACGGTTAGAATACAATTAGCCAAAAATAACCTTTTTTAAGTGGACTCATGGCTTTTACAATAAATGCTTTTTCGTGTTGTTTCGTGTATTTCGTGGTAAATATTTTTTCAGCGCAGAGAAAAGGATAAATTATAAATTAAAGATGACTAGCTTACCAAAATTTGCAGTAAACAGACCCGTTACGGTATCCATGATATTCCTGGCGATTCTTATTTTGGGAGGAATCTCACTTGCCTTGCTGAATGTTGAAATGCTGCCGAAAATTTCCATTCCCAAAATTGTGGTAGAAACCAAATACGGAAATGCAGCTCCGGAAGAAGTGGAAGAACTTGTAACTCGCCCGCTCGAAGAGAGTTTAAGCAGTTTGGAAGGTATAAAAAATATCTCTTCTGTTTCTTCAACCGGTAAATCAATAATCATTTTAGAATTTTATTGGCAAACCGATATAGATTTCGCTATCTTAAAGGCACGCGAGAAGTTGGATAGAGTAAAATGGAATTTACCGGAAAATACCGGCAGACCAAATATCCTCAATTTTGACCCCTCGGAAAGTCCGATAATAAGCTTCACTATCACTGGAACAAATGATCTCTACACTCTTTCAGAAATCGGAAAAAATATTCTCAAAAAACGATTCGAACAGCTTAGCGGAGTCGCAAAAGCCGAACTGTCCGGAATTGTGGAAAAAGAAATTGTGATTCGCATCTCTCCCCACAAATTATATATTTATCATATTACACCCGAAATGATCGCAACAAAAATACAACAGCTCAATGCCAATTACTCCGGCGGCGAAATAATTGACGGGTGGTATAAATATTCAGTTCTCTTTCCGAAGAATCTGCAAAATAAGGAAGACATCGAAAATACCGTTATTAAAAATAATAACGGGGATAAATTTTATTTAAAAGATATATGCAAAATTTATGAGCAATCGGAAATAAGAGAAACTATTGCACGGGTTAATGGTAAAGACGGTATCGTCTTGAATATTATCAAAAATTCCGATGCAAATACCGTTGAAGTTTGTAAAAAAGCCAAAAGATGTGCAGATCAGTTCAATAAAATCCAAGCAGAAATGAAAGGTGAGCAGATAAGATTAAAACTTCTGCACGACGACTCAAAGCAGATTATCAAATCAATAAATTCAGTGGTGCAGTCGATCCTCATCGGTGGAATATTGGCTTTCTTTGTGCTTGTCCTTTTTCTCAAAGGGATAAAACCGCCGCTAACTATTGCATTCGCTATGCCTTTCTCAATAATAGCGACTTTTATTCTGCTCTATTTTTTTGGCATTTCTCTAAATATTCTTTCTATGGGCGGTTTGGCAATCGGAATCGGTTTGCTGGTTGACAACTCAATCATCGTGCTTGAAAACATTACGCGGTTGAGAGAAAACAGCGGGGAACTAAAAAACGCTTGTATTCGAGGTACAAAAGAGGTTATGCTCTCGATCAGTGCCGGAACTTTTACGACGATTGCAGTTTTCTTTCCGATTATTTATCTTCAGGGAGTGAGCAGCATTTTCTTCAAAGAGCAGGCACTCACAATAACTTTTGCCCTTCTCTCTTCCCTTGTTATTTCCATAATTATGGTGCCGACTTTGTTAAATAAAAAATTTTATAAGCAAACTTTTCACACGCCTTACCGAAATAAAATTTCATTTAAAGATAAACGCCCGAGACTGAAATTATTACTTCCATTCTATTTTGTTTGGCGGGTGCTTTTGGTAGCAAAAGAATTTCTTAAATTTATCATAAAAACCATATTCGGCATTTTGGGCTATTTAATTAATTATTCTTTAACTCGTACAAAACAAGTTCTGGATAATTTTATAAAACCTATTGGGGAATGGAATGAAAAAAACTTGGCTAAGGTTAAATCTAAATATGAAAAAGTTCTGAATAAGGCTTTACTGAAAAAAGAAAAAACCTTTATAATTATTTTCATAATTTTTTTAGCATCAATTTGGGCTGCAACTCTCATACCTCGCAGGTTTATTCCAAAATTAACGCCGGATAAATTAACCGTTGAATTAAAACAATCTTCAGGAACTCCCTTGAAAATAACCCAGAAAAAAATGATTAAGATCGAGAAATTTCTTCAAAAAGAAAAATATATAAAAAATATCGAAACCTATGTGGGAAAAGAATACGGAGGGTCTGGCTTCATTTCATATAGAAAAAATGCTGCCCATAAAGGTTATTTTACCTTATCTATAAAGCCGAACTCGATTATAAACATCGAGACCAAAAAATTATATCTTAAAAATAAATTGGAATCTCTCGTGAATGCTGATATATCAGTTTTATCTGCAGGTAATGTTTATCAGAACATCTTTGATTTTGGCGATTATCCTATTGAAATAAATGTATATGCTGATAATTTAGAAAAATTAAAACTAGACTCGGATCTGGTGAATTCCAGTCTAACAAAAATTAATAAAAAATATCACCTGTTTTCTGAAATCAAAAACAATCTGCAAATCACAAAACCCGCATTCCAACTCGAATTCAAAGATAATATTTTACGAAAACTGAAAGGTTCTATTTCTCGAAATGATATTATAAAAAAATTAAAAAATCTGAACTTCGGTTATCAAATCGATGAACTCATTTATGGAAACCAAGTAAAAAATATTGTTATCCGAACCTATGACCGATCGCCCCAAAAACGCAATCTTGATCTGACTGAATTTTTAAATCAAAAAATCGTTTTCAACCAAATAATGTATTCTGTTTCGGATTTTATTAAAGTGAATAAATATCTTTCACCTGAAGAATTATACCGAAAAAAGCAGCAGAAAAATGCAACTATTTTTATAAAACTTACCAAAAACATAAAGTTCCAAGCTGCTTATAATCGAGTCGATGATCTTATGAAAAAATTATCTGATGAAAATGATTTCAAATATGATATTACAGGAGAAAACCAAAGAATAAAAGAAAATTTCAGTGGTGTTATATTCGCTTTTATCCTGTCTATCCTTCTCGTGTATATGATTCTCGGGGTTCAGTTCGAGTCATTCTACCTTCCGTTTGTGATTATTTTAACTATTCCTTTGTCATTGATCGGGGTAGTTTGGGGACTTCTTCTTACCGGCACCAGTATTAATCTTATGTCCCTGATTGGAAGTGTGGTTCTCATCGGAATCGTGGTGAACGATAGTATCGTAAAATTGGATACGATAAAACGCCTGCGAGAGCAAGGTTACGAGCTTATTTCGGCTGTAAAAACAGCGGGGAGTCAAAGATTTCGCCCCATTATCATGACCTCGCTGACTACGATTTTCGGTCTTTTACCTCTTGCAATCGGTATAGGAACGGGTTCGGAACTGACTAAACCACTCGCTATCACGGTTATAAGTGGTTTATTTGCTTCGACCGTCCTAACACTTATTATTATTCCGGTAATTTATGTGATCTTCGAACAAAGAAAATAATGGAGAACGGAAAATGGAGTAGGGAGGACGGAAAATCCCTTCTCCTTTCTCTGTCCTCCGTTTTATTATTTTAGGAGTTACAAATTTTTGCACATTTTATAGATAAACACAGCAAAGGAATTTTGCTAATCTATATAGCGATAATGATAACCGGAATTATCGCTTTTTATAAAATTCCGATCGAGAAAATTCCGGAAGCATCTTTTCCGCGTATTTCCGTTAGCACTTCCTGGCAAGGAGCTTCTCCGGAAAATGTGGAATTTTACATTACTTCGCTTTTGGAAAGTGAGCTTGCCAGCTTAAAAGACCTGCAAAACATAAGCTCCTATTCTTACGAAGGTTACAGTAAGATAACACTGGAATTTTCTCCCAAAGCACGCATGGATTTCGCCTATACGCGTGTGAACGAAATTTTGTATCAATTAAAGGATGAACTTCCCGAGGGGGTGCAATACCCACAAATTGTTCCGTATATGCCAGAGGAATTCGAAGAAGAGGAAATGCTTTCTTATGGTCTCTATAGCAAGAATTTGGATAAATTCGAAATGTGTAAAGTTATTAAGAATGATATCAAACCGAAAATATCAAATATTAAGGGCATCTCGGGAGTTAAACTCACAGGTATAATCAAACGGGAAGTAAAATTGTCTTTTAATAGGAAATTATTGAAATCTCTCGGACTTTCGGTAAACCGAAATATCTTGCCGGCAATAAGAAATTTTCGGGATATATCCACTTTGGGCGAATTACAGAAAAATGACCAAAATTTTACTCTGCTTCTTAAATCCGGTTTCTCCTCCCTGAACCAAATTCGTGAATTGTCCATAAAATTATACAAAAGCGATAAAAGTTATCGTTTATCTGATCTTTGTAAAATATCTTGGGCTATCGCTGAAAACACGAGAAGTGTATTTAGATTAAATGGCAATGAGGTTGTTCGACTAAATATTTATAAAGAACCCGGAGCAAATGTGTTGGCTTTATCCAAAAAAGTAAAAAGTGAAATGGAGAAAATATTTCATCAAGAAGAATATTCTTCTATCCAATACCAAATTCTCACGGATAGATCTAAAGAGGTGAAAGAAGATCTAAATAATCTCACTTTCCGCATAATTTTTACCATACTTATCATTTTGCTTGTTCTGATATTTTTTTTCCGGAAATGTAAACCCGCTCTCGTTGTCATTACTACCATATTTTTCGAAGTTCTTATTACTATCAATGTTCTCTATTTTACGGGGCAAACATTGAATTATTTTACCTTAAGCGGCTTTGCACTCGCTTTCGGCCTGCTCGTGGATAATGCTATCGTGGTTTACGAAAATTCTCATAAATATCTAAAAACGGAGCTCTCTTATTTTGAAGCAATAAAAAAAGCATTATCTGAAATTCACTGGGCAATAATTGCCGCCACCTTAACAACTATCTGCGTTTTTATCCCTTTCATCTATTTGCAAAAAGAGATTCAGGTTCTGCTGATTCCCTTTGCTATAACCGTGGGCATCGCCTTATTATCTTCAATTATTGTATCCCTGACTTTTATCCCTATTTCGTTAAAAGTTTTTTCCATCGAAGAAGGTCTCGAGTGGGGTGAATCCAAAGATAAAAGCAAAAACCGTTTTCCCGTTTACAAAAGTATTTTAAGATTTTTCCTAAACCACCGCACCATACCTGTGATTATCGGGCTTTCTCTTTTTGGATATGCTCTTCATCTTTTTATAAGCGATGTGGATAAAGGTCGTTTTTTTGATTTTAATTATCCGGATCATATTAATGTAATAATATATCCGCCTTCGAATTGTAAACTTGAAACCGTAGATAACATCGTGAAGACTTTTGAGAAAATAATCGAAGATGCTCCGCAGAAAAAATTGAAATATTTCAATGCTTATATTTCTCCAAGATACGGAAGGATTAAAATATATTTTCCCGAAAAAATTTTGCAAACATCCTATCCTTATGTGTTACGAGAAAAATTGGTTGTGCAGAGTAAATATTATGCAGGAGTTCGTGTACAAGTTTGGGGACTCGGACCTCTTTTTTACGGCGGTGGTGGAATTTACTACAAAAACTTCACACTTGCTGGCTATAATTATCTGAAATTAATGGATATTGCAAAAAACTTTGCAGGAAAATTAAAACGAAATCCTCGAATTCCAACTGTTAGAATCGGCAGTTATTACGGAAGGCAGACCAAACAGCTGAATGTGGAAATTAAGAAGGATTTGATATCTCAATACAATTTGAGCACTCCTCAAGTTCTCGCGCAGATATACACAATTTTGAATAAAAGAAAGATAGGCACTATCACAACTTTGGATAATGAATATGATATTCGTATAGCTCCGGAGAAGGAAATAAATCTTTTTGATTTGAAAAATAGTTTACTAAAGATCAATGATAAGAATTTAAAATTAAAGGAGATAGCGAATATCAAAGTGGTAAAGGTTCCATATCGAATTAAAAGGAAAAATCAGGAATATACATTACAAGTTGAATACGAGTATCGCGGACCTTATAAATTATTCGAAAAATTCGAAGAAACTGTTTTGAATTTTACCCATTTTCCCGCCGGTTATCATTTTGTAAAAGAAGAACACGATTTCGCGAGTTTCAACAAATTTATAAAGGATACGCCGAGAGTGATATTTATTCTTTCCCTTACCCTTGTGCTGATTTATATTATCTTGGCAATATTGTTCGAATCGTATTTGAATCCTTTTGTTATTATGCTGACCCTACCACTTGCTTTTGTGGGAGTTAGCTTCACATTCTCTTTATTTGACCTCACTTTTGACTCCTCTGCCTTTATCGGCACCCTACTGCTTTGCGGGATAGTAGTCAATAATGCGATTATTCTGGTAAATCGAATAAATCAGATACGCGAAAATGAAAATAAGTTGAACGAAGCCATTATTCAAGCAGCGACAGAACGATTGAGACCGATATTGATCACAAGTATCACGACAATTCTCGGGCTTATGCCGTTTATTATCTATACTACCGAAAGCACAGGCGAAGATATTTGGAACATACTCGCTTACGCTACTGTGGGTGGATTATTTACAGCAACCTTCTTCACCCTCTTTCTGATTCCTGTTTTTTATAATATAATCGAAAGTATGAAGAAAATTGGTCGTTATCATGAGAATTAATCTAAAATAATTTTTTTAATTATGGGTATAATAGCATCTACAGCGATTTTTATATATTAATCAGATTTTTATTTAATAGTGCTATAGATATAAAGATAAAAATAGTGTTACTCTCAAAACAAAGAATTACTAAGTTATGCAATCAAAATGGGATGTACCACAGCAGCAGAGTTTGCTATGTTTTTAAAAGCAAGAGC
>AGBJ01000069.1_pt1 | contig 12328 bp, 10 predicted proteins | sample 768721 | NCBI WGS metagenome assembly AGBJ01 (sample SAMN00779238, study PRJNA67915) | hypersaline lake metagenome
GCTTTAAAAAACAGATCTGCATTGGCGGCCGGTACCATACTGATCATTACTGCTTTTGCTTTCGGTTTGCCGTTAGCAGGCCTTACAGGTATGGTAACAAGTGAAGCCATACAGATCAGTAAAAAGGCAAGTCCTATAGTAAAAGAAGCCCTGAACAATAATCTCTCTTTGAGTGAAAAAGTCCCGGACTGGCTACCTTTCAAAGAGAAGCTTGAACCTTTCCATGAAACCATTGTCAAAAAAGCCTCTGAGGCAACCAATGCGATGGGAAGATGGCTGGTGTCAAGCTTATCCAGTGCGACTAAAGGAACATTGGGCTTTTTGATGAGTCTGTTCATTATGTTTTATGCGATGTTTTATTTTTTGATACATGGACCTAAATTGCTAAGTTCACTTGCCTCTTTACTGCCTCTTTCTGAAGAGGATCGGGCTGAAGTGATGAATCGTGGGTTGACCGTGACCAGAGCTTCCCTGAAAGGTATCATGATCGTAGGGCTCATTGAAGGGACATTGGTCGGGTTGGCACTCTGGATGGCTGGAATCGAAGGTTCTGCATTTTGGGGAAGTGTAGTTTTTCTTCTTGCTGCTATTCCCGGATTAGGGGCATCGTTGATCTGGTTACCCGCAGCTATCTATTTACTATTTACAGGTAGTTCCGGATGGGGTATAGGTCTTATTGTATGGGGAGTATTCGTAGTAGGATTGGTTGACTATCTTGTACGTCCTTGGGTCGTTGGAAATGACGCTAAGTTGCCCGACCTCGTGATACTTATATCGATTCTGGGAGGTATATTCTCTTTTGGTCCTATAGGTATCATTATAGGTCCTGTAATAGCGGCTCTATTAGATACGATCTTAAATATTTATAAAAAGACGTTTCAGCATCTATTGCCTTCTTGAATATGGATGATGAAAAAATACTTTATAAGGCTATAAAATGATGATCAAGCTGTTTAGTAGGCAACTGTTGCTTGTTGCCCTGTTACCTATTTTACTCCTTGCTGATAGCGAAAATGTCAAAAAGGATAGTGATATGCAAAAAGATAAAAAGACTGTCTCCCTGGTACTTGGCAGTGGTGGCGCAAGAGGATATGCGCACATTGGTGTCATTAAGATCCTTGAAGAACAAGGGTATGAAATAAGATCTATTTCGGGATCCTCCATGGGCGCATTGATAGGAGGCCTTTATGCAGCTGGGAAGCTGGATGTGTATAAAGAGTGGGTACTCTCTCTGGATTTTATAGATACGCTCAGGCTGCTTGATATTTCACTTTCCAATGGGGGTATAGTGAATATCGACACTGTGTATAAAAAAATAGAACAGATGATAGGTGACATTAAAATTGAAGATTTACCTATAACGTATATGGCTGTGGCATCAGATATCAAAAATCATAAAAAGATATGGTTCAAAGAGGGTAAACTTATTGATGCGATAAGAGCTTCTATCGCAATACCTACCGTGTTTACACCGGTCATTGAGAACGATATGATCCTTGTAGACGGGGGTGTGTTAGCCCCCTTACCTATCGCCTCTGTATCATCGGATAAAACAGATATGACTATTGCTGTGAACCTTAATGCGAACATACAAAATACCTATAAAATAGAACGTCCGAAAAAAGACGAGAAAGGACAAAACGAACTGTACAAAAAAACTATGCAGCTTGTAGATCAAGCCAAGCAAGCCATAGGTACAGGCACGTCTAAAGAAAAACAGCCGATAGATATTTTTTATATACTCAATAAAAGTTTAGATGCCACCCAAAACATTATTGTAGAATATACTATCAAAGAACATCAACCCGATCTAATGGTTGAGATCCCTAGAGATGCGTGTGAGTCGTATGAGTTTGACAAGGCCTATGAGATGATAGAGATAGGAAAAAGAGCAACGAAAAAAAGTTTAAAACTGTGAGATAAACGTGTGAGCAGAGGAGCCATACCTTTAACTTCTTAATATATGCCCTACACTTTTGATGAAGTACGTCGTAGTCAAAGGTTTAAAGAAATCGAATGCTTTTTCTGCCTCGATGATCTTATCTTCGCTTCCTAAAAAGACTTCAATAATAGTACCTCTGTCCAGGACTTCCTGTATCTTCTTGCTATCCCATTGGTAGGTTAAGAGTGCTTCCAGTTCTTCTCTGCTTCCCACCTTCAAAAAGTCCGAAAGATCTACGCTTGAGGGGTAAGCTGCATTAGATAGGAACTGTTTGATATAGGCTTCATGCCCTGCTTCAAAGTAACGTAACTGGGTACGGATAAAACTTTGTTTTTGGGTTTGAAAAAAGGCCGGAGAGAGCAGTATGAGTCTATCTATACGTTTTGTAGACTGATAGACATATTCAAATGCCTGTTGTGCCCCATAAGAAAAACCTGCCACACAATAGTCACTGTGTATAAGATAAGGGGTAAAAAGTATTTCGTCTTTCTGAAGCGAAAAGCCATTAAAATATTTCATGATTAAAAGATCTTTCGTAGGATCACTCTACACTCTTCAGCTGTGATATTCTCATGTGCCAAGAGAAAACTGGAGATCTCACTTAATGCTTTGTCCAGTGTGTGTATCAAATTTGTCACTTCTGAGACCGATTCACGTAAAAGCTCCTCTTCCTGCTGCGGCGTGACGATGAAGTTCTCACTCATACCATACTCATACACCACTTTTCTGACCATCTCTTTTGCCTGGGCAATATCTTTGCTTGCATTGGTGAACTGCTCATTATAATGCATTTTTGTGGCTATACTGCCTGCAAGATAAACTTTGATACGTGAGAGCAGTTGACTTTTAGAGAGTAACTCATGTTCCTGACTCAACAGCCTGGTATTGACAATGCCTATTTTTTCAAACTCCACATCCAACCACGTAGCGATCAAAGCCTTTGCCCCCTGATAGATCGCCTGGATCTCTCTTTCCTCTTCCGTAAAAGAGAGTATCTTTCGTTTTCCAAGTAAGACTTTCTCTTTCACTGCTTCAAAGTCAGAAGTCTCAACCACTCTTCTCCCTTCTCTCATCGCATAAATGGCTGCTTCATTGGTAAGCGTATCCAGTGCGGCCGAGTTGAAACCTACCGTCATACGTGCAACATGATTGATATCGACTTCATTGGGCTTGTGCGCAAGATAGAGTTCCAGTGTTTTAGCTCTATCTTCCAGGTCCGGTAGCGATATGTGTATACGTCTATCAAAACGCCCTGCTCTAAGCAGTGCTTCATCCAACATCTCTATTTTATTGGTAGCACCGATCACAATGACACCTGAACTCTCTTCAAACCCATCCATTTCCGTAAGAAGTTGATTGAGTGTGGCTTCTCTTTCATCATTTCTAAACTGACCGCGGCTTTTTCCCACAGCGTCTATCTCATCGATGAAAATAATACTCGGTGCCGTCTGTTTGGCTTTTTTAAAGAGTTCAGAGACCCTCTTTGCACCCATCCCTACATAAATATGCACAAAAGAAGCACCGCTTTGGTAAAAGAACGGTACACCTGCTTCTCCGGCAACGGCCTTGGAGATCAATGTCTTACCTACTCCGGGTGGTCCCACAAGCAGTACGCCTTTAGGCAGACGTATATCCAGATCACGGTATTTTTTCGGTTCTTTCAGAAAATCGATGATCTCTTCAAGCTCCTCTTTCACATCTTTGATACCTGCAACATCTGCAAAAGTTACATTCGACTTCAGAGCCCGTACAGGTTCTGATTCCTGCATATCATTTTCTTTGCTGGCAGACCTTATATACTTTAACTGCTGCAATCTATTCTCTTTCATCAGCCTGTAGAAAAATAAAAATGCCCCAATGACTATAAGCAATGAGAACAGATCGTACAGATAACTTTTATCTTCACGTACTTCTACAGGATACTTACTGAAAAAAGCTGTTTTATTCACAGCATCTTTATAGATCTTATAGCTTTCAGCTCCGGTCTTCAGACGTATAAAGTCTCCATCTACGATCACTTTTTGGATCTTGTCTTCAGTGTAAAGCTTATTGGCTTGATCATGGGTGATCAGTGTATCGGTATCTCTAAGGGTTGTAAATGCCAGAAGCAGGATCAGTGCTGCAAACAGTCCTGCAATGACTTTAATATTTTTAGCCTTGAAGGACGTATAATTAAAGTTTTGCTTTATTGCCTTCATTGTTGACCTCCACATTATTTAGGAAAACCCAATTTGAACTTAAGTCTTCATCACTGCTGACGGAGACTTTGTTAAAATATTGGTCAAACCCCTGATAGATACCATCTTTACCGCTTTCGAGTAACACTTCAAGGTTCTGTGCATGTTCACGTCTGAATGCAAAGTTCTTCGCTTTAATGATACTGGTAAGTTCACGATGACGCTCCTTGGCTATATTACCCCTTATTTCGGGCTTCATGGTTGCTGAAGCGGTGTTGTCACGTTTAGAATATGAAAAAGCATGTACATGTGTCAGAGGAAGCTCTTTCACCCTCGATATCGCTTCAGCCCACTCTTTCTCATCTTCACCGGGATGCCCCACAATGTAATCCGTTCCTAAAGCATACCCCTGATCTGCAATTTTGCTAAAAAGTTCCAAATCCGTTTTGTATTCATTTCGTCTGTTCATCAATTTTAGCATCTTGTCACTCGTATGCTGCAAGGCGATATGTAAATGCTTTGCCATCCAAGGCTCTCCAAGCAATTCCATAAACTCATCATCTATCTGTATAGGTTCAAGGCTCCCGATGCGTATACGTCGAACACCGCGGATCATGCTCATCTTTTTAAGCAGTTTGGCCATAGAGGTGTTGTGATCCTGACCATAACTTCCTACATTGGTTCCAGTAAGAATAAATTCTCCAAATCCATTTGCAGCAAGCTTGTTTATTTGCTCTAAAATAGTCTCTTCCTTATGAGAACGTGCATCACCACGTACCGAGGGTATAATACAGTAAGAACATCTAAAGTCACATCCTTCCTGTATCTTGATAAAAGCCCGACTCTTTCCAACAAACTCTTCAACAATGGTTGAATCTATATGATCCAGATCGCCTATCTCGTAAAAGGGCTGCTCATTTTTAAGTACGGTGTTAATGTTTTCTTTTTCTGAATGTCCCATAACACCAAAGACTTTCTTTTCTTCAAAAAGAGATTCGCCTTTAGAGTGTGAACCACAGCCTGCAAGTACTACTTTAGCATTTGGATTTTTACGCTGTATAGAGGAGATATAGTTACGTACCGACGAGTCTGCACCGTTGGTAACGGTACATGAATTCACAATGATGATATCCGAAGCAAGTTCATTCTCTGTCACTTCAAACTCTTCAAGCTTTGACCTCATCACCTGCGTATCAAACTGATTGGTACGGCATCCGAACGTTTTAAAATAAACTTTTTTTTGCATTACTGCACGCTCCCTTCATCAGGCATTTCTTCCATACTCAATGTTCGGTTAGGTACATCTTTATCCATATAAATAGACTGTGTAGGAAAGGCAAGATGTATGCTCTCTTCAGCCTGAATACGTGCAATGATCTCAATGGATATAGTACTCCTAAGTGTCATGGTCGCATACGAATTCGTAAGATACCAGGCACTTATCTTCATCCCATACGGTTCGATATGTGTAAAGATACGAGGTTCAACATTGGTGTTTCTCATACCATACTTGCTTCTAAGTTTGTTGAGCTGTTTTCTTGTAATATCGGTATACCCTTTTGAGTATTTTTTCGTGATCTCTTTAGCGATCAGTGTAGCCTTATGGGCATCAGAATCAAACGTGACCACAAAGTCTATCCCATCCCATACAGTTTTTAGCCCCGCATGAGAGTAGTTAGCGATCATATCCGTAAAGATGAAGTTGTTCGGGATAAAGATCATACGCCCCGCTCTTCGGTTAGTCATGTAGGACGTGAGGGTAATATCTTCATGCATGGTCATACGAAGTATGGAAATATCCACGATATCACCTACGTACTCCACCCCTCCTCGTACAAAACGGACCCTGTCACCTACGTGGATAGAACCTCCAACTACAATGGTCGCCCACCCCATAAGAGACATAAACCAGTCTTTCATCGCAATGGCAATACCCGCTGATGCAAAACCTAGAATCGTAACAAGGTAACTTACATTTTCAATATAGGCAAGGAGTAAGGTTAAAATTAAAATACTTACAAAAGAGATATTGAGTGCTTTGTTAATGGTATAAAAACGTTCATCTTCTGACATATATTTTTTAACAAAATGTTTAATAAAGAACAGAAGAAATAAAAAGAGGAGAATGATCGCTCCAATGACCATTGTTCTTTCTATTTCTTTTTGAATATTATTTTTGAGATCCAGTTCGATCTCATCGATCTTTTTGCTATATACATTTTTAGTGGTTTTAAATATCTCTATCACAGGGATGAAGGTCTTGATCTGATCTTCAACCTCTGCCAGTTCCTTACGGTATTCTACGTTAAGAGGGTCTAACTTGAGAAGTTCTTTAAGAATCTGCTGCTTATCTCTCAATTTTCTCATAATAGAACGTAGCGAGATGTATCTACTGTTGTACTCTTCCATGTCTGAATGCAGTTTTTCTCTATAAGAAATAGCACTAATGACCGAAAAAGGGCTTTCCACGTTCGGTACATCATCAATGGCAGGAGGGGTCAGAAACTTTTTGAACGGATCCTTTTCATACTCTTTCAGCAGTTGAAGTTTGCCAAGAAGGGTGATCTTCTTGTCTTTGGCACTTTCCAACGCTTCTTCTTGTTCTTTGGTGAGTTTTTTGATTTTTTCCAAACGGTCGATCTTTGCTTCCAATGCAACCTTCTGCTTTTCCAACACTTTATACGTATGATAGTTACTGTAGATCTTTGACCAGATATTATTATCACTCAGTTCTTTTTCCAATGTTTCTTTTTGAAGCAAAAGCGTATTTATTTTTTGTACATCTAAAGGAGTGTGCTTTAGCGCTTCCTGTTTGGTATCGTTTTGTTCTATCTTTGACCCATTAGCAGATATCTTTTCCAAATCCGGCTCAGCACAAACAAAACCAGCAGATAAAAGTGAAAATGCTACAATGATATGTTTGAAGTTCATTTGCCCTCTCCAAAGCTTCGAAGTACTTTTTTGACAATACTTTCATCAATATCTGACACTATTTTGTAGTTACCCATGCCATTAGGTAAGATAAACTTGATACTCCCTTTGGCAGATTTTTTGTCCAAAAAGAAGTGATCATAAAAGTCATCCACATCTTTGATCTCATACTCTGTAGGTAAAGAAGACTTCTCTAAAAGGGCTTTCACCTCTTCCGCCTCTTCTTCTGTAAACAGACCTAGTTCCACCGCCAATGTATTGGCCATCACCATACCTATAGCTACCGCCTCTCCATGCAGATAGGTTGTGTAGTTGGTCTCATTTTCAACGACGTGTCCAAAGGTATGTCCGTAGTTAAGTACGGCACGTATACCGGCTTCTTTTTCATCCTGGTTGACCACCCAGGCTTTGAGTTCCACAGATTTCCTGATCACTTCTTTCAGTGTTCCAGTCTCTTGGAAATCCGCTGTTTGCAAGAACTCAAAGAACGATTTATCAAACATCACAGCCATTTTGACTACTTCGGCGATACCGGCGGCAAACTCTCTAGGCGGCAGTGTTTTTAAAAATGCCGGATCAATATAAACGGCTTTTGGCTGATAAAAGGCACCTATGAGGTTTTTCCCATATTTATTATTGACCCCTGTTTTGCCTCCTACACTGGCATCGACCTGGCTTAGCAGTGTGGTAGGTATTTGTATGAAGTCGATACCTCTTTGATAGAGACTTGCGGTAAACCCTGTCATATCACCTATGACACCCCCGCCAAACGCAATGAGCAAGGATTTCCTGTCAAGCTTATGTTCAAAACATTCATTGAGTATATTTTCTACCGTTTCCAATGTTTTGTATGCTTCCCCGTCAGGTATGGTCACCACATGAAGCTTCGAAGCGTTTAGGTGAGAAAGCAGTGTTTCTAGATGATATCCCGCTACAGTCGGGTTCGTAACCACAACAACATTGGTATCAAAAGTAAGTTGGGGTAACGTATCAATTGTAATGTCATAAGTAATGTTCTGAGTATGTGCTAATTCGATAGGAACGATCATCTAGTAAAACCTTGCGTTATTAAGTGCTTTATTTTATCTTATTTGTGATTAAGTATCTTTTAACCCGGAGGTAAAGGGGCTTTATACCCTTATAGAGGTATCAGACAACCTCAAAAGGAACGAGCAGTTTTGGGTGCTTGTGAGCAGTAAGAAGGAAATCTTGTATCTTGCTGGAGATCAGCCTCTTAAAGCTGTCTGTGTTGAGATCTTTTTCAAAAGGTGCGATCTGAAGAATATTTTTCATCTTGGAGAGCTCTCGTATCGGGTTGGATACTTTCTGTTCTAACTTCAACTCTGTGTTAAATATATCTGCTAGAGTCTCATAGTGTTCAATGATCATATTTTTGCTTTCAAAATCACCTTCCGGGTCAAAGTTTCCAAGTGTCATCTCCAGTCCCAAAGTCTCAGAAATATCAAAGGCTGAAGAGGAGATAGACTCCATCTTTTCATTCTCGTTTTCATTCATCAGGGCTACTGTACTTTTGATATTGTACAGTAGGTTGTCCCCGAAGAGGAATACCAGTTTTTTCATGTTATACAGCGTTTCTTTGATCTCATCTGCTTCAAATGTGCGAATACTGTTCATAACCAATCCAATATTGTGTTCATGTATATCGTATTCTATCAGTGATGTGACACCCTCTTCCTTATAACAGACCGACAGTGTCACCTTTTCAGACTCATACGCTTTGAGCTGGTCTAACAATTTAAAATCATTAGGATACACAATACGGACAAAGAGCTTTTTTTTGTCTAACTTTTCAAGTAGGTACATGCTCTCTTTCAGATAAAGCAATGCATTCTTTTGGTCATATCTAAAGTCCAAAATAAGATAAATGTTCTTACCAAAGGGTTCAGGGAAAAGCCCCAGTCTTTTATTGATCGTTTTATAGACACCGTCCAGTACCATAGGTTTTCCCACGATCAGCAATGTATCGTTAGGCCGTATCATGGTCGCATTCGTAGGAAGTATCTGTTTTCTTTCACGATACAATGCCGCAATTTTCCATTTTCGCTGAAGGATGGAACCGATATGCCTGTAAGCATACGCACTTCCAAACGGGACATGGACCTCCATGATCTCGCCTGCTCCAAGCCCTACATTTTGCGCCACCAGTGGCACGTTGGGAAGATGGTCATACAAATGGGCTGCTATAAGTTCATCCGTATTTATGATCGCTACGTTCTCCAGATCCTGTCCTATCTTGGGGTCATCCCATTGATTTACAAGTATGATACGTATTTTGTTTTTTATCAGTGCCAGATTTTTAAGTACATAGTGTGCATCTTCCAGGTCTTTCATCACGATAAATACATCAGAAAATGTTGTCTTTTCCATAATGCGATTCAATTTTGAAAAACTGGTAGGGTCTGCATCGATCAAAGTAACATTGGTACCGATCTTGTCAGGCTTGGTATGTTCCTTATAGCAGGTAACATAATATTGGTTTTCTGCAACCCGATTTTTACTCACCCAGGCTATAAAATGTTTCGCAATACTGCCGCTGGCTAAAATAAGTATGTTTTTCAATAGATGCCTTGTATGGTTTTTAGGTATAATTTCTCAATTATTTTTGTAGGATATTATAACACAATGGAATTTCAGATAGATAAAACAGATGGCAACGCGAGAGCCTGCACGATACAGACAGCACATTCAACCATAGTGACACCCGTATTTATGCCAGTTGGCACAGTAGGTGCCGTTAAGTCACTGGATGCAACAGACCTTGCCACATTCATCAAGCCCGAGATCATCCTGGGGAACACCTATCATTTATATATCCGCCCTGGCGATGAAACCATCAAAACCATGGGAAAACTGCATGGATTTACCAAATACCCTAAAAGCTTTCTCACAGACAGCGGAGGATTCCAGGCTTTTTCACTCTCAGACAATGTCAAGATAGATGAAGGCGGGATCACTTTTAGAAGTCACCTTGATGGCAGCAAACATTATTTTACGCCCAAAAAGGTCATTGACATCCAACATAATCTGGGGTCAGACATCATGATGATCCTGGATGACCTTGTTGCCCTGCCTGCTACACAAGAGCGTATTAAAGCAAGTATCGAACGTACGACACGCTGGGCGCAGGAATCTATAGACTACTTCAGAGCTAAACAGGAAGAAGGCATCGGTGTGGATCAAAATATCTTTGCCATTATACAAGGGGGAACAGATAAAGCGTTTCGTGAGAAATCAGCCAAAGAACTGTGCAAGATGGATTATGACGGCTTTGCCATCGGCGGTCTCAGTGTCGGTGAAGCCAACCAGGATATGTATGATACGGTAGAGTGGACCACCCAGTTCATGCCTGAAGAGAAACCCCGTTATCTTATGGGAGTAGGAACTCCGGAAGATCTGGTAGAGAACGTTGCCCGTGGAATAGACATGTTCGACTGTGTGATGCCTACTAGAAATGCACGTAACGGAACACTCTTTACCAGTTTTGGAAAAGTCAATATCAAAAAAGCTGAATACACGACGGATGAAGGACCTATTGATCCGGAATGCAGCTGTATGGTCTGTAAAACCTATTCACGATCCTATCTTCGTCATCTATTCCGTGCAAAAGAGATCACCTACTTCAGATTAGGGACTATTCACAACCTTTATTATTATCTCAATTTAATGTCACAGATGAGAGAAGCGATACTTGAAAACCGGTTTGATGCATTTAAAACTGATTTTTATTCAAAAAGAGGCCAAAAATAATAGTCTGAAGAAGAGTGAGCCGTATAATACACTCTTTACTAACACTTGTAAGGTACTTTGGCAGAAGGTGTCTCTTTAGAGGTATATTCCAAGTGGGTGTCCTGATCATCAAAAAAGATGTCAGCACCGAAAGCCTTGACAACTTCTTTTTTCTGCACGCCTCCTTGGAAAAAGGCTTCATCAACCCGTACACCCCACCCTTCCAGGGTACCAAGCACTCTTTCATGTGTAGAGAAATTTCTGGCAGTCACCAAGGCTGTACGTATAGGTGATCTTTCCATAGGAAATTTGTCCTGTATCTCTGAAATGGTTTTGAGAAATTTAAAGAAAGGTCCCTGGCTTAACGGATGTTTTGCGTTTTGACGTTCGTGCTCAATGAACGCTTCCAATCCCTCTTCCTGATAGATTCTTTCACTCTCGTCTCCAAATAAGACCGCATCACCATCAAAAGCGATCTTAACGATATCACTCTCCTCAGAGGTGATAGGTGTATGCGGGAGTATGGTTGCAGCAGCTACACCTGAGTTTACTGCTTCTTCTACATCTTGTGAGTGTACAGAAAGGAACAGGTCTACCTTAAAAGCATCAAGGTATCTACTTACAGGTGTACCTGCAGTCCATCCCGTACGTTCGATATCAAGATTATAGTGTTCTATGGATCGTCCTATCCGTAAGCCTGTAGCTGCATTGTTACGTGAAAGAATGATGACCTCTATCAGTTTGTTATCAAATTTTTTATTGATGGCAAGCAGGTTCTGTACAAACTTGAAGGCTGAACCTTTGGACAAAAGATCATCGACACGAGACAATTGATAGTTATAATAGGCTTCTACGCCCTCTTTGTCAAAGATACTGTTTTCTTCTTCAAGGCTGAACAATGCACGAGAAGAGATCGCAATGACAAGTTTATCTTGTAGATCATAAGCCATAGGTTTCCTTTTGATATTTGTAGTATTGTAGTCAATTTTACTTTATGAGATACCATAAAGGTCTCATAGAAATAAAAACTATGCTAAAATTCTCTCACAAAACAGCACCCCGATAAAGGTTAACAGATGGAATCACTTTTTGTCTATGGTACGCTCATGCCAAATTGTCCCAACGGACATGTACTCGAAAATATTACAGGAAAATTTGTTCCGGCAACCGTACAGGGGGACCTCATTGCTGCGGGGTGGTCAGCCTCTATGGGGTACCCCGGCATTAAACTCGATCCTGAAGGTGACACGGTACACGGCTATTTATTTTACTCACACAATCTCGATGATCACTGGGAGTACTTGGATGAATTTGAAGGAGATGAGTTTGTACGAACAGAGGTCTCTGTGGAACGATACGACGAACTTGATGTAGATACCTTTATCTATGTGCTTAAAGAGGATAAAGAGCATTTGGAAGAGTAAATTCTGTTATAATTAAAAACAACATTTAAAGGAAGAAGAATGAGTTTTGGAAATATAGTTTTACTGATCATTATCGCTGTAGCGGCGTATCTTGTGGTCATTTATAA
>AGBJ01000070.1_pt1 | contig 12210 bp, 13 predicted proteins | sample 768721 | NCBI WGS metagenome assembly AGBJ01 (sample SAMN00779238, study PRJNA67915) | hypersaline lake metagenome
GGTCATATTATCGGGGATAAAGTCTTGATCGATATGGCCGGTATAATTTCACCTATGATACGTAAAACTGATGTCTTCGGAAGATGGGGAGGAGAAGAGTTTCTTATAATCTGTACGGAGACAGATTTGAACACTGCAGTAAAAATAGCAGAAGGTATCAGAGCTAAGATAGATGCCTATGATTTTAAAGAAGTCGGTAGTAAAACGGTCAGTATGGGAGTGACGGCTTTTATTCCAAATGATACGATAGTGAGTATTGTCTCTCGTGCAGATAAGGCATTGTATAGTGCAAAAAAGAATGGGAAAAATAGAGTCGTTTCTAAAGTGGGAACTGCATAGAGACAGACTCTGTCTCACAAGTAAAATAATATTTTCGTATTGTAGTTTATCTATACAAATGTAAAAATACACTAGGCAGTTTATAGGTGATCTTTTGGAAAAATACGTGGAAATGAAAAGAGTGCATATTAAGAGATTAGGGAGTATAATACTTCTATGAAAAACCTAAAAAATGCACTACTTCTTAAACAACTCTATCAGCTTAAGCAGTTAGGCTATAAGTATACCTCTGTTACCCCCTACAAAGACGAAGAACAGGACTTTACCCTTCCCAATACGCTTGAATCTTTAGAAAAACAGGCACAGGAGTGTCATCTGTGTGAGCTTAGTAAGACCCGACAAAAGGTGGTGTTCGGAGAAGGTGATCCCAATGCCGATATCCTTTTTATCGGTGAAGCACCTGGCGCCATGGAGGACAGTTCGGGTAAACCTTTTGTGGGCCGTTCAGGAGAACTCCTGACCAAGATGATAGAAAATGTACTGCATGTACCCAGAAGTGATGTCTATATCACCAATATCGTCAAGTGCCGTCCTCCCAATAATGAAACCCCTACTCCTACCCAGGCCCATACTTGCCAGCCTTATTTGATGAAGCAGATAGAACTGATGCGGCCAAAACTCATCGTTACTTTAGGAGCCACTGCCTACCATTACCTCACAGGAGATGATACAGAGATAAGTAAGGTTAGAGGCACCATACATACACAAAATGACTACACAGTCATACCTACCTATCATCCAAGTTATTTGCTTAGAAATCCAAGTGCTAAAAAAGAAGTGTTTGATGATCTGCTGAAAGTAAAAGAGTTAATGGGGAAATAAACAAAAGAAGCGCTTAGGCTTCTCTTGCTTTTGTGATGATCTGTTCAACGATTGACGAATCTTCAAGTGTCGATATATCTTGCGTGATCTCTTCATGTTTTGCGATAGAACGTAAAATTCTTCTCATGATCTTACCAGAACGTGTTTTAGGTAATCCCGGTACTTCTATAATATGATCTGCCTTGGCGATATTACCGATCTCTGCAGAGAGTAATGCATTGATATGGTTTTTGATATCTTTATTGATGTGTCCTTCTTTGAGTACGATATAGATGAAGATAGACTCCCCTTTAATGTCATGCGGTCGCCCTACTACGGCAACTTCTGCGACAGAATCATCTTTTTTGACGGCTGCTTCGATCTCAGCTGTTCCCATACGGTGTCCTGAGACATTGATCACATCATCCACACGACCTGTGATCGTAATGTAGCCATCTTCATCCACGACTGCACCATCTCCAGAGAAATAGACTGGTTTGCCATCTTTCACTGCATCACTAAAATAGGCTTTTTTATAACGATCAGGGTCACCCCAAACGTTTCTTAGCATACTTGGCCAAGGTTTAGTGATACAAAGCAGTCCGGTCTCTCCAACTTTTTTAGGCGTTCCATCAGGCTCAATGATCTCTGTCATAATCCCTGGAAGTGGAAATGTAGCACAGGCTGGCTTGATGGGTGTTGCACCAGGAAGCGGAGAGATCATATGCCCGCCGGTCTCTGTCTGCCACCAAGTATCAACGATGGCACACTTGGAGTTACCTACCGTTTCGTAGTACCACTTCCATGCCGGTGGATCTATAGGCTCACCCACTGTTCCCAGTACCTTCAGGGAAGAGAGATCATACTTTTCAGGTTCATGCTCACCCATTTTATGCAATACACGTATAGCAGTCGGCGCAGTATAGAACTGATTGATCTTGTGGTCCTGTACCATTTTCCAGGCACGCCCTGCATCTGGATAGGTCGGTACACCTTCAAACATTACGGTTGTTGCACCCGCTGCAAGCGGCCCATAGATAATATAGGTATGTCCTGTGATCCAACCGACATCCGCGGTACACCAAAATACATCATCTTTTTTTATGTCAAAGACCCATTCCATCGTCATTTGTGCCCAAAGGATATATCCTGCACTGGAGTGCTGTACGCCTTTTGGTTTTCCTGTACTACCGCTCGTATAGAGGAGGAAAAGAGGATCTTCACTGTCCATCAGTTCATAAGGGCATTCAGCATGCTGTGAAGCGATGAGTTCATTGTAGCTATAGTCTCTGCCGTCTACCCACTCGACCTCTTCATGGTTTCTTTTTACCACGAGTACAGCTTCTACACTCTCCCCTCCTTGAGACAATGCTTCATCAACGACCTGCTTAAGCATATAAGGTTTTCCTTTTCTGTAAGCACCGTCTGCCGTGATCACGAGCTTTGCTTCTGCATCTTCGATACGGTCTTTCAGTGCTTCAGAAGAGAATCCTCCAAATACAATAGAGTGGATCGCACCGATACGTGCACAGGCAAGCATCGCATAGGCTGCCTCAGGGATCATAGGCATATAAAATACGACCCTGTCGCCTTTAGTGACACCAAATTCATCTCTGAGCAAATTGGCCATCTTGTTAACATGCAGTGAAAGCTGTGCATAACTGATATGTTCTACATCACCTCTGTCACCTTCAAACAAAATAGCCGTTTTATCTGAATGATCTGCAAGGTGTCTGTCGATACATTGATTGGAGACATTGAGCTTACCGTTTGTAAACCATTTATAAAACGGTGCATCACTCTCATCAAGTACTTGCTCATACGGAGCCAGCCAATCTATTTTTTCATCAGCAAACTTTTTCCAAAAGCCTTCATAATCTTCAATAGCTTTGTTTTGTAACTCCCAGTATGCATCCATACTGTTAATAGCAGCATTTGCAGCGAACTCCGGATTAGGATTATAAATTTGTTTTAACATAAGATTCCTTTGGATGGGTATGATAAATATTCTAGCATAAATAGAGGGGAATTCAAAGATAAAAAGAGAGAAATCGCACAGGAGCAATGGCCCTATGCTGTTATGTGTCGTTATAGTTCTTTAAACGATCTCTATTTTCTCCACCACGTCCAGACCAAACCCTGCAAGCCCGACAAATTCGGTATCTTTATTGGTAGTCAGTAGATTGATGTTTTTAATACCCAGATCTTTAAGTATCTGTGCCCCCACACCGAACTCTTTGGCCTGTTCATTGGAAATGACTTTGGTATCAAGAAAAATAAGTGTTCCCCCATTCCGCTTTAAGTACTCGATAGAGTTGTTGAGTGCATTAAAACGTTTGTCATCGAGTACAAGCCCTATATCGGTACCTATATTGTGAAATTTTACATTGGCTGTTTCGTGTGTCTTGTAAAACTGTATTACGGTGTGTGTTCTGTCAAGATGATCTGTATAAGTGATCTTCTCCACTTTTATACCACGAAGTTCATCCTCTTCTTCTTTGACACGTTTGACAAGTTTTTCATGGGCTAAACGGTACTCAACGATGTCTGAAATATAAACGATAACCAGATCATGTTCTTTTGAAAATATTTCCAGGTCATCCATACGTGCCATTTTCCCATCATCTTTGATGATCTCACAAATGACAGCAGCAGGAGCAAGACCGGCAAGTTTACAAAGGTCGACAGAACCTTCTGTGTGGCCTGTCCTAACCAAAACCCCGCCATCTTTGGCGATCAGAGGGAAGATATGCCCCGGACGTACAAAATCTTCACTCACAGTTTGAGGATGCGCCAATTTAGAGATACAGTCATCTCTCTCTGCAGCTGATATACCGGTTTCTGCGTTCGCAGAGTCTATAGAAACCGTAAAAGCTGTCTCGTAATTGGAAACATTGTTGCTGACCATTGGTATAAGGTCAAGTTTGGATGCTGTCTTTTTGGTAATAGGTGTACAGATGAGGCCTCTGGCTTCTTTTGCCATAAAATTTACCATATCTGGTGTAGAGAAAGTGGCTGCATAAACAAGATCACCTTCATTTTCTCTATCTTCATCATCCATCATGATGACCATATTTCCTTTTTTTATCTCAAGTATGGCTTTTTCTACTCTTTGTATTGCTTCTTTAGACATCTAAACCTCCAACTATTTATACTATATACATATACTTTTGTTGTATTATACCTATTCGTTCTTCACCTAACAAATTTTTTTCTAACTTTTTTTTAAAACCTCTTGACAAGTCACTTATTTGGTGCTATAATGCCGTCCACATAAGCAAGTTAGCTTGTGAAGACTGGGGTATCGCCAAGCGGTAAGGCACTAGTTTTTGGTACTGGTATTCGGGGGTTCGAATCCCTCTACCCCATCCATAAGATTTCATCTTGGTTTAATTAAATCAAGATACAATCTCACATCATTTAAATCGAAAGATTTAAATTCCTGTCGCGGGATAGAGCAGTTTGGTAGCTCGTCGGGCTCATAACCCGAAGGTCAGCGGTTCAAATCCGTTTCCCGCAACCAATTATTTTATTTTCTTCTGAATTTTTTCACTCATCTGAATCTTTTTATTAAGCAAACAATTTACCACAACAAATGTCGCGGAATAGAGCAGTTTGGTAGCTCGTTGGGCTCATAACCCAAAGGTCACAGGTTCAAATCCTGTTTCCGCAACCAACAAAAAATAACTCCTGCAACACTAAAATTCCCATTCTGACCACTAACGCAATTCCAGCTTAATTCGTGCCCTTCTCCATAAGCCAGTCCACTTACAACTTGATCCCAAATTTCTCTAGAATAAAAATCACACTGTAGTAGGCAAAAATAGTTAATGATACCGAGATGAACATACTTGGAAAGAATCCTAAGCCTTTTTTTATCAGTATAGGAAATGCGATGAACATAGTCATGGATGGTGCGATCAGCCATACGATCCTTTTTGAAAACTCTACTGCAGTGTCACTGTTGTGCGTATCGATATACATCCATGTCATAGCCAGTATGGAGACCAAAGGGATCGCTGCCAGTAACGCCCCGACCAAGCTGTATCTTTTGCCTATCTCAGAGATCAGTACGATTAAAAGTGATGTGATGATCAGTTTAGTGATATAGTATGTCAATGCCCATTCCTTCTGTTCTAATTTTTTGTATCATAGCTTAACTACAATATATATAGGTTTAGGAGGGATGAAGAGAGTGTCTAAAAAGTTCTTTATGTACATCACTTAACTACATAGAGTTAAGCGATGTAAAAAACAAGGAAAGTTTGTGATCTTTTAATGATTAAGCATCAGCAGATAATTCAAGTTCAATGGCATCTGTAAGTTCCTGTAAAACGTTATGCACTTTGTTATTTATTCCCAGGTTTCCGGGATTCATACGGACCTTATCTACAAATTCTACATTCACATTTTGATCGCTATAGTCAACCTTCACATAAACTGTCATGCGTTTGTGTTGCTGTCTGTTTTGATATCTGTAAGTGTAGTAGTCTTTGTTTTTGATTCTTTTTTTAAAATACAGCGTTTGTGAACCATTTTGCATCGATGGTGTATATGCTGTCCACTCATCATTCATAGCAGCCTTTTGAATGGCATTGACCGTTTTTTCTTCTTTGACTGTCATTTGAGACGCTGCAAATCCGTTAGAGCCTAATAAAAAGCTTGCTATAACTGTAAGCACTAATAATTTTTTCATGGTTATATTCTCCTAATTATGTATATATTTTTAGTTATTTTTGTATGGGTTAAATTTTATATATGAACAACCACACAGGTACATACCAACGAATGTAGGCAGTGCAATTGTAGGTTAAGAGAATATAGGAGGTTTAAATATGTTGTTGAGATAGAGTTGATTTACAAGAGGTAGTGAGAAATCAAAGCCGGTATATGCCTTTGTTGCTTTCATGTAAAGGTCTGAAACATTGGCGATCAGCTTTTCATCAGATGTTTTCTTTGATTCTTTTTCTTCTAATGAAATTTCCACGGTTGTTTCCGATGTACTATCCATCAACTTAGGTACAGAAATGTCAAAAGAGATGGCAGTCAACATAACAACGATAAGTGATAAAATAGTATATCTATATAATTTCATAATTTGCATATTATCATACTAAATTAATAATGTCAATATCAGTTTTCCACCGAGAATAAGGGAGGTGAGAAAGAACCCTGTTCACTATCTCTCATGCTTTCCATTTTTCTTGTGTTTGTTATCTTTTTTGTATTCTTTGGACTCTTTATGGTAACGCTTCTCATCATAATAGTCCTGCTGATGCTCACCTCGATAGTGTTTATTATGTTTGTAGTAGCCTTTTTTATGATTTGGATGCTTTGGTTTTTTATAGTGCTCGGAGTACCCTCTTTCATAATAGTGACCACCCTTTAGTCTTTTACCCTTATAATAATAGTATCCGTCTCTCCACTCACCGCCATAGTAGTATCTATTGTTGTAAAAGTAGTAAGGTCTGTCATCACGATACTGTGGTTTATCATACTCACCTATAATAACATCTACCACAATTCTTTCAAGTAAAGATTCCGCTGATACCTGTAAAGGCATGGCTACACTTAAACAGAGTAAAGTTCCCATCATCATTTTTTTCATAGTTTTTCCTAATAGTAGTATTTATTTGTACGTATGAGGGATCAGTTTATTATCCTGACCTATATTTTCTCTAAATTCTAACTCTCTTGGATCAGCTCTCATAATATGAAGAAACATGAATACATATCCACCGACTACAATGATCAAAGTGAGAATACAAAAGGGGATCACAATTAACAGTTCCATGTTGGCTCCAAATAGTATATTATTACCTATTCTACCCTAATAATAAACAAATTACAATCGGATAACAAAGAAGACTATTTTAAATCAATGTATCAATATTTAAAGTCTCATGCAGTGTATCATAAAGACCTTGCTTGTAGTCGTTATCTGTTAAACAGGAATAATGTTCGATCTGTTTACGTACCTGTTCCTGAAAATCTTGTTGTATCTTCTTCTCTTCTTGTAAATAGTAGTAAGTAAGCTCACCCAGGTACTCCAGCGCTGCCAGCCTACCCTCTCTGTATTTCTTGCTTACAGTAAGCGTAGTGGTATTGAACCTGTAGTGAGTGAGCTGATTGGCGCAATGCTTACTTACTTTTTCAAGCAATTCTTTTGATGTATATTTCATCTGTTTATCCGAAGTTTTTTACCATTATTGCAAAATATGAAAATAATGGTCCAATATATGTCAAATTGTCATACATAAAATTCAGATCCACTTCATTTTAGAAATTGCGAGTACTTTATTTAGCATATACAAAATGTTGGTAATCCTTGGCATATTTCCAGTCTCCACCCCATTTCCATCCGTATGTTTCAAATATTTTTGTCGCTTTATCATTTTTTAACAATAGTGCTTTGTCTGGTAAACCCCTTGATGGGATATGAAGTCGTTTCTTATACCTCAATGATGCTTTGTGAGAAATATGTCCGCTTTTGAAAATATAAGGATTTTCTATGGGATTGATATCTATAGCCTTTCCATAAGCATGACTTGACCACTTTTTTTTATTGCCTGTTACCGGACGGCAATTAAATGCAGAGGTGTTGTCCGCTTCTATTGAATCCCAATCACTCCCTTTATAGTCACTGATAAGTTTCATCTGCCTAATGGGATATCCGATATTATACAGTTCTTCAAAGACCCTGACAACATTCTGTGCAACATCTTTATGGACGATCAGCTCTCCTTTTCTGTTTTTTCCATCAAAATCGATATGATGAATTTGAAGGTAACGAAGATCATCCGGTCCTACAGGACATCCTTTCCTCCAGGAGTTACCATGTAGCATACGTTGTTTTATCTCGGGAGAAATAGGTGAGATCTCTGCCTGGTAGCCATCTGCCGAAACCAGTCTGATGATAATGAATAGTGATACTATACTTTTCCTCATTTTTTCACCTTTTTATCTATTTTAGAAGGGGCCGTTTCTACTTTATAGTATCAGATTATCGGTTAAGATAGAAGTACTCCTCTCTATGATGATCTGGACCTTATATTTCCCAACTTTATTTAAACTTGACATTATGTTATGATGCTCAAAAAGAGTAGAAAGCCGGCTATGAAACAAAAACTTACCCTTTACTATGATCAGCAGTGCCCTTTTTGTAACAGGTACGCCAGTTTTATTACGCTAAAAAAGTATTACGACCTGGAGCTAAAAAATGCCAGAGAGTACTATGTTGAAATAGACGCTTTGTGTCAAGAGATCGATATCAATGAGGGGCTTATTCTTTATGCAGAGGGTAAATGTTTGCAGGGTATCGATGCCCTGCAATACCTTGATCTTGCCATAGAGAAGAAAGGAGTACTATCCAGGCTTCATGGCATTTGGAATGTACAAAGGTCTCTCAGTCAGCCTTTGTACAGAGCTATCAAAGGTTTACGAAAAATGGTTTTGTTTTTAATGGGCAAGAAAAGCCGAATTGAATAGAAAAAGCCGAATTGAATGAATAGTAAAAGCCGCTTCGCATAACCGGTATATACGATGGTAACTTATTTCCTTCTCTAGGTTACGACTAGTATCCATGCTGTACCCACAGTGAGAAAGACAACCGTATTGAGCAGTGTAACAATACCGCCTACCCTATAGATCTCCCCTGCTTCCAGATAGCCGCTACCGATATAGATCACATTGGCAGAAGATCCCTGCGGTGTAATGATGGCATTGAAGTTGGTTGCAAAAAGAAGCATCAGCGCCATAAGTTCAGGCGGGACCCCTGCTTCTATGGCAACCCCCAAAAACACTGAAAAAAGTGCCAGCATCTGAGCGGTCTGTGAGACAAAGAAGTAGTGTATCAGGACATAGGAAAGTATCAGTGTCACATAGGCTATAGGCCATGAGAATCCCTCTACCATTGTTGCTGCATTGTCCCCTATCCATCCCATAAAACCAAATTTGTTGAGATAGACGGACATCGCGTAGAGTATGGCGAACCAGACAAGTGTTCCCAGTGCCTGGCCTTCATTGTTCATATCTCTCATCGTAAAGATGTTGGTGAGCATCAAAATAGCCAGCCCCAGGAAAGCAACGGCTGCTTTGTTGAGTGCGGGGTAGAAAGAGGAGGCGACCCACAGTGTGACCATGCCGATGAAGACCGCTGCCATGATCCACTCATTTTTGTGGACGGGGCCCATGGTATCGAGTGCTTTTTGTGCTATCTGCGGGGCGTCAGGTGTCTGTTTGACTTCGGGAGGATAGACTTTGAGCAGTACCCATGGTAAAAGTAAAAAGAGTACAAGTACGGGAAGGGAAGCTGCAAGTGCCCACGAACCATAAGTGATCTGGACACCATACTCTTTGGCCATTTTGGCTCCGGCGGGATTGGCTGCCATAGCGGTGAGCCAGAGAGAAGAAGAGAGCGTTAGACCTGCCATAGAAGACATCATCAGGTAGGCCCCCAGTTTTTTACGTGTGCCGTCTGCAACCTTTGATTCACTGTCCGCTGCCAGAGCATTGACGATGGGGAAAAGCACACCAGACCTCGCTGTATTGCTCGGAAAAGCGGGTGCCATGAACATATCTGCAGCGATCACAGAATAGGATAGACCTACGCTCGTTTTTCCGAACTTCCTGATGATCAGAAAAGCGATCCGTTTTCCCAGTCCCGACTTGATCACCCCTCGGGCGATCAGAAATGCAACAACAATGAGCAAGATCCAATCTTCCGAAAAGCCGCTAAATGCCTGCTTGGCTGTCAGTGTTCCCGTAAGAACAGCTGCGGAGACACCGAGAATGGCAGAGGTAAAGATAGGCATCGCCTTCAGGATCACTGCAAAGATCGCTGCAATAAAGATAGCAAACAGATGCCAGGCCATCTGGGGTGTATAAGTCAGTTCAGAGTCAGGCCTGGTACTGATATAGGCTTCAAGCCCTGAAGGTACAGGCAGAAACCAGATAATCGCACCAAATAGAAGTACAGCAAGCTGAAGCATATGCTGTCTGGAGGTTGCTTTTGGATGATGTGACATATTTGCCCTTGGTTAAAATAAAAATATTATCCATATTTTACATTTATAATCTTCGATTTCAATATGAAATTGATATTCCCATTTATCTTTAAAGGGTCTATAGTTAAATATTTATTGAATGGACCAGTCCAGCCTCATGTCCCATTTGTAATGTTTATCTAGTGGCAATGTCGGAGTAGTATTCTCAATCTTCTTATACACATTTTCAACAGGCTCTCCATTACCTTCGCGACCATGAACATAATCCTGTCTTTCAACTAAAACTTTATAGGCTTTGTTCATTTGCAAGGCTGATGCTCTTGAAGGCGTAATGAGTTCATAAATGCTCTCTACACTTTTCACTTTTTCTTCATTTAATACACCATTGTCATAAAAGCTTTGATGAATATCGTTTTCAGCTCTAAATTCACTGCCTCCACCTACACGCTTAAAATAGGTCAATATCTCACCTTCTGTTTCTCCAACATTTGGTACATCGATCATTGATTTAAGATCAATGTACCCCCATCCTTTCGCTCCATCGATCTTTCTGGCAAAAGAGAATACCTGATCAATGGTAGACCCTACGTTGGTGTGGCACCCCATACAGAAAAAAGTCTCCTCATAGGTTTGGGGACGGAGGTTTCCGCTAGCATCTTCTATAAAGCCCTGCACCCACCATCCCATGCCATTGTCCATACCTTTTTCATCAAGGCCGCTAAATGTCGGTGCATTGTTCTGTTCATATTTCTCTTGCCACTCATCATCATAAAGTGCTGCTAAGGTTTCTTTGGTCAAAGGCAAACTCTCATCTGCATATGACTTGACCTTTATCATATAACGAAGCTCTTTCATACGAGGTGCATTATATATTTCCTCTTGATCGTTTGAGCCGATGTATCTTACCGTATGTAAAAATTCGGTGTAACGTGGATATAAAAAAGTTTCAACAGGCATGTAAGAAGCTTTACCTACATAAAAATCAGGACGATTGATCTGCCAAACTTTGCTCAAATTACCATCTCCATTCAAATCGATACCGATCTCATTTTCATCCAGCCCATTTACAGAAATTGTACTAAGATCTTTGATGGCTGCCTCCACAATTGCCAAATTAAATTTATACGTTGTTATTGATAGGTTTCCATCTTGTTTCTTGCGATAGTCTTTATGAAGTCTTATCACTACATCATCTGTATTACCGTTGACCGGCCAGAATGTACTAGGTAATGGTTTATAATTAAATGCTACCCAACCGCTTCCGTCTTTGGCAAATCCATCTTCGTTAAATGCCTCTTTACCTAAATGATAATTTTCAAGATCCGGAATATATCCTATAAACCCTTTTGACTCCAAAAAAGGTGCGAGCCGTGTATAGTTTTCCTGGTTCACATAAGCATCTATCTGTGTATCAGTGATCTTAGCTACTTCTGCACTTCGATCTTGAAAAAGGTTGCTCCAATTATTTGTCATGGCATAATCTGAGAAAAGATATTTATTCTGTAAGAAGCCATCATCCATAGTATTGGCACGATCCTGATTGATTATTTTGTCCTGATGACATACATAACATGGATTATAGGTCTCATCATGCTGTGTATAACACATTGCTGTTACCAGTGCTTCCTGGTTCACCAAAGGGTCTTGTGAGGTCCCTAGATCAAAGAATGAAGATGTTGTACGTAATATATAGAGTCTATCACTGTACTCTGATGTATCTTTTAGAAGAATCTCAACATCTGTATCATTGACATCATCAATGCTTTGGTTGGTGTCATGTTGTGTAGTGTTTTCACTCTGCTGACTTGGACTATCACAACCGTTTATTGCCACTCCAAAAAAAAGAAGAGTTATTGGTAGTATATGTTTCACTTGGATCCTCCTATATAAATATCCTATAAAAACAATAACTTATTTTTATAGCATACGTATGACAAAGAAGGTTAAGAGCACTTCGGAAAACCGATGTGCCCTCAACAAAGTCTTATTTAGAAGTATCAAATCCTTCAATTACAATGATATCATCCGTTCTATAGTCATCAACCAATGGAAGATCCGTATCATC
>AGBJ01000071.1_pt1 | contig 11941 bp, 9 predicted proteins | sample 768721 | NCBI WGS metagenome assembly AGBJ01 (sample SAMN00779238, study PRJNA67915) | hypersaline lake metagenome
TTCTAGGCAGTTTAGACTTCCTTCAGAGAAAACTTCCCGATCTCTTCCAAAAATGTAGTAGCATACGAACCTTTAGGTAGATAAAACGCAACGGTAAGCTTTTTACTCTTACTGGCATACTGCGTTTCTACATCTTTAGGCCAGATCCATGCAAAACGTCTGTCCCCTTTGAGACTGTTTAACTCTGTATCATCATAGGCTTCTTCGAGATGGTAGGCATCACTTTTTGCTCTTGGTACATTGGCACCACATAGCAGTCCGGTAGGGGAGATCTTCTTTTGTTCGAAGGCTTGGGCACTCTGCTGCATCTCTTTCACATAATCACTTTTCCCATAAGGGTAAGGCATGATGATATCACCTAGAAAGAGTTTGAAAAATTGAGGCTGTTTGGCCAAGACTTTAACCAGATCTATAGGATATTGGAGTTTTTTTGCTGCTGCTGCTGCTTTATTGTCCCTAATGATGGCAGAGAGCTTTATTCTCGAAGCCAGCCATTTGTTGTAAAGGTAGCTTTGGTACGCTGAAACAAGTAATTTTTCTTTACTCCCTTTAAGACGCTTACCTGAATGGGCTATCTCTTTGCCTTGTAGATAGGAACGACTGTCTTCTCCAAAACGTTGGTACCCATAGTAGTTCGGTATTCCATCAACTTGCATTTTTTTTGCCGTAGTATTGAAAAACTTTGCTTCGTTCTCAGAAATATCATGCAAGACGATGGAAAAACGATTGCCTTTGAGGTGCCCTATTTTGATAGGCGCTTTGTTGTAGGTACGTTCCAGTATCTCGATCTTTTCTGTCGTAAGGTTTTTGTTCAGTTCTTTTTCGTACTTTTTTGGAAGCGAAATGTACTGTATGGTAGTGGCATTTTTATCTTTAAGACCTGCATAACCGATGTCACGTTCTTCCAGACCGGTTGCTTTAGCGAGGACCGTGATAAGTTTCCATGTACTCATATCGGTTTTTTTGATCTTGAGTATGAGGTAATTCCCTGTACCGCTAAAAGCGTAAAGAGGTATCTCCTCAACAAAAAATCGTTCTACAGTTTGTTTAAAATCAAACTTGAGTGGGGTATGGTTATAGGCGTAGGTTTTAATGTGATTCATGGAGAAATTATAGCGAAATTATGATGTAGTATTGGTATGCAAATAGAGAGACATCAGGGGGAATACTACACATGGACAAACCTTATAAAATATATAACTTTATAAGGTTTAGTAGTATTAGAAAAAATGTTTATCTATGCGACTGTCTTTTGTATGTATTTGAAATTCGCTATTTAATGCAGTATACTATGCAAATCAAACAATAAAAGGACAGTTTATGAATGAAGATGTAAATAAATATGTGGATATGGCTATTCAATATGGTGCAGAATATGGCGTAAGGATCATAGGTGCAATCGCCATTTTTGTTATCGGGAAATGGGTGGCAAAAAAACTTTCAGGGTTCATCAAAAAAGTGATGGAACGTGGGGATATAGATCCCACATTAAGTGCATTTATAGCAAATATAGTGGATATACTTCTTCTGGTAGTGGTTATTTTGGCAGCTATCAAGAATTTAGGCATAGATACGATGTCGATCATAGCAATATTGGGTGCGGCAGGTTTGGCTGTCGGTTTGGCACTGCAGGGTACTTTTGGCAATATTGGTTCGGGTGTGATACTCATACTTTTCCGTCCTTTTGAAGTGGGGAATTTTGTGACTGCTGGAGGGGAAAGCGGTACCGTAGAAGCTATCACTCTTTTTAATACGACACTCTTGACACCAGACAATAAAGTGATCTTGATCCCTAACAGTACCATTGCTTCGGGCAATATCACTAATTTTTCAAAAAAAGAGACACGTCGTGTGGATTTTACTTTTGGTATCGGTTATGATGATGATCTAAAAAAGGCAAAAGCAACGCTTCAGGAGATCATCGATGCTGATGCTCGTATATTGAAAGATCCTGCACCTTTTATCGGTGTGGGAGAATTAGGTGACAGTTCTGTGAACTTTACAGTACGTGTTTGGGTGAAAGCTGCAGATTATTGGGGTGTCCATTTTGATACAACTGAAAAAGTGAAGTTAACCTTTGATGAAAAAGGTATTTCGATCCCTTATCCTCAAATGGATGTTCATTTAGATCCGGCAAAAGCTTAAACCATATAAAATACAGAGCAAAAGTACGCATCTCAAAAACCTTGTAAAATAAATCACTTTATAAGGTTTTCCTACTCTGTTTCATTGTCATATAGCATACGCTGTGGTTATGATAATTTTAACTTTCTAAGTCGCAGAGAGTTTGATATGACTGAAACAGATGAAAAACTCATTGCCACAGCCGCTATCATCGGAGACAAGAGTAGACCAAAGAATGGGTAGAGAACACCCGCCGCGATAGGTACACCCATCGAATTATAGACAAAGGCAAAAAATAGATTTTGTCGAATGTTCCTCATCGTTCCTTTGCTGAGTTTGATGGCTCTAACGATACCTGTTAAATCTCCTTTAACCAAAGTCACGCCAGCACTTTCCATAGCTACATCTGTTCCTGTACCCATCGCTATACCTACATGTGCCTTGGCTAAAGCCGGCGCATCATTGATCCCATCACCTGCCATGGCTACTACTTTATCTTCTGATTGGAGTTGGGATACTATGGTAGACTTCTCTTCTGGAGAAACATCCGCTTGAACTCTGTCAATATTGAGTTTATTTGCCACCGCTTGTGCCGTGGTTTGGTTGTCACCCGTAAGCATGACTACTTCGATACCTTGATTATGCAGCTGTGCTATGGCTTCAGGTGTTGTCGTTTTAATAGGATCCATGACCCCCACCACTCCTGCTGCTTTCCCATCCAAGGCTATGAGCATGACTGTCTGTCCTTCTTTTCGGTATTTTTCAGATAGTTCCGCTAAATGACCTGTTTTTATACCCAAAGCTTCTAGAAGTTTAGCGTTCCCTATAGCCACTTTTATCCCATCTACAACACCTGTTACACCTTGCCCTGTAACAGAGTTAAAATCTTCTGTTTTACTTAAATCAAGTCCACGTTCTTTTACCCCTTCTACAATGGCTTCTGCCAATGGGTGTTCACTGGACTGTTCAATAGTGGCTACTACGGAAAGCAGGACATTCTCATCTATGCCTTCTTCCACTTCGACAGTCACCAGTTTAGGCTTTCCTTCGGTGAGTGTACCTGTTTTATCTACCACAAGCGTATCTACTTTTTCTAAGATCTCCAATGCCTCTGCATTTTTAATAAGCACCCCTGCAGAGGCACCTTTACCTGTACCCACCATAATGGAAACCGGTGTTGCAAGGCCCAAAGCACAAGGACAAGCGATGATGAGTACCGATACGGCACTGACTATGGCATACGCCAAGCGAGGCTCTGGACCCCATATATACCATCCTGAAAATGCCAATACTGCGATAAAAACAACAATAGGTACAAAATAACCTGAAACCACATCTGCTAATTTTTGAATAGGTGCACGTGAACGCTGTGCATGGGCCACCATATCTACAATTTGAGAGAGTAGGGTGTCTGTACCGACTTTCTCAGCTTTAATAAGGAGTGATCCCGTTGCATTGACCGTGGCACCTATGACTTTGTCACCTTCTTTTTTTTCAACCGCGATAGATTCGCCTGTGACCATAGACTCATCTATATTGCTTTCACCTTCTGTCACTATACCATCCACAGGTATTTTATCCCCTGGACGGATACGCAGTACATCTCCGACCTGCACATTTTCCAAAGGGATATCCTCTTCACTTCCATCTTCTCTAATGATACGAGCTGTATTGGGAGCTAAACCTAAGAGCATTTGTATGGCTGTATTGGTCTGCGAACGTGCACGCAGTTCAAGGACCTGTCCCAGTAAGACTAATGCTACGATGACGGCTGCAGCTTCAAAATAGACATGTACCAACCCGTTCTCCATTTTCATTTCTGGTGGAAATATTTGAGGGAACAATAATGCTACCATGCTGTAAAGCCATGCTGTACCTACACCCAGTGAGATCAGTGTGAACATATTGAGATTCAAGGTGCGCAGAGAGTTTACACCACGCACAAAAAATGGCCATCCGCCCCAAAGTACCACTGGTGTAGCAAGGGCAAAGAGTATCCACTGAACAAGAGACATAGAGAGCCATGAAGGTAAGAGTGCAGGGAATAGGTCTGTGGTCATTGCCAAGACAAACACTGGTAGAGCCAGTACGGTACTGATCTTAAAACGGAGGGTCATATCATGTAGTTCTTGATTATCGTCAGTATCTTTTGCAGCTATTGGCTCAAGTGCCATTCCGCATTTAGGACATGTGCCAGGTCCTTTTTGTTGGATCTCCGGGTGCATAGGACAGGTATAGAGAGCATCAGTGTTTTCATCTGTTTTTGCGTTCTGCTTTTCACTGCTCCAATCTTTTACTTCAATATATTTCTGTGGATCTTCATTAAATTTATCCTGACAATGTTGAGAACAAAAATAATAGTTTTTTGAAGCATATTCTGTATGAAACTCAGAATCTGTTGAAGTATCCATTCCACACACCACATCTTTGACTCTACTGCTCACGATCTCTCCTTTGTGTCTCACATGATTCATAATAATATGAAAGTGTGTAAATAGTGTGCAGGCGAAATACACATATACGATCTATTTTTACATCTTCTAATTTTTTAGATTCTAAGAGAAAGAGCAAAATGACTTATGAAAGATTGAAGATGCACATGAAGTACACACCTTTGTACTATACTCAAAGTAAAAAATCACAAGAAAGGATAAAAAATGGATTATTCAGGACACGGTTGGGGTATGGGATTTGGTATGTGGGTTATACCCCTATTGTTCGTATTTCTTGTCTTTTATTTTTTAAAAGAGAATAATAAGAGTGAAGATAAACACACTTCTGCACAAGAGATACTGGATAAACGTTATGCCAATGGTGAAATAGATACACAAGAGTATGAAGAAAAATCCAAAGCACTAAAGAAAAAACTATAAGTTGTAGAAAGCATCATGAAACAACATCATCTATTTCACAGAAGGATAGTGAATCTAGACATGAGGAACAATGAATAAGATAATGAAATGGAGTTTAGTATGAAAGACCATTCAACCCATGATAGAGCTACTCAATATAAAGAAGGCAGTATGACACTTGTCGGTGCAGTATCAATGGGTACAGGTGTAATGATCGGTGCCGGGATCCTAGCACTGACAGGACAGATCGCTGAGCTTGCAGGGCCATTATTCCCTCTTGTTTTTCTTGCTGCCGCAATAGTTACAGCCTTCAGTGCTTACTCCTATATAAAAATGTCTAATGCCTATCCATCATCAGGGGGTATTGCAATGTTCTTAGAGAAGGCCTATGGCAGAAGTGTGGTGACTGCTGCTGGTGCACTTTTGATGTATTTTTCCATGGTGATCAACGAAAGTCTTGTTGCGCGTACATTTGGAACCTATACGGTTCAGCTCTTCGATGTTGATCCAGCCTCTTGGGTCATACCTGCTTTAGGTGTGGGAGTATTGATCTTTGCCTTTTTGCTTAACATTTCAAGTAATCGTATTATTGGACTCTTTTCGTTATTGATGGCTTTTATAAAAATTGGCGGTATTATTGTTTTTTCTCTCGGTGGCTTATGGGTTGCCGGTTTTTCATTTGAAAACATTAGCGTAAATGCGGGTGATACTTCTGGGATTGGCTTTGTAGCAGCCATGGCATTGGCTATACTTTCCTATAAGGGCTTTACCACGATCACCAACAGCGGTTCAGAGATCATAGATCCTCACCGAAATGTGGGGCGGGCTATTATCATTGCTATTGTGATCTGTGTGGTCATTTACTTTTTAGTGGCAATTGCTGTAGCTTCCAATCTTACCTTACCTGAGATCATCAGTGCGAAGGATTATGCATTGGCCGAGGCAGCACGGCCTGCTTTTGGTAATTATGGTCTATGGTTTACCGTGGGGTTTGCTATTATCGCAACCATATCAGGCATTATCGCGAGTGTATATGCAGTGTCACGTATGCTTGCAATGTTAACGGAAATGGAGCTTGTACCGCATAGTCATTTTGGTATGCCGGGAGATATTCAAAAGCATACACTGGTATATACTGTGGTTATTGCTATATTCTTGACAATATTTTTTGACTTGAGCCGTATTGCTTCACTGGGCGCTATTTTTTATATCCTTATGGATATTCTTGTTCACTGGGGTGTTTTTAAGTACTTGAGAAAAGAGATCAATGCCAATGCCTTTATTTTAATCTCTGCCATTATCTTTGATGTCGTGGTGCTTGGTGCATTTCTCATAGTAAAAGCCTCCACTGATATGATGATAGTCTATGCAGCATTCATAGGGATAGTATTGATATTTTTAGGTGAGCGTATTTTTTTAAAAAAACATAGAAATGAAGACAATACAACGCAGTCAGAGAAAAAATCATAAAAGGGGATATCATGAGAAGACGAACATTTGTAAAAGGGGTGGCTGTCACTTCACTACTGACGCTTACGACAACAGATGCAGTGGCCAGAACAAGTTCGAAACGGATCAACAACCGTAATATCCTTACGGGAAATGAATTTTTTCTGGACATTGACTATACCCCTGTGAACTTCACAGGGAAATATGCTGTGGCGACTACCATCAATGGACAGATACCGGGTCCCACCCTGGTTTGGAGAGAAGGTGAAACTGTCACACTGCATGTGACCAATCATTTGAAAAAAACCTCTTCTATTCACTGGCATGGCATCATTTTGCCTGCCGGTATGGATGGGGTTCCCGATATTAGTTTTGACGGTATTGCTCCCGGAGAGACGTTTACCTATACCTTCAAAGTACGTCAGCATGGAACCTACTGGTATCACAGTCACTCAGAATTTCAAGAGCAAACAGGGATGTATGGTACCATCGTCATCAAGCCACGGAAAAGAGACCCGTTTGTCTATGACAAAGACTATGTTGTACTGCTCTCTGACTGGAGTGATGAGAAACCGGAAACGATCTATAAAAAACTCAAACAAATGAGCCACTACTATAATTTTTCTCGAAGGACGGTAGGTACTTTTCTGGAGGAAGTGAAAGAAAAAGGCTTTTCAAATGCGTTTTCTGACCGGAAAATGTGGAATGAGATGCGTATGAATGACCGGGACCTCTCTGATGTCACAGGGTACACCTATACGTTCTTGATGAATGGAAAAAATCCTGCAACCCAATTTAAAGCACTTTTTAACAAAGGAGAAAAGATACGTCTGCGTTTTGTCAATGCAGCAGCCATGACATTCTTTGATGTACGTATACCCGGACTCAAAATGACGGTGGTCGCTGCAGATGGCAATCATGTCAAACCTGTAAGCATCGATGAGTTTCGTATCGGGGTAGCAGAAACCTATGATGTCATAGTAGAGCCTGCTGATCATAAAGCCTATGCCATATTTGCACAGAGTATTGACCGTTCAGGGTATGCCATGGGTTCACTCACCCCGAAAACTTCTATGTTGGCAAAGGCACCTTCCATGGATCCCAGACCTGTTCTCACCCACACCGATATGGGAATGGATATGGGCAAAATGGATCACGGTGAAGGCATGAAATGCGGTTCAGGTATGATGATGTCTTCTAAAAAAGACTTGGAAAAAGACAAATATGCAAAGATGGAATCACAGAGATATCCTATCACTCAACTGCCTATGAAACACGGATTCCAAACGACGATGAAGGCAGTAGCACCCAAATACAGACTGGACGATCCCGGAGTAGGGCTGAGAAATAATGGTCGAAACGTCCTGACCTATGCAGATCTGAAGAACAGATACTCCACGCGTAAAGCCAAAAAACCCGACAGAGAGATCATTTTACATCTTACAGGCAATATGGAGCGTTTTATGTGGTCAATCAATGGTATCAAATATGCAGACTCCAAACCTTTGTTGTTTTACTATGGTGAACGTATACGTATTACATTTATTAACGATACCATGATGAACCACCCCATGCATCTGCATGGCATGTGGAGTGACCTGGAAACGGGAGACGATAACCATTTGGTAAGAAAACATACCGTCATTGTACAGCCGGGTGCCAAGATAAGTTACAGGGTGACCGTTGATGCCAGAGATGCATGGGCATACCACTGTCATATGCTTTATCATATGGCCGGTATGTTTAGAAAAGTGGTAGTGGTATAAAGGAACAGTGATGAAAAAAATAGTATTAAATTTGATAGCTATGATCGCCCTGGGGCAAACTGCACAGGCAAGTATGGAGGATGATCCATTGGTCACCATGTTCCTTATGGATCGATTTGAAGTACTGGACAATGATGAAAATACCAGAGTGTGGGAAGGCAGCTTTTGGATAGGCTACGATATCAATAAACTCTATGTCTACAGTGAAGGAGAAGCGACCTCTGACGGTTTGGAGTCAAGCCAAAATGAACTGGTGTATTCCAGGGCTATGGCACCGTTTTGGGATGTACAGATAGGGTTGGTCTATGACAAAAATGATGATGCATCCAAAACATGGGGAGAGATCGCAATTTCAGGTTTGGCACCTTACTACTTTGAGACAAGAGCAGCTCTGCTTGTCAATGGAGATGGGAATATCGGATTACGTTTAGATGCAGAGTATGAAGCACTGCTGACACAGAAACTGATACTCACACCATCACTCGAAGCAGATCTATACACAAAAGACGATCCGGATATGCACATTGGTTCCGGACTTTCCAATATAGAAGCAGGCTTACGTTTACGCTATGAATTGATACGTGAATTTGCACCCTATATCGGTATTACATGGGAAAAAACATTTGGAAATACACGTGACTACCATCCTATAGATGAAACAAGTGTAATGGTAGGTGTGAGGTTTTGGTTTTGATCTGTACTGGTACATGATGATCTGCTGGAACTAAGAGCTGAGGAACACATAAAAAGTGAATTAATTGATATTAAAAAGGGAAAATGATAATAAATTGAAATTCTTTTTGGGTTTATTGTGTTTAAAGCTTAAGTTATAATTAAATATATGATAGACTCATAGACATTTTTTTTAGGGAGGATAAATGATGAAATCATTAAAATTTGAGGGGAGTGGTAGAGAGTATTTTAAAATATGGATTGTGAATGTACTTTTAACTATAGTGACATTAGGATTTTATTATCCATGGGCGAAAGTGCGTAATCGTCGTTATTTTTATGCCAATTCTATACTTGATGGAAGAAATTTCGAGTACCATGCAACAGGAAAACAACTATTTATAGGTTTTTTGGTGGCGATGACACTCTTTATTGTATATGTGGTGATCCAGCAGGTTTCACCTATAGGGAATCTTATTTTGATCGGTGCTCTATTTATAGCTATACCTTGGCTCATATGGAGAAGTATGATGTTCAATATGCGTATGACAAGTTTTTCCAATGTACGTTTTGATTTTGCAGGTAAACTTGGCGATTCTTATATGAACTTTTTTGTTTATCCTGTTCTATTAATGATCGGATATGTGGTATTGGCTATTGGTGTAGAAGTATTGATGCCTATTTTAGGTATGGGGTTAACGTCTGTGATCTCATTTGTTGTATTTTTAACTTTTATTGTTTTTGCAGTTTCTTTTATAAAAAAGAAAAATACTGAATATATCATCAATCTCTCACGTTATGGACAAGGTATATTTCAAACAAATGTGAAGACAAAAGAGTTTATGACCATTATGCTCAAAACGGTTGGTATAGCTATATTCACCATGTTTGCTACAGCATTGGTTATAGGTGCTTTGGTCTATGCAACGGTAGGACTTGAAACACTTGTTTCTCTTAAAGAAGCAGCAAATGATCCTCAAATGATGCAGGCGAAAATGGCTGCTATCATGCCTGTTGTAGGATTAGCTTACTTAGGGATGATACTTGCTTCGATGTTCATTATGGCATATTCTATGACAAGACAACGTACCTATGTGTATGAAAATACTATTTTAGATGATGAAATTACCTTTGGCTCTACACTCAAAGCAAAGAAATTTGCATGGATCATGATAACAAACTTCTTAGCTGTGATTGCCACATTAGGTCTTGCTATGCCATGGGCAAAAGTAAGAGTAGCGAAGGTAATGCTGGAAAATACACAAGTGTATGCTGATGCAGGATTTGATCAGTATATGACACAAAAACAAAATGAATCGTCATCATTGGGAGAACAGATAGGTGATGCCTTTGATGTAGATGTAGGACTGGGACTTTAAAAATATGATACAAGGCAAGTGGTATACACAGGGAAGTGCTGCATCTTTTGATGCGACACTTGCTGCAACCTCTGAAAATACCTATGTGATCAAGATAGAAAATGGCGCTGTTTACGAAGGTAATTTCTCTGCATTACACGTAGGTAACAGACTGGGAAACACAGAACGGAAGATCACACTTGAAGATGGCTCCATCTTCGCTACAAAAGATAATGACTTTATCGATCATACATTTAAAAAGCATTTGTTCAGTAATAGTTTTATCCATAGGCTAGAGTCGAAGTTTAGATGGGTTTTTGTCGCACTTGTGATCACTGCATTGACTACATTTGGATTTTTTAAATGGGGTGTACCATGGAGCAGTACAAAGATAGCACATATGTTGCCGCATGAGACCAATGAGCTTATAGCTGCACATACGTTAGAGTTTCTTGATGCGTATATATTTGAAAAAAGTAAAATATCTCAAGCTAAAATAGAAGAAATACGCCAACATTTTGAATCCAAATTACTCCTGTTAAGTGAAGATAAAGAGATAAACTACAGGCTGCATTTTCGTTTATGGAGTGATGGTAATTTAAGTATACCTAATGCATTGGCACTGCCTTCAGGAGATATCATTCTGACAGATAAATTTGTAGAGTTATCAAAGGATCAAGATGAAATTGATTCTGTCTTACTTCATGAGATGGGACATGTCGTACATCGTCATACGTTAAAGATGGTGATAGAGAGTACATTCATCACTGTGGCTACTATGATGATAGTGGGAGATAGTAATGGATTAGCGGATATGGGTGTAGGGCTGGGTTCACTTCTTGTAAGCAGCAGCTATTCGCGTGGTCATGAATCTGAAGCAGACCGCTATGCTTTTGAACAGATGCTTACCGCCAAGATCGATCCTATGGCTTTTTCAGATATTATGAATCGTATGATGTCTTATATGGATCGATCAGGCACACATGATATGAAGGGAAAAGAGTCTGAAGAGGATGTTTTGGATTATTTATCTTCCCACCCGACTACCAAAGAGCGTGTGGAGGTAGCACAACAGTATAGTCAATGTTTCAAAAGAGGTTTGATGACCTGTGAAATAGTATTAAAGCCTCAATAATAGTTAACCGCATTTTCCTGGAGCACATTTCATACCGTTGAACTGCCCTGTAAGTGCAGCATCGGTACCTCCTTCATGCATTTTCTTCATTCTCTCTTTCATCATTTCCGGATGTGCTACGAAGTTGTAGCCTTTATACAGTGTGATCCCTCCATAGAGAATAACAAGCATTGCGGCAAGCTTCATCATCGTACCGCGAAGGGAGCCTTTTTGCAGGATCTTTGTGAGAAAGCCTAAAAAGAACAGTGCCGGGATGGTAGCCAGTCCGAAAGTTGCCATCACCAAAGCACCGGCAATAGGATCAGCTGTACTTGCTGCAAAAATAGCAAAAGAGTAGACAAGTCCACAAGGGATAATACCATTGAGCAAACCTAAAAGATAAAAACTGAGATACGATTTGTCTGACATCAGTGCTCTAAAGCTCTTTTGATACCATGGGTATTTGGAAACCGACCATTCCGCTGAGTTTAGAAATTTAAAATTTCCCAAAAGTGAAAGTCCAGCCAATACCATGAGTATACCCGTAAAGACGAAGAGCACTCCCTTGGTAGTAGGTGTAAATGCAACGACTTGCCCTACAAAACC
>AGBJ01000072.1_pt1 | contig 11912 bp, 14 predicted proteins | sample 768721 | NCBI WGS metagenome assembly AGBJ01 (sample SAMN00779238, study PRJNA67915) | hypersaline lake metagenome
TAATTTGCATTATGTCTCACAAAAAATACAAATACCACAAATATAAATGCAACGATCACAAAAGTATGTACCTCTACATTCACAGGGAAAATACCAACATAGGAGAGTACCACTCCCACTAAAAAGAGGAAGGGTATCAGTAAGATAGCCAATGATTGTGAAACACACGAAGTAGCTTTTTGTCTGTCAAATTGTTGCATGAAATATCCTGATAAAATGAATTAAATCATTATATCTTAAATCGTTAAACGAAAATATAATATATGTTAGTCTTAACTGTTAATGTATAGGCATATAAGCATATCCGTCATTTTGTGCACCTATAAGATAGACACTCTTCATAACCTCTGCATTTACATATTTGTAAAGTGTATTTTTATCTATCTTTCTTGCTTTCATTCCTGCTGAACACATATTGAAGGTTACACCAAACGTATCATTCAGGTTTTGTAAACGATGTCTGAATTTTGCCTGAGCCTCAATGGCATCTTGATCTTCCTTATAGGGTGAAGCCTTAAGGTCATTGATAAAATATTTATAGGCATCACCTGAGATAACCACCATGACTTTTAATTCTTTTTGCTCTTTTTGATAGTATTCAGCCACGGCATTGATACTCTTTACAAGATGCTTTTCTATTTTTTTACTGTCCCCCGTTGTCAAATCATAAACTACTTTAAGTGTATCTGCATGAGCAGAACCTAAACTGAGCAGTAATGCGATGAACACTCTTGTAACTATTTTCATAGGATACCCCTTGATGCTAAATGATATTTTATATACTCTATTTTGGCCTGGCTAACAGATCACTCCACCGCCAAGTAACTTGTCATCTTCATAAAATGCTGCTATTTGTCCTTTTGCCAGTCCAAATACCGGTTCTTCCAATACGACTTTGGCTCTACCGTCTTTGATCACTACATGGCAAGGAACAGCAGAAGTACGATAACGTACTTTCACTGTACAGTCAAACTCGGTAAGCTCTTTAAAGAGATTGATCTGCTTGATCTCAAATTCATGCTCCTCAAGTTTCTCTTTGGTACCTACAACGATCTGGTTTTTTTCAGGCTTGATATCAATGACAAAATGCGGATCATGTGCACCATTGACAAAGAAACCTCTACGTTTTCCTATCGTATAGTGCATATATCCTTTATGGCTACCGACGACATTCCCTTCAGTATCCACTGCTTCACCGGGCATATCTATCTCCATATGTTTTGCCAAAACCTCATCGTACGTATTCTCGACAAAGCATATCTCAGAGCTCTCTTTTTGTGTAGCAAAATCTTTCAATACTTCAATGTTGGCCGCATAGGCCTTTACATCCTCTTTGACCCATGTACCCAGAGGGAAAAGCAAGCGCGGAAGTACCTCTTTTTTCACTTCACAGAGAAAGTAGCTCTGGTCTTTGTTCGGGTCTTCAGCCATATAAATGAACTCTCCATCACACTTAATATAGTGTCCTGTAGCAACATGATCAGCGCCTACAGTGTCTGCAAACTCGACCATCTTTCCAAACTTGATAGTACGGTTACACATCACACAGGGATTTGGAGTGAGTCCCTCTTTGTAGCTCTCTACAAAATAATTATATACATTATCGTCAAACTCTTCACTCAGATCAAGAAAATGAACTTTTACTCCCAAGTATGCACCGACTCTCTGTGCTTTGGCAAAGTTCTCTTCATGATAGCCAGGCTTCTGATGGAGTTTCATATAGACACCCTCTACCTCATACCCCTCTTTTTGCAAGAGTATGGATGTCACCGTAGAATCCACCCCTCCGCTCATTCCTACTAATACTTTTTTACCGTTAGGCATAGTGTACCTCTCTGTACTGAATTTTCATGCTTCTTTTTTTCATCTTATCACTTTCTTTATCTGTATTGCGATCTCTTCATCGACATTGACCAAAATGCCCTTGGCAATGGTCTCACCTTCTGAACGAAGTGTAACCTCTTCCAGTCCCATGTGCGCTATATCTATAGTATGTTCTACTTCCAATACTTTACTTTTTACTGTTCCAAAAGAACATTGTAACGTTTTGTATTTTTTATTCTCAGGGTTCCCTATAGTATCTTTGCATAACTGAACGATCTCAATTTTAGGGATATTCCCTACGTATCCAAGTACTGTTTTGGCACAGACTTTTTTGCCCTCTATCAATACAAAGTCCAAGGTATCGAACCCTGTCAGAAGTACATCATCTATCCTTAACTTTTTAAGCTTGCTTTTACGTACTTTCACTGGGGGAAGAGCCAATTCATATGCAGGATAATTTGTTTGGTTCTGTACCATTTGAGCCAGGCGTTGTGCCTGTGTTTCACGCTTCATCCAAGTCCCCGATAAATCGTTCTAACAGATACTCTTTGGATGCGACCTTAAGGTCGTCGGGCACCTCTTGTCCTACGGAAAAATAACTCATGGGCTTTTTGTATAATAACATAAAATTCAGCAATGTTCCAAAATGCTTTGTTTCATCAAACTTGGTGATGATCAGCGAATTTAAATTCAAAAATGAGAAGTTATTGTAAATGTCATCCATATCCTCATATTTGACCGTAGCTGAAAGGACAAGGTTTACCTCGATCTTTCTAGGTGTTTCTAATTGGACGAACTCCACCGTTTTGATGAACTTTTGAGTATCATAAGGAGACATACCTGCAGTATCCACCAGGATGATATCATACCCGTTTAACGTTTCCAAAGCTTCCTGAAATGCATCGATGTTCTCTACGGTCACATGTTCTATTTGCATGATCTCCGCATAATTTGCAAGCTGTTCATAGGCACCCACTTTATAACTATCGAGGTTTAAAAGTGCTACTTTGTAAGGTTTATCCATCAAAAAAGCATACCGTGCTGCCAGTTTTGCGATCATAGTGGTTTTACCCACACCCGTAGGACCTACAAGCATCATGATCTTAGGTTCATCCAGTGTCTCTTGTGCAACTTTCAATGCTTCGTCTATTTCTTCAAGCAGATAAGAGACCAAAAGTTTTGCATCTTCAAGCACTTCACTTTCAAACAAAGATAACAGCACATTGTCCAACCAAAGTTTCGCTATGCCTTTTCTGATAAAAAGATCTTTAACCCTTTGTACAGTGTCATCCTCTGATGTACCTGTCATATCCTCTTTCATTAAGGCTAACTGTTTTTTTAGTTCACCCAGTTCCGCCAACAGTGCCTCATCTTCTTCACGACTATTATCATCTACTGAAACAGAAGTATCTGTCAAAGATCTCTCTATAAACAGATCTTTGGGTACAGCAATGGCTACTTCACAACGTAATTTTCCATCTTCATATTTGACCTGTTTTGCCGAAACAAGTTCAATCACCTCTCCATATTTCTTTACAGCCTGTTCATAGGCACTTTTTGGATCTGAAGCTACAAATGTTTCATTGATCATTGTCTTTAGCCTTTCATCATTTTCTTCTTGATAAGGAGCAAGGCCCTTTATCAATACATCTCTCTAAAGCTTCGCCACGTGGCAAAAAAATACTTTTTTTAAAAATATATTGTAATGGTATCAGAACGGACTCCCGTGTTCTCCAACCAGGGTGGGGAAGCGTCAGTTTTTTTGTTTCCATTGCCACATTTTCATAAAATATTATATCGATATCCAGTGTACGAGGTCCGTCTTTAAAAAGACGTTTACGTCCAAAGATCTTTTCCAGATGCAGCACATAGCGCAGCAACGCTTTGGGATTCAGAACTGTCTCTATCAAGATCAGAGAATTATAAAAGTCTGCCTGCTTCGTGTACCCAAAAGGTGGATTCTTCAGGATAGGAGCTGTCTCAATGATACGGATCAAAGAGGAGCGTTTCAAATAATGAAAAAGATGTTCAAAACGACGCACCACATCCCCCACATTGCCGCCGATGCCGAGCAAGGCATGACGACCGTTTTTAGCCGACAGGCTACAGGGGAAACATTCTGTTCTTATTAAAGTGTGTCGCTCGTTTAATTTCTTTCTTATCATAGTGTAACCTAAAGTACTACCGCTTTCCCATCTACCATCGCTACCATATCTTCGATACGGATGCCAAACTCATCAGGAATATAGATTCCCGGTTCAATAGTATACACCATACCATCCTCGATCACGGTATCTGACTTTGTTGAAATATAAGGCATTTCATGAATGTCCAGTCCCACTCCATGTCCGGTGGAATGCACATAATACTCACCAAAACCCGCTTTAGTGACAATATCACGTGTCAAGGCATCCACCTTTTTTGCTTTCATGCCTGAACGTGCTTTGGCAATGGCATTGTCATGCGCTTTGAGTACCGTATCATACGCTTTTTGTATTTTTTTAGATTTGAACTTTTGTGTTGTTTCAAATTTAAAAGAGCTTCCGACCTGTACCGTACGTGTTCTGTCTGAACAGTAACGTTTATATTTTAACCCTGCATCGACTAAAAGCAGATCATTTTTAGACAGTGTCGTGTCTGTAGGCATTGCATGAGGTCTTGCGGCATTGCCATTGATCGCTACAATAGGATCAAAACTAAGTTCATACTTGCCAAAGTTACCTAAAACGCCTTTTGCTCTGTAGGTTAATGTATATTCATCTTCTCCAAAACCATGCTTGCGAAACTCTTTTGCCAATGCTTTAAACGCTTTTTCTCCGAGTTTTGCCGCTTTTGCAAGTATTTTCAGCTCTTCATCACTTTTGATAATACGTTTTTTATGCGAAAAATCCAATTCTGGTTTAAAATGTACTTTAGAGTGCTCACTGACACGGTTAAACGCATCTACACTCCATTCTTTTGGATCAAATATAACTTTTTTTACTTTAGATTTTCGGAGAATGCGCACTGCTTCGCCATACAGATCACGATTGATAACCACTTTGGCATTCTGTACACTCTCCGTAGCATCGATCGTATAGCGGCTGTCTGTGATAAAAAATGCTTCACGACCCAGTGAAAGGTAGAGTGCATTGTCACAACTGTATCCGCATTCATAATAGATGGCATTCTCATCTTTGAGCATATAGTTCATCGTTGACCTTTGATTTAGTTTTTAAAAATGGGGTATAGCCCTCCTCTCGGAGGAGAAGAGAGGTATGAAATTATTGTTGCTGTGCAGCCTGCATTTTTGCCTGATGTTCTTTCATTGCTGATACTTCTGTCAGCATCTGTGTCATACCCACCATTGCCAAATGGTAGCCAAATGGCCCCATACCTGAAATTTGACCTGCACATACAGGTGCTGTCAATGACGTATGTCTAAATTCTTCTCGTTGATAAATGTTTGAAAGGTGTACTTCAAGTGTAGGTATCTGTACCGCTGCAATAGCATCTCTAATAGCGATAGATGTATGTGTATAGGCAGCAGGGTTGATAATAATACCATCCGCATCACCGATACACTCCTGGATACGATCTACGATCTCACCCTCTAAGTTACTTTGAAAAAATTCGATCTCAGTTTTATTTTGATCAGCAAATGCTTTCATTTGTGCATGGATATCTTCTAACTTCATCGGGCCATAGATATTTTTTTCTCTAATACCTAACATGTTTAAATTTGGTCCTTGAATAACTACTATTTTCATTAATTTACCTTGTGAATTTATTTAAACATTATTTTATCTAAATAGGTTTAATCTCTACCTATCCTTTCTATAGAACCGCTCTACGCTTCTTTTACCACTTTTACCTCATCACCGACAGAGATCTTTCCATGCTCCAATGGACGTACAAAAAGACCACGTTTCCCCTGCAGCAGTTCTGGCAGTTCCGGTGCAAGTGCCATAAGGTATCCATATGCTTCACAAGGACCGGTCACTTCCAAGAATGTATCACCCATTTCTATGACAGAACCCGGCTTTAAACCATAAAGGTCCACATCCACATGGATATTTTCCATTAACACCCCTTGGTCCACAACGATCTCTGCTTCTTGTGCGATATCATAGCTCTTTTGGCAGGTCAGTAACATGACCTTATCCTCAGGCGTTTCTTCATAGTTCATATCTCCGATGATCCCATCAGGATCACACTCTATATCATTACATCTCATACGGTGCCCTGAACGCATCAAGTCAGGCATCGTCATGTAAAGCGCTAGTACTTTTCCGTTTGTCATACTTATTCCTTTGGGATTGATATTGCATGATACTAGCACATAAGGTGTTAAAAACATCAGTTTCTTCTGTATTTGTATGTTATAATCGCCTAAACTTAATTCTTAGTGTGATACTACACATCTATTACAAATTATAAAGGGTATTTTTCTCAATGAAAATCATACATGCAGACTTTATCTATACGCCCGATGGGTTTATCAAAAACAGCGCTGTCGCATTTACTGACACGATCGAAGAAATAGGTACATTAGAGACGCTCAAAGCAAAATATACAGAGGCAGAGGTGATGCAGACACCGGCACACTCGGTACTCTACCCCGGATTTATCAATACCCATGTGCATTTGGAGTTTTCTGCCAATAAAACATCTTTGGCCTATGGATCTTTTAAACCCTGGCTTGATTCGGTCATAGAACATCGTGATAACCTTATGGGTGCCTGCGACAATGCCATGATGATGCATGAGTGTGAAGAGATGATGCGTTCGGGGATTACAACATTCGGTGCCATCTCAAGTTTTGGCAATGAACTGGAAGTCTGTGAAAAGACCCCTCAACGTGTTGTCTTTTTTAATGAACTTATCGGTTCCAATGCTATGTATGCAGACATGCTGTACGGTGATTTTCAAGAACGTGTCCAGGCATCACAATCGTGTGATGCCAGTTCTCGTATCACCCCTGCCGTGGCGATACACGCTCCCTACTCTGTACATCCTATTCTCTTACAGAAAGCAGTGAATGTAGCCAAACAGAACCATATGCCCCTCTCTGCCCACTTTTTAGAATCCCAGGAGGAAAGAGAATGGCTTGAATCCAATGCAGGAACCTTCAAAGCATTTTTTCAAAAATACTTTAATACCTCCACTTCTGTGACAACGATAGAAGAGTTCATGCATGCATTTGACAGCTATCCCACACACTTTGCCCACTGTGTGCAGGCCACACAGGAAGAGTTGGATTATCTGCATCAAAAAGGGCATTCCATTGCCCACTGCCCGCGTTCTAACCGCTACCTCGGATGCGGCAGGCTGGCCATCGAAGACCTGTCCCTTCCTTTCAGTGTTGCTACAGATGGTCTGAGTTCCAATGATTCACTCAATATCTTCGATGAACTCAGAGCAGCCATTATGCTGCATAATGAAATTCCTATCCACGAACTTTCACTGCAGTTACTGCGTGCAGTCACTAGTGATGCAGCAGAGTTATTGGGGCTGAACTGTGGTAAAATCAAAGTCGGTACATTCGCAGACTTTGCAGTCGTTACACTGCCTGAAGCACCTGTAAGAGAAAAAGAATTGGCACTTTGGACTATTTTGCATACCAAAAAAGTTTCACAAGTGTACATTGAAGGAGAACAATATGTTTAATACCATAGGAAAGATCATCAAATGGATCGGACAACATTTTTTAGGGATGCTTTTTTTACTTATCGCTTTTGTGGTGCTTATGCCCACTTCAACCACTGAACTGAAACCTGCCAACCTGCAAGAGATACAACTTGCAGGTCCGATCATCAATGCAGATGCCATACTCAAAGAGATAGAAACCGCACAAAAAGACAGCAAAATAAAAGGCGTGCTGCTCAATATCAATTCACCCGGCGGTGCAGTGCCTCCCTCCATCGAGATAGCCTATGCCATTCAAGCGCTAAAAGCACATAAACCTGTAGTCGTCTATGCTTCTGGTATTATGGCAAGCGGAAGCTACTACAGTGCTATCTATGCAAACAAGATCATTGCAAATCCCGGTTCTATCGTGGGGTCTATTGGTGTCATTATGGAAAGCGCCAATATAGAAGAGCTGATGGAGACCATTGGTGTTGAAACACAGATAGTCAAACAGGGTAAATACAAAGAAGCCGGTACTCCGACACGAAAATGGACCGCTGAAGAGCGGGCAGAACTAGAGACACTGACCAAAGACACCTATGATCTGTTCGTCAAAGATGTAGCTCAGGCAAGAGGTTTGGAGATCAAAGATGCCGACAAATATGCCGATGCCCATATCTTTTCAGCCAAAAGGGCCAAAGATGCCGGACTCATAGATGCTGTGGGTGTCAAAAGCCAAGCCAAAGCAGAGATTGAAAAACTTGCAAACGTCACCAATCCGGTCTGGAAAGAGAAAGATAAGCTTGAGAGCTTTATGGAACAGTTTGCAGCTAAAAGTATGCTACAGTTACAAAGCTACTTTTATGGATTGAAATCTTCCTTGTAACTACTGCACATCAAAGGTGACCTGTTTCTTGCCAAAGTCCAAACGCACGTTGCCCCGGGAACGTCTCTTTGGAAAAGTGACTTTTAGGGTATTTTGGTCAAGGAACGAGGCTTTTACCTCTCCTCTTGCTTTATAGCTATACAAGATATCTTCCTTTGAGGCTGGTACCATGTAAAGCAGTATGGTTTCGCCTGATCGCACACGTAAATGTGCCGTCTTTTCGCTAATTCTATAAAGCTCTTCTTTGGGTTTCACTGTAGAGAATGACCAACGTTCTTTGCGTAGATCTCCATCGACCAAAGCTTCAAATACTGCCGTATAAACGGTGCCAAACTCCAATCTTTTCAAGGGCATAAGTGCAAACTCTAATTCACTGAGAAGTTGATTTTGATCATTGCTGTGTCGAAGTATCTTCACCTCCGTGATCTCCTTACCCTCCCCGTTGTATAAACGAAAAGATCGTAACCTGACACGTTGATAATAGGCGGGGTTAAACTGTACAGAAATAGGAAAACCACTGACCTTATAGCCTGGAAGAGGATCAGGGGATTCATTATAGAATGCCGGCCAGATATTGGTCTGATCCGCATACGGATACAGAATGATATCTCTATTTTTCCGTTGTATTACTTCTTTTTGTTCATTAAACAGTGACACCGGTATCATCTTTGAATGTTTCTTACATATATTTTTCATATAATAGACACCCGGTGTCATACTAAAAGTTCTTTGACAGAGTCTTGCTACATAGGACGAACCAAGATCATAGACATAGGCGCTTTGAATTTTTCTTTTTTTCCTGATAGAAGCAAATCCGATGCCTATTTCGTCTTTATCCAGGTTCAAAGAGACAAAACGGTGGTAAATAGCGGAAAAAAGGTTGTCTACGGCTTCCGTTTCTCCTCGAGTATTGACAGAGATATTTTCCATTACAAATGTAGAAGGGTATCCTGCGTTCACGATACGTTGGGAAGGCGTCTTTCCGGTATAGAAGTTTTTACCTTTTTCTTCGTAATGACCGCTGTTTTGATTGTGAACCAGATATTTGGCATGGGAAGCAGCTGCTTTTTGCAAAGTTTGGTTGCTTTTTAGTCTAATGAGCCCTGCATGTTCTCTGATACTGTTAAGGTATGCCAACCCTTCTCCCTGACCATTGGCTGCAAGAGAAACCGATGACATAGAGAAAAAAAGGCAAATAGGCAGAAATAACTGTCTCACACTATCTACTTAGAGTGCATTCGCTGCTTGCAAAAAATCCTCTGCTATGGTACTAGGGTCTTCCAGCCCTATAGAGATACGGATAAGCCCTTCATCTACTCCCAAGAATTTACGTGCTTCTTCGTTGAAATCGCTGTAAATGGTACTGGTCATATGTAGAGCCAGGGTTCTGTTGTCGCCGATATTGGCTGTTTGGATCACAAGGTTCAGTTTGTTCAGCAGTGCGAATGCACGCTCTTTCGTACCACAATTGATAGTCAACAATGGACCACATCCCTGCGGAAAGTCAGATTTGTATCGCGCATGATCGGGGCTTGAAGGCAGTGAAGGATGATTGACAGACACACCTTCCGGAAGATCTTTGTCAAGCATGGCAGCTACTATTTCTACACTCTTGTTAATGCGTTCGACCCTTAATGAAAGGGTTTCAAGACCGATCATGGTCATAAATGATCCAAAGGCATTGGCGGTCATACCGAAATCACGAATGGCACGTTTTTTACAGATGGGAATGAAGGCCTTTTCTCCCATCTTTTTCACTATCTTATGTACATCGGCATACTTCTCATTCAGAAGCTTATCCCCCTTCTCTTTGACAGCTCTAAAAACTGCTATACCGCCAAGTGCCGCTGAGTGTCCTGACATATTTTTGGTAGAGGAGTGTACTGAGATATCTGCTCCCATCTCAAGCGGTCTGAGCAAGAGCGGGGTTGCTGTATTGTCTATCATTACCAGCGTCTCATACTGGTTACAAAGGTCGATAATACGCTGTACATCAGGAAGCGTCAAGCTTGGATTACCTACAGATTCAAAAAGTACCATCTTGATCCCGCGTTTAAGCGCATTTTCAATGTGCTCAAAATCATCCACTTTACAAAAACTGTTGGTCACACCAAAACGTGCCAGAGTTTCATTGACCAAAGAGTAGGTTCCCCCGAAGAATCCGCCGATACAGAGCAACTCATCTCCCGCACTTAAAAAAGCGGTACACACCATAGAGATAGCACCCATACCTGAAGCAGTCGCAATAGCACCGTATCCCCCCTCCATCTTGGCAACGATACTCTCAAGTTTTCCATTGGTAGGGTTGCCTACTCTTGCATAAAGCGGTTTGTTTACCTGGGCTGCAAAAATACCTTCTGCTTCCTCTGCATCCTGGTAGCCGTACGCTGCGGATGGTGTGATCGTCGGAGCGACCGGTCCTACTTTTGAGCCTACGCTGTGCACAAGTAATGTATTGAAATAGTCAAAATCTGTTGTATGGTTCATCGTTGTTCCTATATAGAATAATTGAGTGTTTGGTTTGCTTTGAGCTGATAATTTTTAAGTTCTGAAAGCGGGATCTCAAACACGGCTGAGACCTTCTCTTTCAGATCATCCCAGAAGAGTTGAAGTGCAGGGTTGTCTTTTTGGTCAATATCGGAAAATATATCCGATTCTAAAATAAGTACCACATCTTTAAGGGTAATATCTTGAAGACTTTTAGCAAGTTTATACCCACCGTGTGCGCCTTTTATACTCACAAGCAGCCCCTGTTTTTTAAGTTCTAAAAGTATCTGTTCCAGAAAGTTCTGGGGGATCGATGCCTTTGCTGCTATCTCTTTGATCTTCAGTACTTCGTTATCCTGAATAGAGCCTAACTCCTGCAGTGCTGCTATTGCATAAATTGTCTTACTGGATATTCCTATCATTATCTAAAAAACCTTTACCGATTTGAATTGCATAGTATATCTTACATCCTATACAAAAATCGAATAATGTCTCCAGTAATGCACAAATCACTAATATAAAAGCTAATCCTGTAGCAAATACCGTAAAATCTGTCAGCTGAAAGATCACCATACCTAACGAAGTCACCAGCCCAAGATAAAGCGCAAATCTTTTAGGCGATTCATCACAGAGTTTAGGTGAAAGACCCGATCCCGCGATTGTAAATGTTCCAATGATGTGAAAGGGGCTAAAATTGGGGAGACGTACTGCTCTCATAAAAAAATCAAACAGTAATATCCATGCAAAAAACCTCTCTTGTGAGACAAAAAATATCATAGCAAAAACTGCTACCTGAAACGAAATGATTCTTAGCATATTCGAGTCAACTCTTCTTGTAGATATGGGACAGACTTGAGCCATACAGTCTCCTTTTTTACAGTATTTGGGCAGTATTTAGTATGAAGGCACCTCTAAAGACCCTAGAGTAATTTACTACATTGATTTTTTCTTAGCAAGCTATTAACAATAACAATATAGGGGAGACTAAAATCACCAAGAATCAATACAATGTACTTGTCCATGTAAATATCTAGGGTTTTTACAAGTGCCCATTCAATTTGTGTAATAGTAACCAATTAATTTTTTAATGTCAAGTAAATCTATA
>AGBJ01000073.1_pt1 | contig 11819 bp, 8 predicted proteins | sample 768721 | NCBI WGS metagenome assembly AGBJ01 (sample SAMN00779238, study PRJNA67915) | hypersaline lake metagenome
GATATTCCCCATACCATCAAAAGAGAAGGTCTAGTAAAAGATCTGGAGCTGTATGCATTTTCTGTACAGCTTGACGATGATATGGTACCCTGGCAGCAATCTACCATGCGTTCTACACAAGCAGGCGATGTCATACGCTTGAAAATCGGCTCAGCAGATACCTATGTGACAGGGAAGCATCTCTATACCATATCTTACCGTGTCAAAAGAGGAGTGCTGCCTGCTGCACAAGATGAAGACAGTGATGCCATTCGTTGGAACATCATCGGTACAGGATGGCAGATACCCATAGAGAATGTAGAGGCAAACTTTTTCCTTCCCGCATCATTACACCAACATGACATCACACTGTCAAGCTATACAGGCCGGTATGGTTCAAAGCGCTCTTCTGCAAAAATGGCATGGATCCATCCAAGGCAACTGCAGGTGACTATAGCCAAGCTGTATCCCCATGAAGGTGCCACTATTGAACTGGCCTATCCTCCGGATAGTTTGGATCAAAACGGGACTTGACAATGTCAGGGCATCCTTGTTGCAAAGGGTTCTCAGTCACTTTCACTGGTTTGCATTGGTCGGGTTTTTACTCTACTTTTTTAACATTTATAAAAAGAACACCGGCTTTATAGACAAACGATCCATCGCCGTACAATACGAAGCGCCTAAAGGATTAAGCGTACTGGAATCGGGCCTGGTGCTTGATAAATTTGCAGATACGAAAGATTTTGCTGCAGCCGTTTTGGAGTTGGCCCAGTTGGGATACTTGGAGATAGACCAAAAAACGAAAAAACTTGACCCTATCTTGATACGTAAATCAAAAAGTACGGAAAAGCTGAGAATGGATCAAAAGTATCTGCTTGATCATATACTCTTTAAAGGTAGAGACCGTTTTGTGATGTCAGCCGGTTCCAAATCAAAAGCTTCCGCACTGCAGGAAGGATTTAAGTATATCAACACGCATCTTTACAAGTGGTCTGTATCGGATGGCTATATGGTTGAAAATCCGCAAAGAGTGCGTAAGGAGTTTTTAGCCAAGAGTATCTTTCTGATGCTCCCTGTGGTCGGACTGGTGCTTTACAGCCTCTATATGAAATTCGGCGAAGCAGTTGTTTTTCTTCTTCTGTTTCCCCTTGTTTTTGGCGCTGTAGGCCTGAATATCATGACACTGAAGAGAAACTGGCTTGCAAAAATAACCGGTTTGATCTTCGGCTTGGCGGGTACCATGCCACTGCTTTCCGTACAGAAAGCAGGCATCAGCCTCTATGAATTGATAGCAGGTCCACTCGGGGTACTGATCGTCCTGACAGCCGCCTTGGTCTTGACTTATAGAAAGATAGGGAGGTTTACACAAAAAGGTGCGTATGCTTCCAAACATCTTTTAGGATTAAAAGAGTTTATCAAGCGGGTCAAAGAAGATGAGATAAAAAGACGTTTAAAGATGGATCCGCTTTATCTGGAAAAGTTGCTTCCCTATGCTGTCCTTTTTGATGAAGCAGACCATTGGCTTTCTTTCTATAAAGTGTTAAATGTGGAAGAACCTCATTGGTATAATGGAAATGTTTCCAACATGGGACGATTTACTTCTTCCGTAAACGCTGCTTCTACTACACCTGCCAAAAGTTCCTCCGGCGGTGGCGGTTTCTCCGGTGGAGGCGGTTTCTCCGGCGGTGGTGGAGGTGGAGGAGGTGGAGGCTCCTGGTAATATTGAGATAGATAGCTTAAAGCATCAAACCCCCTTCAAATATTTCACCAGTGCCTCTATCTCTTCTTTTGAAAGCACTTCACCAAAGGGTGGCATCAGCCCAGGCTGGAACCCATCGACTACATCGGTATTGGGATCACGGATAGAATTATAGAGGTACGCGTCATCTACAGTGACTTCACGAAGCTTTCCGTCTGTGACCACTTTCTCTCTGCTTTTGTAGATGCCTTTCAGGCTAGGACCAACCCTCTTCGAACCATCCAGGCTATGACAGCCGATACATGTTTTTGTTTTAAATAGGGTTGATCCGTCTGGAGGTTTTTCTTCCGTTTCCCTTTCACTGCTAGCGACTCTCTTATTTTCGTTTACAGAAGTAACCTTCTCTGAAGGCTGTGCTGAAGATCTCTTTTTCGATCTACTCTGCGCTTTAATAAAAGTGATGATCGACTTCATTTGTTCTTTATTGATCTGATCAGAAAGGTTTGGCATGACCCCTTTTTGAAACCCCTCTACCACGTCTTTGGCAGGCGTTCTTATCGAATCTTTGAGATAGGCATCATCCACAGTTACTTCCCTAAGCTTGCCTTCCGTAAGTACTTTGATCGTTTTGCCGTAGATACCTTTGAAAGAAGGGCCTATCATGATCGACCCATCCAAACTATGGCAAGAGGAACATCCCAGTGTTTTATAGAGTACTTCTCCTTCTCCTGTTTTTGAGGTATCCTTGTCATAAGGACTAAGTTTATCACTGGCATACCATCTGTCAAACGCTGTTTTATTCATGACCTCTACTTTGGAGAGCATGTAAGAGTGTCTGGTACCGCAGTATTCGGCACATTGGATATCATAACGACCAGGTACTGTCGCTTTGAACCATAGCTGGTTTTCCAGGCCTGGTACTACATCTTCTTTGATACGAAATGCCGGGACATAAAAGCTATGAAGTACATCGTCAACCGGCGCATGCAAACGTAACCGTATGTTCTTTCCTTCCGGTACATAAAGTGCATCAGTGCGTTTGTCGTTGGGGTAGGTAAATGTCCATGACCAGCGTTTTCCCAGTACATCTACGGTAAATGCATCCTCAGGCATGGTCCGTATATCTCTAAAGGCACTGTAACCATAATAAAATATGACAACAAACAATATAGTAGGGATCACAGTCCAAGTGATCTCAAGTCCAAGATTTCCTTTAATATTCCGAATTTCGTTGGGCTCCACACGGGTATGGTGGTAACGAAAGATAAAATAGGTCATGAGTCCTGTAATCAATATAAAAAAAGCTATGGAAATACCTGTCGTGATCCAAAATGCTCTGTCTATATCTTCGGAAAAAGTGGAGACATGGTTATTAAATCCTTCCAACATAGGTGTTCCTTTATGAATAAAATACGTCGATACCGACGAGCAGAAAAAAGATCGACAAGAGCACAAAAGTTAATACCATATACCCTTTCACATACGTCACCTCACTCCTTAAATGCATATAGTATGCTACGATAAGACCGATTTTCATAGCAGAAATAAGTATCTGCACTAAAGCGGTTTTCCCAGGGGTAAGAGGGAGCAATGAAGGCTGAACAAACGTCAGAAGTGTCAGTAACAACAACATGCCCAATACTTTAGTGTAGACAGTAGTAGCAACGGTGTTTTTCATCTTAGGCTCCTATCATGTAAAACAGAGGAAAAAGAACGATCCATATGAGATGTACAAAATCCCAGTAAAGGGTTACGTTCTTCATCGCAACCATGTGAGTAGGTACGATGCCTCCGCCATTAATACGTACGAGTGTCCAGCACATGAGAGCTATCCCGATGATAACATGTAGTCCATGGATCCCAGTCATCACGAAGTAAAGACCAAAAAAGAGAATATCCCCTTTTTCCATTGCAGCCAGTATTTCAGATCCTGGATAGAGGCCATGTTGAATGTCGACATCCCATTCTACAGCTTTGATCACCAAAAATATTACTGATAGAATAGCAGTGACCCCTACCAGAACAGCAGAAGTTCGGATATTTTCTTGCTGCATCTTCATTGTCGCAAGGCCCATTGTATAGGTACTTACGAGCAGGATCACTGTATTAGTTCCTCCCAGCCATACATTCAGGTTGGCTGAGGAAGCAGCAAAAATATCTGCATGACGGTAAAAGTAAATAGCAAAGAGTAAAAAAAGAATGCCAAACATAATGATTTCTGTAAACAAGAAAACCCATAATCCGAACTTCGCTCCCATATTATCATTATGGTGATCCGTAACAGGATGAGGGCTCCCCTGAATGTCATAGGCCATTTCCTGTTTCTTCATTAAGGAACCCTCCTGAAGTTTTCATCCAGTTGAACCAAAGGCTCACCATTTTTATAGGCATAGGGCTCAAAATCTACATAGGGGATCTTGGAAAAGTTCTCTAACGGTGGCGGAGAAGGGATATGCCACTCCAACGTGGTTGCTCTCCAAGGATTTGGTCCCGCTTCTTTACCGTTTTTAAGCCCCTTATAAAAATTAAAGAGCACGATCATTAAACCCAATGCAACCAGCACAGCCCCTACTCCGGATACTTGATGGAAAGGTGTAAAGGTTGGCAAATAATCAAAATAGCGCCTTGGATTACCCAGAATACCTGCAAGGAACATAGGAAACCAAAGGAGATTAAACCCTACGAACATGAGGCTGAAAGCAACTTTTCCTTTTAGCTCGTCATAAAGCTTACCAGTGATCTTAGGATACCAGTAGTGTAATCCTCCGATGAACATGAATACCACTCCACCCAGTATCGTATAATGAAAATGTGCCACCACGAAATAGGTATCATGCAAATGTATGTCGAGTGCGAGAGACCCAAGTATCACGCCTGTGAAACCTCCGATGATGAAGTTAACGATGCTTCCCAGGATCCAAAGCATAGGAGTGGCAAGAATAATGGACCCCTTATAGAGTGTGGCCAGCCAGTCAAAGATCTTCACGCCTGTGGGCACTGCCACCAAAAATGTTAAAAAAGAGAAGATGACCCGTGCGATATCACTCATACCGGAAGTGAACATATGATGACCCCATACCAGGTAACCGATACCGGCGATCGATGCTGAGGAGATCGCGATGGAACGGTAACCAAAGATGGTACGACGAGTAAATGTCGGCAGTACTTCCGAAACAATGCCGAAACCAGGAAGGATCATCAAGTAAACCGCCGGATGGGAGTAGATCCAAAAAAGGTGTTCATAAAGTATCGGGTCACCCCCCTTACTAGGATCAAAAATACCCACCCCAAGCATACGTTCCAGGATAACAAGCAGTAAGGTGACACCTAAAACCGGAGTAGCCAGTATCTGGATCCATGACGTAGCATACAGCCCCCAAACAAACAGAGGCATTTTAAAAAAACCCATTCCTGGTGCACGGAGGCGGTGGATCGTTATAACAAAATTAAGACCCGTCAAGATAGATGATAAGCCTAAGATAAACGTAGCAGAGAGAGTCGAAAGTACATAGGCATCTGTATGTATACTATAAGGGGCATAAAAGGTCCATCCTGTATCGGCAAATCCATGACCGGTGACTAGTGAGGAAAGCCCAACTACTACTCCGAGTACGTAAAGCCACCAGGAGAGCAGGTTGAGTCTTGGAAAAGAAAGATCACGCGCACCAAGCATGAGTGGTAGTATAAAGTTGCCCAAGGCTACAGGTATACCAGGTACGATAAAAAGAAAGATCATCGTCACGCCGTGAAAGGTAAAGAGCTGACTATATGTCTGCGGTTCAAGAAACTGCGAACCGGGAGAAAAGAGTTCTGTGCGCATCGCCAACGCTGCACCTACTGCCAGAAAAAAGAGAGTAAACATCACCCCCATGTACAGTAGAGCGATACGTTTGTGGTCAATGCTGAAAATCCACTGCAACACTGAGTTTCGATGGGAACCGAAAACGGTATGGGTTTCGTCATAAAAAGTATGTATCTTCAACCTCCATAAACAGTTTCTTCAGTCCGCAAACAGCAGATGCAAAAAATGTACCCAGGTTCATAGATGGAAGTAGTCTCTCCATTATCACCTTTTGGATCTTTGCAATCAATACAATGAATGCCTAGCCTACCTAATGATGATTTATGCTCCATAAGCATTTAAAAATAATTTTATAAAATTACTTTTAACTATAATATATTTTTATGCTACTCCATCAAAACTTAAGAGAAAGTAAAAATATTTTTATAATGTAAACTACAGATATTTTGATAACCATTTCTTGTTTACGTTCTCTCTATCTATGGAATGAGCTACTCTTAAAGGTAAAAATATGTCATTCTGACATATTTTTACCACTACTTTGATTCTAATACTACAATGCCACTATGTATAACAAGAAAAAAGAAAGATTGTATATCTCTGACCTGTTGGATAGCCCTGCTATCACCTACCCTTCCTATTATGTACTTAGCAGTACTATGCATAAAAATGAAATGCTGCAGACAGCTATCATAGCCTTACATAGTTTTGACTTTTCCTATTATGAAACAGCCCGAAACTATGAAGATATTTTTGCCATGTTGCATTCAGGGACATTTCCCATCTATAAGGAGAAGTACATTGTAGGGTACTTTGGAAATAAATTAATGTACCTGGAGTCAAACGGATGGAAAGGAATGCCTGCTACAGAAGAGATATTTAAGATGGAAAACTGGCTTGTTTGTTAGGTTGAAAAAAATAATTTTAACAAATTATTGTTATAAGTTTTTAATTAAGACTAATTTTATCTTATTTAGTTACAATGCGTTCATATCTTAGGTATGGCAGTTTTTTTATTCTTCCTCCTTTTATTAGAAAAACATTGTTGTTTCGACTACCAACGAAAGCAACCCCCCCCCTGTCATATCTAAGATAAAATTCTCTTCAATGGCAATTTCAGTACCTATCTATATCTGTGACGATTTTCATATTGCCTTCTATTCTCATAATAGCCATACTTACCTACGCGTGCACGATAACGATTTCTATGATGGTATCTGTATCCATTACGGTAGTAATGTCCATTTCTAAATTTTTTTCCCTTATAGATATAATATCCATCACGATATACTCCACCATAATAATATCTGCCATTGTAATAATAGTATGGTCGGTCATAATAATACGGGTAACTAAATACCGATGCCGTAACTACTCCAACACCGACTCCTGAAGCGAAAGCCCTCTCCTGTGGCGTACATGCATTAAAGAGCACTACTGAAGAGACGATGCTTATCGCACCTATGAGTTTAAGTTTTCTACTTAGCATTTCAGACTCCTTATAATATAATCTACTATTATATCATTACATAGGATCGTGCATTACACGTGGAATTATTTAACATTGATATAAAATGCAGATCAACCCTAAACCTTATTCTCCATTGCAGCTGCTTTCAAAAATGTATCAACCCACCAATAGATATCAAACTCCTGAATACTCTTTTGCATGCGTTCCATACGTTGTTTCTTCTCCTCAGACTCCATGGACAAAGCTTTTTTAATACTATTAATAATAGAATCTTCGTCAAAAGGATTGATCAGAATAGCACCCTCTTTGAGCTGGTATTTTGACCCTGCAAATTCGCTGAGGATCAATACACCATCTTGGTTGATATGAGATGCACAATATTCCTTTGCAACCAAGTTCATGCCATCTTTTAAAGGAGTCACCAGTGCAATATCAGACATTCTATAATACGCAAGAAGCTCTACTCTGCTTAATGAATGATAAAAGTATTGTATGGGTATCCAGCCCGGTTGACTGAACTTACCATTAATTTCACCTACCAACCCTTCTATTTCACTTTTAAGTTCTGAGTATTTGGCTATATCTTCTCTACTAGGTACCATAACCTGTACCAATTTGACTTTTCTATGTAATGAGGGGGTCATATCCAGTAATCGTCTATAGGCTTTAAGCTTTTGTGGGATCCCTTTGCTATAGTCAAGACGATCAATGCCCAGCATAATTTTCTGATCTGAATAGCCTTTTTTTATCTCTGTTGTCTTTAAGCTAACCTCTTCACTTTTAGCATCATTATAAAAATCATCATAATCAATACTAATAGGAAAAACACCCACTTTGCATTCTCCTTTATCTGTTACTATTTTAACTAATCCTTCTTCTTCTTGATCAATAAAAGCATCCTCTGTCAGTGAGGTCACAACTTCTAAAAAGTTTTTCATATCAACCGTTGTTTGAAACCCCACAAGATTGTAAGACAACAGTGCATCTACTATATCCAGGCGACAAGGTATACGATGAAATGTTTCAAAATGAGGGAACGGGATATGCAGAAAAAAAGCTATGGTATTTTTTACGCCATTTTCCCGTAACTCTTTCCCTGTATGCATAAGATGGTAATCATGGATCCAAATAAAGTCATCTTCAATAAGCTCATCCATAATCGTTTGGACGAATTTTTTATTCACCTTTATATAGGCGTCATAATAGTCTACATCAAACCTACAGTGTATGGACATATTGTGAAAGAGAGGCCATAGTATTTCATTGGAAAATCCTTTATAATAAAGATCATAATCCTTTAAGTTGATATCGACAGACTTATATCTGTAATTTAAATTTTTCATCTCTTGTTCTAAAAGTACTTTAGTATCTATGTCCTCTTCCAAGTAGTTTCCTGCCCAGCCGATCCAAACGCCCCCATCTCTTTTTAATACTGGTGTCATCGCAGTGACAAGGCCTCCCGTTGCATGGGAGAGTATGTACCCTTCTTCCATATCTTTTTTGATCACAACAGGCAATCGATTTGACACTACGATCAATCTATTCTGTTTGTTGGTATTCACGCTGTCTCCTTTTTTCCATTACTATAGTGTATCTCTTTGACTTCTCCGCAATTAAACGTAAAACGTTCACCTTTTACTTCCACATCTATTGCATCTACATTGGTGGTTTGTGATTTAAGAATGATCCTGTCTGTGTAGATCTTTATATAGATCCATTGTCCTCTATAATGCAGTTTAAGTGTTATTCTTTGTAACTCTCGAGGAAGGGATGGATTAAGATATAAAATATTATTTCTAGTTTCCAAACCCGTATAGCAGCGTTGTATGATATCCATGGTACCTGCCATCGCACCAATATGTATCCCTTCAGATGTTGTCCCTCCTTGAACATCATCGATATCTATTAACAAAGCTTTGTTAAAAACTTCCCATGAATCTTTTCTATTTGTTCTGGCACTTATCCAGGCGTGTACCACTTGGCTTAAGGAGGAACCACTTGAAGTTCTTTTCAGGTAATATTTGACATTTTTCTGAACCATATCTTTGGAAAACTTATAGCCCAGTTGATGAAAGAGTTCTTGAAGTTCTTCACTTGAAAAGAGATAAAACAACATCAATACATCGGCCTGTTTAGAGACTTTATAATGATTGGCACTGTCACCTTCAGCTTCGAGTATCCTGTCTAGACGTTGGATATTACTATATTTTTCAGCGTAGGCATCCCAATCAAGCTCTTTAAGGTCCGCATAGCCATCAAACTGACTGATAATATTATTTTCATGAAAATGAATTTTCATATTGTGGCGTATCTCTTCCCATCTTTTGATCTCAGTTTGTTCGATCTGAAGCTTTTCACATAAGTGTCTAAAATGCATCTGTGTAAGTATTTTTTGCAGTTCGACTGCTTTATTGAGGACAAAGACAGCCATCATATTTGTATAGGCATTGTTGTTAAGACCCGGGGTTTCACTTCCGGGATAAGCATCATGATACTCATCAGGCCCGAGTACACCCAATATCTCATATTTTTTCTCAACACTGTTGTAGGTGGCAATACTGGACCAAAATCTTGCGATCTCAAGTATCATCTCTGCACCGTAAAACGATAAAAAGTCGTTATCTCCTGTGACTTGGTAATATTGCCATATATTATAGACAATAGCTGAGTTGACATGTCTTTGAAGATGTGTATTATCCACCATCCATCTATTGGATTTTGGGTTCAGGTGCATGGTCTGGGTCTCCTCTTTTCCATTACTACCACTTTGCCATGGATACATTGCACCTTTGTATCCCAGTGCCTTAGCTGCTCGTCTTGCCTCAGGAAGCCTTCGATAACGGTATTTGATAAGTGAACGCGTTATTTGAGGAAGCCTGTAGTTAAAAAATGGAAAGACAAATATCTCATCCCAGAAAATATGACCTCTATACGCCTCTCCATGCCAGCCTCGTGCAGGAATACCTACATCCATATCAATAGTATGAATAGAAGCAGTCTGCAAAAGATGGAACGTATAAAGATTCAGAACCCTTTTGAGGAAATAATCTTTTTTCATATCCTTAAGAGCAAAGCCGATATCAAAATGTTCCCAAAGGTGCTTCCAAACTATCTTATGGTTACTAAGCAGATTATCAAATCTTCTAGTATCTTCTAATGCCAGCTTGGCTTCAAGGTAACAATTTGATATCGCTTGATCTTTTGACGTATAAATCGATACACTTTTTTCTATAGTGAGATGATCTTCACTGCTTATAGATTCTACATTCAATCGCTTTGCTATATAAGAACCGGATTCTATCACGCTGCCCTCAACACAAAGCTGTTCACTGTTTAAAAAAAGTTTAGTTTTAGCTGCCATTGATACCGTATGGTCTGACTGCACTGTCTCCATTTTTAAAAAGATCATATCTTCATCATGATCTTTTTCTATACATTTAAGATGCTGATTGCTTAAAGCACTGTAGCGTTTCACTCCTTCATTTTTCACATTACCGTCTATACCAGATTCAATTTCTATGCTGCCTTCCCAATTAATAGGCATGATAGTCAGTTCTATCGAGGCCATATGTTTATTTCCCATATGGACAAAACGCTTCTCAACGATCCGGGTCTCTTTACCCATTGTATCACTAAAGTGTATCAATTTATGTAGCACACCCTTATGTATATCCAGCTCTTGTCGAAAGAATAGAATAGAAGTTTCATCTATATTAAACCAATCCCCTTCATTGATCTTAAATCTTAACATCAGCCAGTTTGGAAAATTGACCAGGTCTTCATTCTTGACCTCTTTCCCCTCAATTTCGGTTTTTAGCCTGTTATAGCCCCCGGCTATATAGGTTCCAGGAGAATGTATATCATCCGAGCTTGATTCGATTGCAGCCGATCTTGTAACAAAATAGCCATTTCCCAAAGCACAAAGTACTTCTCTTAATTTTTCCTCTTTAGGCATATAATTATTATAGGTTAAAGACCAAATATCACCATTCTCTATGACATCAGAAAGCATCTCTAAAAAATGTAAAGTTTGATCTACATCTTGTAGCTTATATTGTGCACCGGTGGTGCGTACCTGATCTCCGACTAAAATTCCTATGCCATAGGTTTTTATGGCTGAAAAAGCATCTTCATCCGTAATATCGTCACCGATGTAAAATATTTTACTTCCCATCTTTTCTATGTTAAGTTCTTCCATCAGCCACTCAAGTGCTTTACCCTTGTTCCACGCTAGATCAGGCTGTAGTTCATACACTTTTTTTCCATAGCTTTTTCGAATTTCAGGATATTTTTCTACTGCCCAATCAGCGGCTTTTTCTACCAGATCCACTTTGCTCTCTGCAACGTTTCTATAGTGTAGGGCGATACTGAACTTTTTGCGTTCAACGAGAGCGCCTTCAACCGTAGCCAATTGATTGGTCAATTCTATTTCCAAAGCATCAAAGGTCTCTATAAACGCCAAAGCGGGTTCATACTCCATCTTAATACTTGGTCCTTCAACTTCATACCCATGACTGCCGGAATAATAGATGCCCTTGATCCCTACCCGGCTTTTAATATCATTCAATCCTCTTCCGCTTATCACGGCCAAGGTACATTGATTGGAGAGCCTTATAAGCAAATTTCTCATCTCTTCACTCAGGCATGCATCTTTAGGATGGGGAACAATAGGTGTTAATGTTCCATCATAATCAAAAAAGAGGACGACCTCTTTATCTTTAAGCTGGTTCTCTATCTTTTTAAATGATCTCAATGCCGAAGAGAGTTCGGTCGTTTGTGTCTCAATATCGAGTTCATCAAGATCTTTGATAACTAGATCAGCTCCAGCTTTCATTAACTCTGCGGACTGATCACCCCTATCCACACCG
>AGBJ01000074.1_pt1 | contig 11729 bp, 11 predicted proteins | sample 768721 | NCBI WGS metagenome assembly AGBJ01 (sample SAMN00779238, study PRJNA67915) | hypersaline lake metagenome
AGTTTGCCTTTCGCATCAAAATACTGATAAACTCCTGCAGAGGGGGGAAGGTTTTGAACTACTGACTGCATGTGATATGTGCTTTTATATGTTCAAATTTTTCTTTGAGTTCTCTATCTTCGGGTGTGTCAAAATCACCTTTGGCGCGTTCATGATAGTGCGGTACAGTAACATAAGAGGTTTTTTTCTCCGGCATAGCATAATACTTGCTGTGAAAGATCACTACTTTCTGCGCTTGCATCATCTCACAGGATTTATCATGGGTAGAGAGCTGTGTTAATAGGCTTTTTAATAAATCTTTATTATAATTAAGCTCCATTTTAAAGCCGGGATGCGTGACCGCTATGAAAAGTGTTTCATCTTTGATGTAAACAAAGGCAACTGCTTTTTGCCATTTGTTACTTAGAAGACGGATATACTTCTCATAACACGCTTGTCGTTTTAATGATTTAAACTGAGGTTGAGAAGATAAATGAGACAAAATCATACTGGCTTTTTTCATAAAGCGATTATAACATCACTTTGCTGTATCATCTTGACAGGATGCGGTTACAAAACCGATCCTGTTTATGTTCCTGATGACACGGATAAAAATACAACGATCAAGATTGAAGGATAGATGTGGAAAAGTATGATGTACTGATCATAGGTGCTGGTATTGCAGGATTGTATGCTGCAATGCAACTGCCTGCGAGTAAAAAAGTCTTAGTGGTATGTAAAGATATCCCCTGGGAGTGTAATACTTTTTATGCTCAGGGAGGTATGGTCACAGCGTTAGATGAAGCAGATGTTGCGTTGCATGTCTCTGATACGATGGCAGCAGGTTCCTATCACAATGATAAGAAAGCGGTAGAGATACTTTCCCGTACTTCCTTGAAAACGACACCGGATATTATCAGCAAAGGTATGCAGTTTGATACCGATGACAAAGGTAGGCTGCTTTACACTAAAGAAGCAGCCCATTCAGTAGAACGTATCATTCATGCAGGGGGAGATGCAACCGGCCGATATATGCACTATTTTATGATGGTCCAAAATAAACATCAGTTGCAAAAAAATACGTTGGTCTATGATCTGTTGATAGAAGATGGCCGATGTTATGGGGTAAAAGCAACGGTAAATTATGAGCCGACCACCATCTATGCAGATGATGTGATCATCGCTTCGGGAGGGATAGGGTCACTGTATGCCTATAATACAAATTCTCGTACGGTGAGTGCAGATATACATGGTATTTGCGTAGAAAAAGGCATAGAACTTTCAGATATGGAGTTTATGCAGTTTCACCCGACTGTTTTTGTAGAGACCCCGTATGCCAGAAAACTCTTACTGACTGAGGCTCTCAGAGGTGAGGGTGCACATATCGTAGATGATGACGGCAAGCGTTTCTTGTTTGAATATGATGAACGCGGAGAGCTTGCGAGCAGAGACATTGTCGCGCGTAGCATTTTCAAGCATAAACGAAAAACGGGTCAAAAAGCCTATCTTGATTTTTCTATGTTCGAAGAAAAATGGTTTGAACAACGTTTCCCGAATATTACACGTACTTTTGGAGCACTTGGGTACAAATTCCCGCACGATAAGATTTCCATTTCACCTGCATTTCACTACTCTAACGGAGGCATCAAATGTGATACCAATGGGTGCATAGACGGCATGGAAGGCCTTTATGTCATAGGCGAAGCGGCACGGACCGGTGTACATGGAGCCAATCGTTTGGCATCCAATTCATTGCTTGAGGGAGTGGTCTTTGCCAAACGTGCAGTGGACCACCTGCTTTCTAAAGAACATAAAATGATTCAGACACCTAAATTTGAGAAAGATTACGGTAATATTCTGCACAAAGAGAACGATGCTGCCTATAAGCAAAAACTACGTCAGGTGATGTGGGATGATATAGGAGTTATCAGGACGACCAAAGGGATGCATGAAGCAAAAAATCTCATTTATGATATGAAAAATAAAGAGATAGGGAGGCTGTTAAAGCTTAGGCTGAATACAGCGTCTGCCATTGTAGAGGCAGCACTTGCCAGAAAAGAGTCTTTGGGCTCTCACTATATAGAAACCGATGATGCCTGAGCATAAGTGTTTGAGTCTCATGGCGCACTTTAGTGAGAGGATTTGAGAAGAGGGGTTTCTCTTTTCTCAGCAAATAGACCAGCTAAACAACAGAGTCCTTAGACTCATTCTATGTAGAACCTCTCTATGAATACATAGAGATATGGCATACCAATATAATTAGGAGAACAATGATGACAACAGAGATAATGCATACAGACTTGACAACCACATGGGTAGGTATAGCATCGCTTGCGATATTTGTAATAGGATATTACTTTATCGCAATGGAAGACAAATATGAGATAAATAAAGCAAAACCGGCACTTTTTGCAGGAACACTTATCTTTATGCTCATCGGTGTCTATTATGCCATGAACGGTTTAGATGGCCAATACTTGCATCATGAAATAGAGATACTTCTTTTTGAGATCGCAGGGATATTTTTCTTCCTGTTTGTTGCGATGACCTATATTGAAGCGATGATCGATAGAAATGTATTTTCTGCGTTGCGTTATAACCTTGTCTCCAAAGGGTATGATTATAAAAAACTCTTTTGGATCACCGGCCTTTTGGCTTTCTTTATCTCCCCTATTGCGGATAACTTAACGACAGCACTGATCCTTTCCACCGTATTGATCACGATCGATAAGACCAATAAAGCATTTATTGTACCTGCTGCGATCAATATTGTGGTTGCAGCCAATGCCGGCGGTGCATGGTCTCCATTTGGAGACATTACGACGTTGATGGTATGGGTAGACGGTAAAGGGGCTTTTACTGATTTCCTCTATCTTTTCCCGGCTTCTATTTTAGGGTGGTACGTGACTGCAGTACTTCTGAGCCGTTTTATACCAAGTGGTACACCGCCATTTTCAGAGGGGGAAACAAAGGTTGAGATCGAGAAAGGCGGTAAGATCATTATGGGACTTTTCGCATTGACGATCGCCTCAGCTGTTATTTCTCACCAGGTACTTCACTTACCTGCAATGTGGGGAATGATGTTCGGTTTGGCTATCTTAAAACTCTATATTTACAGAATGAGCAGAGAAGTACAATATGACAGTGAGGGCATTGTGTGTCCTCCGGTGAATGTTTTCTCCTTCATTGCTAAAATTGAAAATGACACACTCCTTTTCTTTTTCGGTATCCTCGCTGCGGTCGGCGGACTTCACTTTTTAGGATTTCTGGAATACTTTACGGCACTCTATACCCAGTTCGGTGCGACGACAGTCAATATCGGTGTCGGGTTTCTTTCTGCCATCGTGGATAACGTTCCGGTGATGTCAGCTGTACTTAAATCCAGTCCGGATATGGGAGTAGGGGCACATGCACAATGGATGCTTGTAACGCTTACCGCAGGGGTGGGTGGTTCACTTATCTCATTTGGTTCTGCAGCAGGTGTAGGTGTCATGGGTAAACTGCACGGTATTTATACATTTGGCGCACATATGAAACTGGCTTGGACCGTGCTTATAGGCTATGTTGTATCCATTGCCGTGTGGTATGTTCAGTTTCAGATTCTTGGAATTGGTGCCTAAGTGATTCATGTTGTGTCTTTGCACAGCATATAGATATTTATATAATTTAATAAGGACAAATATATGAAACAAGTACCTATTTTGGTGTTAGACTTCGGTTCACAATATACACAGCTTATCGCTAGAAAACTTAGAGAGAGCGGTGTCTATACCGAAGTAGTACCTTATCGTGAAAGTATTGCAGATATTCAAGCAAGAAAACCGCAAGGTATTATCCTTTCTGGCGGTCCGGCATCTGTCTATGCTGAAGATGCGTATAAGCCAGATGAAGGCATTTGGGATTTAGGACTGCCTATCTTGGGTATCTGTTACGGGATGCAGCTCATTACACAACATTTTGGCGGATCTGTGATCGCTGCTGATCATCATGAGTATGGAAAAGCAAAGCTCAAGGTAGAAGATGCCTCTGGTATTTTTCAAAATATCTCTAATGATTCTATCGTATGGATGAGTCATGGAGACAGGGCAGAACGTATACCTGATGGCTTTGAGGTCGTGGGTACAAGTGAAAACTCCCCGTATGCTGCCATCGCAAATGAAGATAAGAAGGTCTATGCATTTCAGTTTCACCCGGAAGTACATCATTCAGTAGAAGGTACAGTGATGTTGAAAAACTTTGCGAAACATATTTGTGGTTGCGATAGTACATGGAATATGGGAAGTTTTGCCAAAGAGAAGATCGCTGCGATCAGGGCACAAGTGGGTGACAGAAAAGTGCTATGTGGCGTAAGTGGAGGGGTAGACTCTTCTGTAGTTGCTGCTATGCTCAATGAGGCGCTTCCCAAAGAGCAGTTGATCTGTGTATTTGTAGACCAGGGCTTGCTTCGTAAAGATGAAGCAGAACAGGTGCAGGATATGTTCAAACTGGTAGGTATACCACTGATCACGATAGATGCAAAAAAAGAGTTTATGGAAGCCCTTGCGGGTGTGACGGATCCTGAGCAAAAAAGAAAAGCCATTGGCGAAAAATTTATAGAAGTGTTTGATCAAGAAGCCAAAAAACATACCGATGTAAGTTTTTTGGCGCAAGGAACTCTCTATACCGATGTGATCGAATCCGTTTCGGTGAAAGGACCATCTAAAACGATCAAGTCCCACCACAATGTAGGGGGATTGCCTGACTGGATGACCTTTGAGCTGGTTGAACCGCTTAGAGAGATCTTCAAAGATGAGGTAAGAAAATTGGGCCTTGAACTTGGACTTCCAAAGCACATGATAGGAAGACATCCGTTCCCTGGTCCTGGACTTGCTATCAGGGTGATGGGTGATGTCAATGAAGAGGCATTAAGACTGCTTCGTGAATCTGATACCATTATGCAAGAAGAGCTTAAAGCGACAGGATACTATGATAAAGTATGGCAGGCGTTTACTGTATTGCTTAATGTACAGTCGGTTGGTGTGATGGGTGATAATCGTACTTATGATAATACGGTCTGTATCCGTATGGTCGAGTCGGTAGATGGTATGACAGCTACGTTTGCACATATACCGCACGATGTACTTGAAGGTATGAGTAGAAGAATTATCAACGAAATTGACGGGATAAATAGGGTAGTGTATGACATAAGCTCCAAGCCCCCTGCGACCATTGAGTGGGAATAGTTTCAGTATGTGTATCCCTTCTTATGTGAAATACCTTTTTTTAGGTATCTCCGTAGCGCTTTTGATCGTTTTATCGGTCTTCTATACACATAGTACCTTGCAGTTAGTCCTTGCAATGATACTGGCTATTGTGCAGAGTCGCATCACCTGTCCCAAATGCGGTAAGTCCATACTAAAAGATAAAAATGGCTGGTATATTTTTACGATGAGAACCACGTGCCGTCACTGCGGACAAGATACACTTTTGTGTGAAGTGGAGCCAGACGAGGTAACTGATAAACGTTTGAAATAATTTCACACACGCATGCTATGTATTTGAGATGCTTCTGCTATAATATTTTTTAAAGGAATCTCTTATGAAACAAACTCTGATATTCACACTCTCTTTTTTTGCTATTGCTACATTTATGACAGCCTGTAGTGGTCAGGTAGCTGATAAAATGGCTGCTGTAGGTGACCCTACTTACTCCTCTGATCCCTGTGCGGCGATCGATGAAAAAGTGATGAGATTAAATAGATTTACTGCAGTAGTACAAAACAACAGTGCCTTCCATTTAGAAGAAAAAGCTACAGCACTACAGGTACCAGGGATCACAGTAAGTAATAACAAAAAACATATGTTAAGAGATGCAGAGAAGAAATATGCAGAGTATGCTGTAGAACGTCAAGCATACGGCTGTAAAACCCCTATGCCTGCAAGCACTGTAGCAATGGCAAATAAAAAGGCAGGGGTAAGTCAATCTACTTTCTCCGCTGATACCTGTGATGCTATCGATAGAAAACTTTTGAAACTGGATGAATTTACTGCCATGGTAAACCATACCAGTGCATTTCACTTAGAAGAAAAAGCTGCAGCACTACAGGTACCGGGGATCACAGTGAGTAATAACAAAAAACACATGTTAAGAGATGTAGAGAAAAAAAAGGCAGAACTTTTACAAGAACGTCAAGAATACGGATGTAAAGCCCCTGTACCTGCAAGCACTGCTCCAATGGCAGATAAAAAGGCAGTAATACATAAGCCTGCTTTATCGTCTGATCCCTCTGCAGACATTGATACAAAGATGATGAAATCTGATGCATTGACGACTAAAGTAAACAGTACCAGTACTGTCCCAGCGGAAGCAAAGGCTGCAGCAGTACCGGTAGCAGAGATCGCAGTGAAGACTGAAGAACAAAGGGTAACTCCTGCAGAGAAAAAAGATACAGCACTGGAAGCAGCGCGTCAAAAACAGACTAATGAAACCCCTGTAGCTGCCGGGGCTGTTCAACTGGCAGATAAAAAAACAGGGGTGAGTAAACCTGCGTTGTCGTCTGATACCTGTGATGCTATCAATGAAAAACTTCTAAAACTGTATGAATTTATGATCATGGTAAACAATACCAGTGCATTCCACCTAGAAGAAAAGGCTACAGCGCTATCGGTACCGGAGATCACGAAGAGTACTAATAAAAAGAAAATGTTAAAAGATGCAGAGAAGAAACAGGCAGCACTACTAGCAGAGCAGCAAAAATACGGTTGTCAAACATCGACGAAATAATACGCTATTAGAGCAGAGTCTAGCTTGATATGAAAAGTGAAAGTAAAAAAAATCTATCTCTGCTCATTATAGTGATTTCATTTGTAGCTTTTATTTACGGTACTATCAAAGCAATGGGTATCGTAGAGAAAACCCATGTAGGTACATCCCATGGTATATACAGATCCTATGTCACTGCTTCCAAAGAGATCCAGGACAAGGCATTTGCATTAACGAAGCATTGTACGGAGACACTTTGTGAAGTGCAAGCATTATTAGATTTCACGACGCATATTCCCTATCGGACCAATACTTTTCAGCAGTATTCAGCACAAAAAACCATACAGCAAAATTTTGGGGATTGTGATGATAAGAGTAATTTACTTATTTCTATGTTACATGCGTTAGGTAAAGAAGCCTATTTTGTTCTGGTGCCAAAGCATATTTTTATTATTACACCCATAGAGGATGAACGACTAAACAAGAAGAAAGGGCTTTGGGTCAATGGCAGGAAGTATTATATTTTGGAAAGTACTGCACAAGGTTCCAAAGTAGGTTTTGACTTGCACTATAAACTTGAAGATATTGATGTGATCATTGAGCCATTTTCGAATGAAAAAATCACATTCGAAATGTTAGAATGGAAAGAGTAAAATGTCTACTCAAACATTTTTGGATAGATAAAAAAGTCAAATTTTGTTTTTTCAGGTTTGAATTTTTTCCAATGCTTGATAGGTACATTTAAAGCCACAATACCCAATGTAGGTATGTTATCGATATATTCATCTACCATAAGATCTGTTAACTCTGTTGTTTCGGGGTTGTGTCCTATGATAAATACGTTATTATATTTGTCCTGAACATCCTTGATAATACGAATGATCTGTATAGGCTCTGCCATATAGAGAGACTCTTTATATTGGATCTTTCCCTTATACTTTATCTCTTTGGCTAAACCTTTAGCGGTAAGTTTGGCTCTCTTGGCTGGACTGCAGAGTATGAGGTCCGGCATGACATTTTTCTCTTTGAGTGCATCTGCCATCATTGAAATAGCTTTTTGTCCTCTTTTATTGAGACCTCTGTCCAAGTCACTTTTACTTTCATCACTCCAGTCTGATTTTGCATGTCTAATGAGATATAAATTTTTCATACTAACAGTATATCAAAAAAGCATTAGATATAAAAAGATGATCATACTTTAGTCACATTGACTAAAGTATCTTTCTAAAAAACTTGTAATTTTTACTAAAATAGATTATAATCCCAAAAAAATAAATCATGTACAGGAGAAACATCATGGCAAAACATCAGTTTCAAACAGAAATAGGACAACTTTTAAAGCTTATGACACACTCTCTTTATTCTAATAAAGAGATTTTTGTGAGAGAGCTGATCTCTAATTCAAGTGATGCACTAGACAAATTCAACTACCTTTCTTTGACAGATGAAAAATGTAAAGAAGAGAACTGGTCAGGAAAAGTGTTTATCAAGCTTGATAAAGAAGATAATTCATTGACCATCGGTGATAACGGTATAGGGATGAATGAGTCAGATCTTATGGAGAACTTGGGGACGATTGCAAAGTCGGGTACGAAAGCCTTCATGGAACAACTTACCGGAGATGCAAAAAAAGATTCCAATCTTATCGGTCAGTTTGGGGTAGGGTTTTATTCTGTCTTTATGGCAGCTGAGCATGTAGATGTCATTTCCAAAAAAGCAGGAGAAGAGCAGGCATATATGTTTTCAACGGATGGTACGGGTGAGTATGAAATCAAGCCGGTGACCAAAGAAGAACATGGAACTATCATTTACATTAAGCTGAAAGAGGAAGAAAAAGAGTTTTTAGAGAAACAGAGAATAGAAGGCGTAGTGAAGAAGTACTCTAACCATATCGCTTACCCTATCATGCTTAACTACTCAGAGGAAGAGACAGAGGGTGAAGGGGATGATCAGGTAACGAAAATGGTCAATAAATCAGAGCAGATCAATGCAGCCACTGCACTTTGGACACTTCCAAAGTCTGAACTGAAAAAAGAAGATTATATAGAGTTCTATAAAACACTTGCACACGGGGATGATGAACCTTTGAGCTACCTGCATAATAAGGTTGAAGGTGCCAACGAGTTTACTACACTCTTTTACATTCCTAAAAGAGCACCGATGGACATGTATAGACCGGATTATGAAGCGGGAGTGAAACTGTATGTAAAGCGTGTCTTTATCACCGATGACAGCAAAGAGCTGTTGCCTTCCTATTTGCGTTTCGTAAAAGGGATCATCGACAGTGAGGACCTTCCGTTGAATGTTTCTCGTGAATTGCTACAAGAGAACAGGATCTTGGCAAACATCAAACAGAACTCAACGAAAAAGATACTTCAGAATATCAAAAAACTCAGTGCTGAGGATGCGATCACCTTTACACAGCAGTACAACAAAATGATCAAAGAGGGTATCTATACGGACCATGTCAACAAAGAGCTTCTTTTAGATATCGTAAGATATAAATCTTCCACTCAAGAGGGTCCTGTAGGTTTTGAGGAGTATGTTTCCCGTGCAGACTCCGAGAAAAAAGAGATTTACTATCTTATAGGTGAGGATGAGAGAGTACTTAGAAACTCTCCGCTGCTTGAAGCCTACAACAAAGCAGGTATTGAAGTCTTGATCATGGATGACAAAGACGAAGACAGCATTGTTACCCCTACGATAGAAAAGTACAAAGAGTGGGAATTGAAAGACATTACCACGATCGAAGCACCTGATATGAAGACAGAAGAAGAGAAAGAAGAGATCGAAAAAGAGTATAAAGAGTTAACAGATAAGATAAAAGACGTGTTAGGGGAAGAGATTAAAAATGTAAAAACCTCTACGCGTTTAACATCAAGTCCATCTTGTGTACTCAAAGATCCTGATGATCCTATAGCGGCTATGGCTGGCATCTTTGCACAGATGGGTCAAGAGATGCCGGAAGCTCCTCTGATCTTGGAAATAAACCCGGAACATGAGATGATCAAGAAATTAAGTACGTTGGAAGACAAAGCATTGTTTGAAGAGATCTCCTGGATCCTTCTTGATGGTGCAAAACTCGCTGAAGGTTTCGAACCTAAGGACAAAAGTGCGTTTGCTGAAAGAATAGCCTCTTTAGCCACGAAAGCACTGTAAACTTAGCTGAAACACCATTGGATGGTGTTTCCCATCGTAGAGGAGTGGATCTAATCCAGTTCTCTTTTAATGTATAAAGGCTACTTCCTCTTGCATAAAAGTGGCAGCCAGTCTGCATGCTTTAAACCTAACTTATGCTAAAATCACAGCTAACTTCACCAGTAGGTCATCAAATATGGGTATTCCGGATCTTTATCAAGAAATGACTGTCTTTATACTGCTTCTTTTTGCTGTATTTGGCGCATATATACTGCTGAAATTACATTACCGGTTCGCTTTTGGTCTGATGAGGAATACCGCTTCTTATGAAAAAAACAGGGGAATGATAGACAAAGCTGAAACATATGTGTTTTGGGTGCTCAAAGTGTTGTTATGGCTTGGGTTACTGGGTATGTCTGTGTTTTGTATTTTATATCTTTATGAAGGCATGAGCCTTAAAGCACTGGTTTTCGAACTTTGGGCTAAGATACCAGAAGGGTTTTGGCTGCAAGTGTTTTTGGTCATACTGCGCATTGCTGTGATCATTACTTTGTCACGGTATCTTTTAAAGTTTGTTTACGCATTTTTAGATAAACAGCAGCAGAAAGCTATTGAGAACAAGTGCGAATATTGTAGTGAAGACACCATAATAAGTTTTTACACACGTTTACATCATATGGTCAAATATACAGTATTACTCGGTATACTATACCGCATAACGCTATTCTTCCCTTTCCTTGAGGGGATAAGTGCATTACTGTGGATACTTTTGATACTGTATATGCTCGTGTCTTTGGGATCATTAGGAGGTAATTGGGTGTCGATGATAAAAGAAAGGAGAGGGGTAAGATAGATGAAGGGAAAGATGAAAATGTCCTTGCAAAAAAGAGCGACACTTGTGTCGAGTTCTGTTGCTACACTGCTAGTGACCATCAAATTGGCACTAGGCGTAGTAAGTGGTTCGGTGGCTGTACTGGCATCTGCGATAGACTCGCTTTTGGATATGCTGGTTTCGGCCTTTAACTTTTTTGCTATAAAAAAGTCAGAAGAACAGCCGGATGAAGAGTACCATTATGGAAAAGGTAAGGTGCAGGCGATCGCTGCAGTGATAGAAGGTACTATCATTACTATGTCTGGACTTTACATTATTTATGAAGCCATCAAAAAATTAAGTCGAGGAACGGAAACAACGCTGCTCACTCCTTCTATTATTGCGATGACGTTCTCTATCATTATCACCTATCTTTTAGTGAAGTATTTATTGAAAGTGGCCAAAAAAACAGATAATATTGTGATTAAAGCGGACGCACTACACTATAAAACTGACTTGTGGAGCAATGCAGCTGTTTTACTGGCATTGGGACTGGTCTATGTGACAGGTGTGGATGCGATTGATGCGGTATTTGGTTTGGGTATAGGACTTTATATTATTTACTCTGCTTATGAAATCATACTTGAGGGAATAGAAATACTTTTAGACCGTGCTTTGGATGCGGAGATGGTAGCAGAGATCGGTCATATTATTGGCAGTCACCCCGAAGTGGCAAGTTACCACTGGTTGAAAACACGTACGGACGGTTCTACCAATTTTGTAGATTTTCATATGGTACTTCGTCCCAATATATTATTGTTGGATGCACACCGTATAGCAGATGAGGTGGAAGAACAGATTCATGAATTGGACAAGAAGAAAAATTGGCTGATATCGCCTCACTTTGACCCTTATGATGATGAGTATCTGAATGAAGCGATGCTGTACGGAAAGAGTCTGATTGATGAAACAGAACGTGGAGACCAGGTGTAGCTTCGTTTAATGGTTCGCCTAAAGGCGATGGCATCCGTATAGTCAAATGAATAAAATTTATAGCAG
>AGBJ01000075.1_pt1 | contig 11641 bp, 9 predicted proteins | sample 768721 | NCBI WGS metagenome assembly AGBJ01 (sample SAMN00779238, study PRJNA67915) | hypersaline lake metagenome
AAAGTTTTGCCATCGTAGTTCATATTTTGTTACACCTTTTTTCTTTTGATTTTTTGTAATATGTTAAAATTCAGTAGAACTTGAAAAATTAAAATTTGAGATTTTCATTCCTGGAACAAGAAACCCACCCCCAAAAAAGCCGCTGGCGAATTCTCTTTGTTTACCGATTTCATCAATATTTGCAAAAATTCTCAAAACACTATCAGTGAATCTCATATTTTTTAATGGCGTAGAAATTTTTCCCTTTTCTACCAGAAATAATCCGTCTCTGGTCATTCCAGTTACCAATAATTTCATCGGGTCGATCAAATTTGAGTAATGAAAATGAGTAACCAAGATTGCCTTATCGGAATTTTCAATCATTTTCTGGATAGAACTTTCTCCATTTTTTATACACATAGCAAATGGATATGCTCCCTGGCTGGGTAGTGGAATTGCGTGACCATTATTTTCCACATCTGTCTTTTTTGCAATCCATCTATTAGTTGCAAAGTTTTTGGGAATACCGTTTTCTACAAGTGTTATTTTTTTAATTGGCATTCCTTCAAAATCAAATGGTTGGCAGATGATATCGGGATTATATGGGTCATCGATGAGGGAGAATTTTTTATCAAATATCTTTTTATTTAGATTTTTTTTGAGGAAAGTAGTTCCTTCGATGTAATCCATTCCATTAAAACCTTTCCAGAGTAAGAAAAGAATAAATTCTGCCACAGCAGCAGGTTCCAAAATAACATCGTATTTAAACGGTTTAATATCTTCAGCATATTTGCTTTTTTTCGCTTTTTCAATCGCAATTTCAGTTGATTTTTCCACATCAATATCTCCCACATTTCTTCTATAAACTTCATTCCAGCCGGATGCTTTACCGTCCATAGCCGTAATGCTGAATTTTGCATCTGTAGATTTATCAAAGGCAAATAATCCGTTTGAATTAGAGATAGTAAATTCACACGTCGAATTGGAAAATATTCCGGCACCTTCCAACTGATTCTTTTTACAGAGATTTACAGCTTTTGTAATAATCTCAGCACGATTTGCTGGAGAAAATTTATCAGTAGCTGGAGAATAATTATTTTTCCTTTTATATTCTTGTTTGGGTGGAAGTGGTAATATCTTTTGGTTATCCGGTTGTAATTTTGTAGCTTTGATTGCATTTTCTAAGGTTCGTTTTAATGCATTTTCAGAAAAAGAATTCGTGGATGCAGAAGCAGTCTTTTTCCCGATAACAGTGCGGATACGGATATTTTTAGTTTCATTATCAACATTTTGGTGAATATAATTTTCAGCAAATCTGGTTAAAGCATTTTTTGTTTTTGAAATCATTACTTCAGTTTCATCTGCTGACGATAATTGAAAAATTTTTTCTACAACTTTTTTAAATTCATTTTTACTATTCATAGAAAACTCCTGAAAAATGTAAATAAATTATTTCGTTAAGATTCGAACTCATTTTGATGGGATGTCAAGAACTTCATAAATAAATTTTGTTTAAACTGTATTTTTGTGATAGTTTGAATAGAAAAAAAAGCTCCACAGGAGGGATTCGAACCCCCGACAAAGTGGTTACAGTTACCCAAAGTTTTCACTTAGGACTGGACTATCTCATCATCCGCTTAATGAGGATGGTGGGCGCTCACAAAGGATTATCGGTTGCTTTCCTCACCTTTTAGTCTCTGCACCTTTCGAACTACTGTTACAGGCTTTGTTCGAATTGGCTCAGGATTAGCATATCTTTTCGACTTAGCCTTCCCTGAGTTCACCCACTTTTCTACTACGATTACTCGTAGAAGCTGCATTTCTCGCATGAAGTTCGTGATGGCAATTTGCACAAAGTAAAAGGGCAGACAAGCATTTGCCACCCTTGTAATTCACAGCCTTTTTGCGAATATTCCTTCGTCGTTTTTGAACGACTCTTATTAAATATTCGCGACGATCACTATATGTTCTGCGATCCTTTTTAGGCAAATTTCCTTCTTTCACGCACTGTTTACAGCCACCTGCTCTACCACTGAGCTACTGTGGAACTTAAATCCATTTATTGTGAAAAAGTAAATTAATGTCAAGTAAAATGAGCTAGTTTATAAAGCTATCTTTCGTTTCCCCGCAGAAGTTTCTGGTAAATTAGTTTTTTTCAGAACAGGTTCTTTTTTGTGAAGAATAGCATCTTTCGTAATTACACAGGCTGTTATGTCTTTTCTATCTGGAAGATCATACATAATATCATTCATAACTGATTCCATAATTGAACGTAAACCTCTTGCTCCAGAGCCTCTTTTTATAGCAATTTCAGCTATTGTTTTTAGAGCATCGGAAGCAAAAGTAAGGTCAACATTTTCTATTTTCATCAATGCTTTATATTGTTTTACAAGTGAATTTTTGGGTTCAGTAAGAATTTTCATCATTGCATCTTTACTCAATTCTGATAATGTAGTTTGGACCGGGAGACGACCAACCAACTCAGGGATTAAACCGAATTTAGTCAAATCCTGAGGTTGCAATTTTTTCAATATTTTACTTTTTGAATGACTTCCCTGTCCGATTAATTCTGAACCAAAACCCACATTTTTTTTTGTAATTCTGCTTTCAATGATTTTTTCGAGATTGTTGAACGCTCCCCCAACAATATAAAGTATATCCTGTGTGTTAATTTCAATAAAATCCTGATGAGGGTGTTTCCTGCCACCTTTTGGTGGTACATTTACTTTATCACCCTCAAGAATTTTCAAAAACGCCTGCTGAACACCTTCTCCAGAAACATCTCGTGTAATAGAAGGAGTTTCAGATTTTCGGGCAATCTTATCAATCTCATCAATGTAAATAATCCCTCTCTGGGCTTTTTCAATGTCATACTCAGAAGATTGGAGTAGTCGAAATAAAATATTTTCTACATCTTCACCAACATAACCTGCTTCAGTAAGTGTGGTTGCATCAGCGATTGCGAAAGGAACCTGGAGAAATTTTGCCAGCGTCTGAGCAATTAAAGTTTTTCCTGTTCCAGTTGGTCCGACCATAAGGATATTACTTTTTTCAAGTTCTACACTATCACTCTTGCTATGTTTAAAAATTCGTTTATAATGATTATAAACCGCAACCGAGATTGTTTTTTTTGCTTCTTCCTGACTGATAATGTAGTGGTCGAGGAATTTTTTTATCTCACTGGGATTTGGAAGGATGAAGTTTTCATCGACTTTTTTTTCTTCTTCTTTTTCCAGGATTGAGTAGCAGATTTTGATGCAGTTATTACAAATATTTCCGTCAACTCCACGAATTAGTTTTTTTACTTGGTTTCTCGTTTTTCCGCAAAATGAGCATTTTTGATTATCCATAATTATTTCCTCTTGAATATAACTTTATCAATTATACCATATTCCTTTGCCTCTTCAGCATTCATCCAGAAATTTCTCTCTGAATCCTTTGCAATTTTTTCTAAAGATTGACCAGTATGTTTGTGTAATATTTTATTCAAGCTTTTTCGTATCTTTAGCATTTCCCTTGCATGAATTTCAACATCTGTGGTTTGACCTTTTACACCACCAATAGGTTGGTGGAGCATAGTTCTTGAATTTGGGAGAGCAGAACGTTTTCCTTTTTTACCGGCTGCGAGTAGAAGCGCACCCATACTTGCTGCCTGGCCAATACAGATTGTATTTAAATCGGGGTTTACATATTGCATTGTATCATAAATTGCCATACCGGAAGAAACAACACCTCCAGGAGAATTGATATACATAAAAATATCATTTTTGGCATCTTCTGCCTCAAGATGTAACAATTGGGCAATGATTGTGTTTGCAATCTGGTCATTCAAAACTGGACCAACAAAAATTATTCTGTCTTTCAACAATCTTGAGTAGATATCATACGCTCTTTCGAATCTTCCAGAATGTTCGATTACCATCGGAATTAATGACATAAATTTCCTCTTATTATTTTAATTTTTCTTTATTAACTTGATTCTTGTTTTTTTTGGTTTAATTATTTTTATCGTTTTTTCAATTTTTTTCAAGATTTTTTTATCCTGAATTCTTTCGTTAATTTCATCTTTAATGATTTGCTTTTTATACAATTTTTTATATTCATCAATTTTCATATTCATTGCTTCAGCATTTGCTTTTATTTCATTTTCAATTTCTTCTTCTTTGATGTCAACCTTTTCGATTTCGCGCAATTTTTTAATCACAAAAAATCGTTTGATTTGCATTTCAGCTATTTGTTTATAAATTGCTTTTAACTGCTTCTGTTTTTGTTTGTCAATTTCTTTGAAATTTTCCTGCCTGTTCAGCATTTCAGAAAAGTATTTGTCAACCATAGACTGTGGAATTTCAAATGGATTTTCCTCGATTATCTTTCTATATATCAAACTATGAATATGAACTTCATTGTCTTGTTCAATATTTTTCTCAAAGGTATTTCTGATATCTTTTTTTAATTCATTTAAAGTTTCAAAATCACCCACATCTTTTGCGAACTCATCATCCAATTTTGGCAATTCAATTTTTTTTACACTTCTAATTTTTAGTTCTATTTCTTTTGTTCCCTGTTCTTCTTCAGGATTATTTGAAGAAACTTGAATGCTTGATTTTACGATATTATCTTTTTTCTTTCCGATCAGGTCTTTATTAAATTGTTCTCCCAAATAATTGTCGCCAATTGTGCAGAAGTGCTGTTTCTTCTTTTCATATACTTTATTATTCAATTTAATTAGAGTGTAATATATCTGGTCACCTTTTTCGATAGGAGAATTTTTTTCAAAAGTTTTTGCATAACTTTCTTGAAGTTCCTTAAGTCGATTTTCAATCATTTCTGCAGTAACTTTTTTAGGTTGGAATTCAATTTCAAAGTTCTTATATTTTGTTAATTCCACATTAGGTCCCACTTCAAAGACATAATTTAATTCAAGTTCTTTTTGGGACTCCCAGGAATAATCCTCAAGTTGTCCCTGATTTATTGGGGATACATCCTTTAGTTCTGTAATAGCTTGTTGGTAATATTTTGAAGCGAACTCATCAATAAAACCTGGTTCAAGTTTTTCACCAATCATATTTTCAATCATAGAAAGGGGAGCTTTTCCTTTTCTGAAGCCCGGAATATTAACCTGTTTACTGTATTTTCGCAATATACTTTTATAGTCTTTTTGGGCTGTTTGTTGTGGAATAATAACAGTTAATTTTCTTTTGCATTCGCTTAATTTTTCCAAATTCAAATTCATAGAATCTCCGTTTCAATTATTTTTATAAAAAAAATTGGTGCGAGGGAGGGGACTCGAACCCCTACAGGATTTCTCCAACTGGATTCTAAGTCCAGCGCGTCTGCCAATTCCGCCACTCTCGCGCATAATAATATATTAAAAATCAAATTTGTAATGTCAATGATAAATTACTCAAGATATGAGAGATTTGCTTTTAGTTTTTCAGAAATACTTTCCAGTTCTTCATTTTTTTCTTTTACTTGTTGAACAATTTTTTGGGGAGCATTATCAAGGAACTGTTGGTTGTTGAGTTTATTTCTGGATTTTTGAAGAACCTTCACAATCTTATTTAATTTCTTTTCCAATCTCTCTTTTTCTTTATCGATATCAATAACACCTTCCAAAGGCATATAGATTTCGTTATCATTAACAACTGTGGTTATTGATTTATGCGGTTTTACAACATCATCACCGATGTAAATCTCATCGATTTTTGCTATAATTTTGAGATAATGCCTGTTGTCCTGAAGAACTTCTCTGTCATAATTATTTAGTGATTTGATAAAAATATTTACTTTGTCTCCAGGGGGAACATTCATATCTTTTCTGATGCTTCTAACACCGGTTATAGTTTTGAGGACTAATTCCATTTGTCTGGTCTGGGTTGGATATATATTGTCATCTTTTTGGGGAAATTCAGAAATCATTATAGATTTTTTCTCCTGCTCAGGCAGGAAGGCTTTTAGTCTCTGCCAGATTTCTTCTGTGATAAATGGCATTAAAGGGTGTAGCATTCGCATAGCTGAATCCAGAATATGCAGCATTAGATATTTTGCCGTCAGAATAGAAGCTGTATTTTCAGAATGATAAAATCTATCTTTAATAAATTCAAGATACCAGGCGCAGAATTCATTCCAGAAGAAATCATACAAAAGGTGAGAAGCTTCTTTGTATCTATATTCATCGTAGTAATTAATAACTTTTTCGATTACAGAATTCAGTCGACTTAAAATCCATTTGTCAGTTAATTCTAACATTAATTCATCAGAGTCAGGCAAACCAGCGATATTCTCCGCATTCATAAAAATAAATCGGGCAGCATTCCAAATTTTATTTGTAAAATTTCTGCCGGTTTCAATCAAAGAATCTGTATAAACTACATTTTCACCTTTTGGTGTATTAAAAACCATAGTGAATCGTAATGCATCTGCCCCATATCTGTTTATCACATTTATCGGGTCTGGGGAGTTACCCAGAGATTTAGACATTTTTATACTATTTTCATCTAGAACTGTGCCATGAATATAAACATTATAAAAGGGAATATCATTCATAAACTCAATTGAAGCCATTATCATTCTTGCTACCCATTTAAAAATAATTCCAGGATCTGTTATTAAAATATTAGTGGGGAAAAAATAATCCAGTTCTCTGGTTTTTTCAGGCCAGCCTAAAGTGGAGAATGGCCATAACCAGGAGGAAAACCAGGTATCCAGAACATCCTTCTCCTGGCTCAAGGAAGTTGATTTACATTTTGGACACTCGGGGGGAAATTCTTTTGCAACAACAGTATTTCCACATTCATTACAATAATACATTGGAATTCTATGCCCCCACCAGATTTGTCGGGAAATACACCAATCTCTGATGTTTTCAAGCCAGTTTAAATAAACTTTTTCCCAGCGAGGGGTCTGGAATTTGATATTTCTATTTTTTACAACTTCTATTGCTTTTTCTGCAAAAGATTTCATTTTAACAAATAACTGGGTGGACAGATAAGGTTCAATCACAGTATTACATCTATAACAGCGTCCAATGCTATGTGTATAATTCTCGATTTTCTCAAACAGATTTTTTGCTTTTAAATCATCTACCACTTTTTTTCTGCAAGAAAATCTATCCAATCCACTGTATATTTCACCTGCATTTTCATTCATGATCCCCTTTTTATTCATTATAAGAATTTGTTCGAGTTTATGACGCTGACCCATTTCAAAATCATTGGGATCGTGAGCAGGTGTAACTTTTACACAACCTGTTCCGAATTCTTTATCTACAAAATTATCTGTAATAACTGGAACTTCTCGATTTATAAGTGGAATAATTACTTTTTTCCCAATAAGTTTTTTGTATCTTTCATCCTTTGGATTTACTGCGACTGCTGTATCACCGAGCATAGTTTCGGGTCTTGTGGTTGCTACAGTGACAAATTCATTTTCAGAATCCCTGAGAGGATATTTAATAAACCAGAGATTAGAATTTTGATCTTCATGTTCTACTTCATCATCGGATATAGCAGTTTCGCAACGAGGACACCAGTTAATAATATATTTTCCTTTGTAGATTAATCCTTTTTCATAGAGACGAATAAAAACTTCCTGAACAGCTTTTGTAAGACCTTTATCCATTGTGAATCTCTCTCTGGTCCAGTCACAACTCGCTCCTAATTTTTTTAACTGGTTTATAATTTTTTTGCGATTTTTTTCCTTAAATTTCTGGATACGCTTGATTAAACCTTCTCTACCAATATCATCTCTTGTTTTACCTTCTTTTTTCAATTTTCGTTCAATTACATTCTGGGTAGCGATACCTGCATGGTCAGTACCTGGAATCCAGAGTGTTTCATAACCCTGCATCTTTTTATATCGAATGATGATATCCTGTAAGGTTGTGTTTAAAATATGACCCATATGAAGAATGCCGGTAACATTTGGAGGAGGAATAACAATAGTGTAAGGTTTTTTTTGTAATTTACTTCAGCCCGAAAAAGTCTTTTCTTCTGCCAAAATTTATACCATTTTTTTTCTATTTGAACCGGATTATATGTTTTATGCATATTTTTCATCCACTCTCCTTAAAAAAAAATTAATTCGTAATAAATAATTACAGATCCAGCAAGTAGTCTATATCAACTTCATTGACAGTTTCTTTTCTCAAGTCTTCTATAATTTGCTTAAAAATTTGTCGAACTCTTTCTCTGGAAAGCCCGATATTACGTGCGATTTGTGCAAAATTTTTACCTTTATCGTCTTCCCCAAAGCCAAAATACTCTGTGACTATTCTCGCATCCCGTGGGCTGAGTTTATCAATTTTGCGGTTTATTTTATCTCGTATTTTTTTTCGATAATATATTTTTTTGGGATCGATGTTCTCACTGTATAAACTATCCTCTGCAACTGCATCCATTATGGAAAGTGCATCCTCATCTCCATACATATTTTCCAGAGGAATTACGGTTGGTGTCTGTTTTATAATTTTTTCAGCTCGCTTAGTATCAATATCCATTTCTTCAGCAATATCTTTAATTCTAGCTTTTTCGCCTTTTTTTGCTTTGTGTTTCTGACTGATCATATTGATTTTATTAATTGCGGAAACGCGTTTTGAAGGAATTCTTATTAAACTATTTTTTTCATATAAAGCCTTTTGAATTGTCTGCTGAATCCACCAAACAGCATAGGTAATCAGTTTTGTCTCTCTGCTTGTGTCAAATTTATGAATTGACTTGATAAGTCCCAGATTTCCTTCGCTAATCAATTCTGAGAGTGACAGACCTCTACCTTGATATTTACTTGCAATTTTCACAACGAACTTGAGATTGCAAAGAACCAATTTATCCATTGCTTCCTTATCACCATTTTGAGCTTTAATAAGCAGTTTTTTTTCCTCAATCCGTTCCAAGGGCTGAATATCAGCAATATCGCCCAGATATCTCTGCAGTCCTTTATTATGTGCCGGATTTTCTACCATTTTATTTTCCCACGAATTATATCATGTATGGTTTTTAAAACTCGATTATCAAAAAATATCAACAGATTTATTTGAATAATAAAAGATTAAATAAGTATCCTTACTTTATTTCAATTTAATTGCAACAAATCTATAAACATTTTTCCCAGAATTCAGGTAAAAGAGAATGGTTTCTTTATTTTGCTTTTTTAATTTTTCAATTGTAATATAAAAATCAGCAACACTTTCGATTTTGCTTTTTTCAATTTCAAGGATAACATCACCCACAGAAAGTTCTGAAGCATCAGCAGGAGAATCAACAAGGATTTTTGTAACGACCACACCTTTATCAACAGCAATATTAAATTGTTTTGCATGTTGTGAATCTAAATCCTCAACTTTTATTCCCAACCAATCGGAAACTTCGTTTTGTTTTGTCTGCGATTGGGCAATTTCTGATTTTGGACGTGAAATAAGTTTTACTGTTTTCTCAATTGTATTTCCATTGCGAATTATTTTCAAATCAACATTCTCACCAACTCTGGCATTTGCAACCATCAAACGAAATTTGCTTACATTTTTTACAGGTTTATCATTGAATTCTATGATTACATCTTTCTTTTTTAATCCTGCTTTTTCTGCTGGTGTATTATTTTCAACTTTTCCGATTAAAATACCCTCCAGAGAATTCAAATCTAAACTATTTTTTAATAGCGGCGTGATTGCTTGCGGAAGAATTCCAAGAAATGCACGTTCAACATAGCCTTTTTCAATAATGTCTGCTACAACATTTTTAACAATATTGATTGGAACAGCAAAGCCGATTCCGATATTTCCACCACTTACTGTGGAAATTGCAGCATTTACTCCAACTACCTTTCCATTTATATCAACAAGGGGTCCACCGCTATTTCCCGGATTTATGGCTGCATCTGTCTGGATATAATCCTGGTAAACTGGAGAATTTGCTCCAAAATTTAGATTCGCTCTCCCTTTTGCACTAACAACCCCAACTGTAACTGAGCCGGTGAGTTGGGGAGATAAGGGATTTCCAATTGCTAAAACCCAATCACCAACTAGGAGGGAATCCGAATTTCCCAAAGGAGCTTTGTAGATTTTTTTTTGATTATCAAGCTCAATTTTAACAATTGCAATATCTGAATCACTATCCAGTCCAATGATTTCTGCTTCATGTTTTGAACCATCAAACAAGGTTACAGTTATTTCTCCTTGAGCACCTTTCTCAACAACATGATTATTTGTTATGATGTAAATATTATCTTTATCTATTCTAAAGATAAAGCCAGAAGCGAACCCAACAGATTTTCTATTAGTGTTTGGCGGATGAGGAAAGAAAAATTTAAAAAAGTCATTATCAAAAGGCAAATTCTGATTAAATCCGGTAACTTCCCACTCAACTTTTATATTTACGACTGATTTGGTTAGTTCCTTTGCAATTCTGGAAAAAGGGCTATGACCATTCTCGTCATAAAAAGAATTGGTGGCAAATAAACTAAAGGAAAAGAAGATCAGAAGAATAAATATCAGAACTTTACAATAATTTCTCTTACACATAAATTATTCCTTTTTTATAAATTAAGGTTTGAGTACTTTTCCGCTTTTGATACATTTGGTGCAAACCCACATTTTTTTTACAGTATCACCGATTTTTACACGAATCTTCTGTAAATTTGGATTCCATCTTCTCGGAGAAGTGTTCTCAGACCCACTTCTTCTATTACCAAATTTTGGTCCCACTCCACATATTTCACATTTTTTTGCCATATTATATTCCTCTATTATTTGTTTTTTTTCAGTTTGACATTTTTTTAATTCTAAACATTTTATAGCAAGTTTTTTAGAAAAAAATTTAACCTAAGTTGACAATGAAATACTCTATTCAGAAATTTGATTAACAAATTTAATTTATAGGAGAATCTTGCAAATGAAAAGAATATTTAGTGGAATTCAACCGAGTGGAAGATTGCATCTTGGAAATTATCTGGGAGCAATCAAGAATTGGATATCTCTTCAGGATGAATACGAGTGCATCTGGGGTATTGTTGATTTCCATGCGATAACTGTTTCTTATGCACCTGAGAATCTGGAAGAGCGTGTAATCGATTGTGCTGCTACTTACCTTGCTTGCGGACTGGACCCTAAAAAAAGTGTTTTGATGATTCAATCTCATGTTAAAGAACATGCAGAACTTACCTGGATTTTGAATACTATCACACCGATCTCCTGGCTCGAAAGAGTGCCAACTTACAAAGACAAATCAAGACGGTATAAATCGAATTTGAATATGGGACTACTGGATTATCCTGTCCTGATGGCAGCTGACATTATTTTATACAAAGCAAAAGCTGTCCCGATTGGAGAAGACCAGTTACCCCATCTTGAACTTACTCGAGAAATTGTAAGACGTTTCAATCACATTTTTGGTAAGACTTTTTCCAGAACCAAAGGGAATTATCAGAAAGGGCACTTTTATTCGTGGTCTCGATGGTAAAAACAAAATGAGTAAATCATTACACAATTGCATTTATCTGGATGAAACAGAAAAAAAAATTTGGAAAAAACTCTCCACTGCAGTAACTGATTCGCAAAGAGTAAGAAGAACAGATCCCGGTAATCCGGAGGTTTGTAATTTGTTTTCCCTGCATAAATTACTCTCGCCTGATGATGAAGTAGAATATGTGCAAAATGGTTGTAAAAAAGCAA
>AGBJ01000076.1_pt1 | contig 11408 bp, 12 predicted proteins | sample 768721 | NCBI WGS metagenome assembly AGBJ01 (sample SAMN00779238, study PRJNA67915) | hypersaline lake metagenome
AGAATTGGGCATTGGTGTCAACAACAGAAATAGATGCATGGATGGCAAATGATCTATACAGTGTCGGATTTATTGAAGATACATTGAATTTGGGCCTCAACTATATAGTTGAAGTAGGAGATAATACTGCAGGTCAGATTGGTGACACATTCACTATCCGTATCACTCCTTATGTATCTAATGATCAAACACCACCGAGCTACATAGATGAGAATGGAAGTTATATAGAACCAGATGGAGGTACAGTTATACCTACGACACCAACTGCTACAACAGGTGGTGGCGGCGGTGGTTGTACGTACAACCCTGACAGCAAGCACTTTGATATGATGTTCTTGGTGATGATGGCTATGGGACTTCTCTATCCGTTTAGAAGAAGATTTATCAAATAATCTCTTCTGTGAACAAAACACATATACAATTCGGAGCGGCCATCCTGGCTGCTCCTCTTTTTGTACTTCTTTATAACTTCATTTTCCAACAACAACTTGTTGATGCAAAACACTTATTTCCCGATGCAAAACATCTGTTTTTTCTTATACTGTTTTATCCGGTAGTGGAGGAGTTGGCGTTTCGTGGGGTCATACAGGAGTACATCGCTTCAAAGACGAAACAGTTCCCTGCATTTTTTCATCTGAGTGTGGCTAACATAGTGACATCCGTACTGTTCGTCGCCATGCATTTTGTGCACCACACGCCTCTGTGGGCACTGCTGGTCTTTGTACCGTCGTTGATATTCGGGTATTTTAAAGAGCAGTACGGGCATATAGGTGCCAGCATCTTTTTGCATATGTTTTACAATGCCTGCTCTTTGTTTTTATTACTCTAGGGTTAGATACACATCGCCTGTTTAATTCTTTCTTGATTTAACTTTTTAATGAGCTTTGTTGAGAGTTCACCGTAACGTTCTTCATCAAGATTGAGATCAGCTTGAATCTCTTTCTGCGGTATATCATCTGCCCATGCTTTTAAGAGCTTTAACTCCTTCTTGGTCAGTTTGACCTTGAGTACTTCAAGTAATTCTTCAGGCTCTTTAAGTGGGTGTATAAGTTTTTTAATGTGTTTTTCTATCTCTTCATTTAATGTTGACAATTTATTTTCCTCTTATTTAGTTATTTGCATGATCAAAAGGTATCCGAGTCCGGCTAGGAGTATGGTACCAAAAAGGTTAAGAGCCATATTGGCAAAGGCATGTACGTAGTGACCTGACTGGAGCAAAAAGAAGCTCTCTATGGCGAAGGTAGAGTAGGTGGTCAAAGCACCCAGTATGCCTGTCACCAAAAACGTCTTGAGGTGTGGTGACAGTGAGGTATTTAAATGGAAATAGGCAAAAAGCATCCCTATGATCAGACTACCGAGTAAATTAACGGCAAGTGTTCCTAAGGGGAGGGCATGCACAAAATGTTTATTGACCGCTCCGTTAATAAGCAGTCTCAGTGTCGCACCTATGGCACCACCGCTAGCGACTGCAATGATCGTTGTTAAACTTATCATCTATAACCTTTTGCATATTTGTTCTCAGGGTATCGAACCACTGCTTGTCTTCACCCGTTACATCGATAACAGGCAAAAAAGTATAGGTCACCGTACCGCTGTGGGCGCTGTGCTCATGCTCGTTCAAAACCCATTTACTTCCTGTGATCACTATGGGCTGTATACGCAGCTTTAATTTCTCTGCTATGAGCTTGGTGCCTTGTTTAAAAGGAAGCAGGGGCTGTTTGTCCGTTCTTGTTCCCTCCGGGAATATCGCTACGGGACGATGGTAGACCTCTTTAGACTCTTTGACATCCTTGATGAGCTTTATAAGACCTGCCTTATTCTGTCGGTCAAGCGAGATCATTTCACCATGACGCAGAAGATTACCGAACCAGGGCGTTTCGAAAAGCTCTTTTTTGGCTACCCATCTTAAGTGGTTGTTCTGTAATGCTTCAAGCCCGATGATATCTACAATACCCTGGTGGTTCATGACATACATATCTACCGTCGTGTCCATGACACCTTCCTGTGCCAGTTTCCCACCCAACATACAAATGGTCAAACGATTGATATAATGCACGATAGTACTTTTATGCCTACCAAAAAGCATCAAAGCAGGTATCATAAAAACAGCGGTATTAAAAGAGATGACAAATGCACCCCAGTAGAACCTAATTCTCGCAAAGATCTTCATTTTTGACCCATCCTATGATTCCCTCTTTATACTCGACCTTTTTAAATCCATCTCGCTCACCCAGCAGCATGGTGTCGATATTTTCGTCTATCTTTGTGCTGATCGTGCTGGTCTGTGTAGGCAAAATGTAGAGAGAAGCGCCCTGTTTCACACATATTTTTTTATGCGGTATGTAGAACGTCAAAAGCGTTATGAGCGATATCGCAACAAAGACAAGGTAAAAGAAATCTCTTTTAAACAAGAACATGATAAAGAAAAAGCCTACGAGAAACATAAAAGTATATTTTTTCAGTTTATCAAAGCTGTCTTCTTTGGGGTTCAGGTCAGATTGTGTCGTGACAGAAGCATCGGCTACCACCACAGGGACTTCCAAGAATTCAAACTGTTTTTTAATGGTGTTGAAATAGCTGAACCTGAGGACTTTTTCGCTTACTGGAAGGACTACGTAAAATTCTGCTTCCACCTTTGCAAAGTCACGTTTTAAGGACTCAACACCCGACTCTTGTACATGATTCAAACTCATATCTTCAAGGTTTGCCTCGAAGGCTTCCAAAGAGAGTGTAACGATATGGCTTTTTTCGTCATAGTTTGAGACTTGAGAATTTTTTATCTTCATATCTGCAGCGAGTACACCACAGAAGTCCTCTCGTTTTTCCAGCCTCTCTATAAAAACGGTTTTAGGCTCAAGTGAACTTTCACCGCTCTGGGATGATATAAAGAGTCTTGGAATGCGTATATCTACATCAGACGCTTTAAAATAGAAAGTATAGAAACTATTCGGCCCATTTTTTACGACAAGGGGTTTTTTGAAAAGAGGTTGGGTCTCACTCGATCTGTCAAATGTAAATTGGGGGTCACTTTGGCCACTTTCTCCTGCAGAGATGATGGTGACAGCAAAGAGTTGATTTTCATATACGCTTTTAGGCATATAACTGTATTTGAATTCACTCTGTGCACTTAAAAGGGTTGTGTAAGTTAGAACAAGTCCTATAAAGAGCCATACAGAGCGTAATTTTTGCATTAGGCTTCAAAACCTTTTAGCATAGGTATACCATCTTCACTTCCTAGAATAGCCTCCAAGGCACGTTCAGGGTGAGGCATAAGACCAAAAACATTTTTAGCTTCATTACAAACACCCGCGATAGAAGTCACAGAACCGTTTACCACTACAGGGTTACCGTTCTCATCCGAGTAGCGAAGCAGTACCTGTCCGTTGGCTTCGAGTTGTTTTAAACCTTCATCATCGATGTAGTAGTTACCGTCTGCATGTGCGATAGGAATGTTCAGTACATCCCCTTTGTCACATTTATTTAAAAATGCATTGTCATTGTTGATCACGCAGAGGTTCTGGTGTTTGGAAATGAAGTGCAGGTTATTGTTACGCTTCAGTGCGCCTGGAAGCAGTCCCGCTTCTGTAAGGATCTGGAAACCATTACAAATGCCGAGCACTTTACCGCCAGCTTCTGCATAGGCCTTCACTGGTTTCATCACCCGAGAAAATCTTGCGATAGACCCGGAACGCAGATAATCCCCATAGGAGAATCCTCCCGGTACCACCACAAGATCAATGTCTTCTGGAAGGGTGTCATCTTCATGCCATACAAGCTCTGTCGTATGTCCCAACTTTTCAAAAGCATACTGGGTATCAAACTCGCAGTTTGTTCCCGGAAATCTTAATACTGCTACTTTCATACTAGTTGATCTCTATCGTATAGTCTTCTATGACAGTATTGGCAAGAAGTGTCTCGCACATCTCTTTTACTTCAGCTTCTGCTTTTGCTTTGTCCTCTGTATCGAGGTTAAGGATGATCTGTTTCCCGATACGTACATCATTGACTCCTGCGAAACCAAGTGAATCAAGTGCATGGTGTGCTGCTTTTCCCTGCGGGTCAAGTACGCCTTCTTTTAAAAATACGTTAACTGTTGCTGTCATTATTTGTTTTCTCCCAAAATTCTATTTAATACTTCTTCATAAGCTACTTTCAGTCCGCCCAAACCTTTTCTAAATCTATCTTTGTCCATACTCTCACCACTTTGTGAATCCCAAAGTCTGAAGTTATCAGGACTAAGCTCATCGATAAGAATAATGTTCCCATCAGCGTCTCTACCAAACTCGAGTTTAAAGTCAACAAGGGTCAGGTTCCTCTGAGCATAAAACTCTTTTAGCAGTGTATTGATCTTTCTTGCCATATAGCGAATGTACTCAAGTTCAGACTCATCTTTGACAAGGTTTAAAATAAGGCAGTGCTGGTCATTCAGTTTTGGGTCACCCAACTCATCGTTTTTATAGTCAAATTCAACCAGTGTGAAGGGAAGTTCCTCTCCCTCTTTTAATCCCAGGTTTCTACATAACGATCCCGCTGCTATGTTTCTAACGATCACTTCGATCAAAATAACATCTGCACGTTTATGAAGCATATGGTTTTCATCAAGCATCTCTACAAAATGCGTAGGTATACCTTTTTCATTGAGAAACTTGAAAAGTGCTGCAGATATTTTATTGTTGAGTGCCCCTTTGCCTGCTTCGCTTGATTTTTTCTCACCATTGAAAGCGGTAAGATCATCTTTGAATTCAGAAATGTAAAGTTCCGAATATCCTGTGGTCCAGATCTTTTTAGCTTTGCCTTCATAGACCAGTGATTGTTTCACAATAGTATCTACTGCCATTATTTTTTTCCTTTTTGTGTGATAATGAGTGCTTTTAAAATGTCAACAGCACTTTTAAGCTGTATATCGTTGTAGAGTTGATCTTCGGTGATCACTGTGTCATCCACTGAAGTTGCATTGTTTTCTTCTGTGGTCTTAGTTTCATCCCCGTCTATTTTGGAAAGTTCACTCTCCAGGTGCTTTTTCAGGTCACGCTCTTTTAGTACCAAGTTGTCTTTTATGAACTCTATTTTTCCAATTGGAACTGAGATGTCCGGTGTCACACCTACTGCCTGGATAGTACGTCCGCTCGGAAGATAGTAGCGGGCTACGGTAAGCTTTAAAGCCTCTTCTTTGCCCATTGGCATAACGACTTGCACGGAGCCTTTACCGAATGTTTTTTCACCTACAACGATAGAACGGTTTAAGTCCTGTAGCGCACCCGATACGATCTCAGAAGCTGATGCAGACCCCGAGTTTACCAGTACCACAAGGGGCATTTTTGTATCTGTATGTTCCTTATGTGCCGTATACTTAATGTTTTCACTGGCCACTTTACCCTTTTGACTGACAATAACGCCTTTTTCAACAAAAAGGTCTACCAGACCTACTGCCTGATCAAGAAGTCCGCCGGGGTTGTTTCTAAGATCCAGGATCATACCTTCAGCTTCAGGGTGCTCCTTCATAGCTTTTTGAACCCCTTCAACGACTTTCTGGTCAAAAGAGGTAACATGCACATACAAGAGTTTGTCTTCTATGGTTTTGACATAAACAGATTGTATTTTGATGATATCCCTTGTGATCTTGATCTCAAGGGGTTTAGGTTCACCTTTTCTGATAATGGTTAAGACCAAGGAAGTTTTTGGTTTTCCTCTCATTAATTTTACCGATTCGTCTATACTCATACCTATAGTTGCTGCATCATTGATCTTTAAAATGATATCTCCGGCTTTTATACCCGCTTTAGAGGCAGGGGTTCCTTTGATAGGAGCGATCACTGTCAGGGCACCGTCTTTCATGCCTATGGAGACGCCCAAACCGCCAAATTCCCCTTTGGTTTGAACAGAAAGGTCCTTATACTCTTTTTTATCCATAAAAGAGGAGTGGGAATCGAGGTTGGACATAAGCCCTTTGAGTGCTTTATCTACCAGATCAGTCGTATTTACATCATCTACATATTGACTCTCAATGACATTAAGGATTTGTGTAAATTTGATATAAGCTTCGAGTTTTTCCTTCGCAGTAGAAGGTGAAGGTTTTTCTGTTGTAGACTCTTTAGCCTGAGCAAAGGATCCAAACATGTACGCTACGGTCAATGTGCTTACAAGTCCAGCAACAATAACTTTTTTGCTTTTTTTAATCATTAAAGTGGTCTCTCCATGTGAGATTTGGTTTATAATTTTATTAAAAAACATCTAAGAGGTTGCTGTTTATACGCTATGTTCAGTGTTCCTCTAAGACTATAATGATGATAAACTCAATTTTACCATTTTTTCGAGCTGTTTTTTGGTAGATTTGGCGCTGTCTCCACCATAGGATATCTGTTCATAACAACTGTCGACGCCTGCTATCGCTCTGTTATGTGGATTCTCTTTCAAGTATCGTAAAAAGTATTGATGGAGGGTTTCATTTTTTTCTCTTTGATACCCGTTTTTTTGCAAAGCTTTTAAAAGAGGTTCTACAATGCAAAGTATTTCATGGGTACATCTGGGGCGGCGAAAGTAAATGGTGATGCTGAAAGTGACTAACGCCAAAGCCAGTAAAGAAAGAACAAAAAGTAAAATAAACCGTGGATTTTCTTTGGCATAGTGTAAAAGCTGCAACTGCCTGATATTACTGTAGTAGAGTATCCATGTTTCCACCTGATATTTGGCATACATAAGGTAGAGATTGATCTTTTGCAGGATCGGACTCTTCTCTTTTTCTGATCCCTGCATGTTCAAAGCCTCTGACGTTTCTGCATCGATACCCGATGCGGTGCTTGTCGTTTCAACTCTTACCCAGTGTGCATCAATGTAGAGTTCGGCCCAGGCATGGGCATCACGCTCTTTCACTGCCAGATAATTTTTCAGACTGTTGCTTTTATCTGCTTTATAGCCTGTCACGATGCGTGCAGGTATACCTGCCATACGTGCCAGTGTCACAAAAGAAGAGGCGAAGTGCACACAGTAGCCGTGACGTTTGTCAAACAAAAAACTGTCGCTTGTATTGTTGATGTCAAGAGGTTCTGGTTTCAAGCTGTAGGTTAAAGATTGTGACTTAAAAAACTCCATGATGGCCTCCGCTTTTTGCAAGGAGGAGTTGAAATCTGCTTTGATCTTTTGTGCTTCTTGATAGGTTCTGGGATTGCGCTCCGGGTCATACGCCAATGCTGCTTTGCGTGTATAATCATCTAAATCATCATAGAATCTGTCATTTAAGGCAGAGCTGGCAGCATAATGGATAGGCTCTTTTATAGGCTTTTTAAGGGTGCTGATCAGGTCTCTGTCTAGCGTAGCATCTTTTACGGCACGTGAAGGCATGTCCAAAAGATAGATCCAATTTTTCTGGGTAGGGTACAGAGTGACCTTGTAGTCTATATTTTCCCCCTGGGTAGGATAATAGGCTTTCGTTTCTCTTTTTATATAAGCAGGAAGCGGTTCCCAATGATCCTGTTTGTCAAGATAAAGAATACTTCCCCGAAAGTAAAGCAGATCTGAGGGAGGGACTGCCTGCTCAAACCCTACCTCCATTACGATACGGTCAGAAGGTACAAGCAGAGCTTTTTTGTCTAAGTACATCGTACCGTCATGTCCCATACGCTGTACGTTTTCAGCTTTAAATCCATAGCTAGCATGATCAAATGAGATACGCGGGAAAAAGATGAAAAGCACCACTACCCAGGGCAGCGAATACATGAACATCACCATACCTGAGCGGAAGCTCTCCACCAAGTCCCCACCCATGCGGTGTGCCAATACCATCCAAAGCAGAAAAAAGATCTCAAATATGACATAGATGAGCATAAGTATGCCGTGAAAAAAGAACAAGGAGAGCGCCAAAAAAAGCATAGGGGAGAGTAGCAGGTAGAAGTTGATCTCCCTGGTCAGTCTTTGCATAGAAACCACGATCAGCAGCACATAGACCAGCAGTTCAAGAAAAAGTTTTAAACGAGAAAGGCCCCTGAAAGAAAAGACCCCGTACAAAGAGAGGAACAGTGCGACCATCCCCATAACAAAGACCAAAAGGATCAGATACTTGGAGGCAGGTGTCTCTTTAATGAAAAGGATGCCCAGAACGATAAACGCAAAGATCAGCATAGGCACTTTCAGTACAAGCATCAATGGCAAGAGCACAATGATATAGGCCATGTCTAAAAGACGCAAAGGAGGCGGTTTAGTATCTAGCAAGTGTTTCAAGGATAACATCGATACTCTCCTTTGTCGAATTAAGCAGTTTATGGGGCATCTGTATCATAAAGGGAAGATTTCTCTTTTCACACTCAAGTACCCACAAACAAAGTTGCGATAAACGCGCTTCATCATCTTTGGCCACACTGTAAAAGTTAAAAACAAGTCGGGGTGTCTGTGTCTCTTTGCTAAAGACTTTGACAGACATTTCTCCTTTTGCCACCGATGCCCAGTGTATGTGTGAAAGTTTTTGTGAACCGTCATAGGCACGCAAACCGTCAAACTCCTTCTCCTCACCATAATAGGTCTCTTCCTCCTGTAAAAAGGATTTTAACGGAAGACCTTTGGGTTCAGGACAGACTATGCCTTCATAAACGTCTTTGATCTTCATCACCAGACGTACGGTAGAAAGAGGGTATTTGCTTTCCAGATATGCATTGCGGTGGATGAACGTACCTCTTCTTCCGGGCGTCACAGGAAGCTTTACGATACTTGATGTCTGACCTTTGATCTGTTCCAGGGGCACAGAACTGTTTTCGTCATGCAGTGTCACAGCCCATGATGGCGTGGTTGAATTATTGACTACTTCTACAGGGAGTTGACCCTCCTGATGTGCGAACAGACGACCAGGATTTAGATAAGATGCCTCAAGATGTCCCAAATTTAAAATACCAATAGGACCGGCAGAAAAAGCAAGAGAGAAAATGAAAAAAAGTGTAATGTAGACCAGGTTAAAGTCATGCATATAGGCTTCCAAAAAGAGGCCAAAAAGCAATGCAACCACAACGATACTAAAGACCGTTGCATGCTGATCTATGCGTTTATATATCTGAGCGAACGTGCGTAAAGATTTCATCATGTATTCGCTTTGCTGTGGTGGTGCCTTCTTTAAACTTCAAACGATGCGAAGCAACCACAGAAGTGACTGCCTGTAAGTCATCAGCAGTGGCATAGGTACGGCCTTGTAGCATAGCCCAGGATTTCACCATGGCAGCCAAAGAGAGTGCGCCGCGTGTGGAAAGACCATACTCAAACAGTCCACTCTCTCTGGTAAAGGCTATGATCGATTGAAGAAAATCAAGTAGTGTATCGCTCAGTGTAACCATAGAAGCCTGTTTCATATACATGGCTATCTGCTCGGAGGTGAACAAAGTGCCAGAGAGGGCATCATGGTGAGTAGTCTTACCTTTGAGGATCTTCCGCTCTGATCCTTTGTCCGGGTAGCCTATGCCAAAGGAACACATAAAACGGTCCAGTTGAGAATTAGGCAGCGGAAAAGTACCTGCCTCTTCATGAGGATTTTGTGTTCCTATAACAAAGAAAGGTTTAGGCAGGGTGTAGAGCGTTCCATCTATGCTTATAGTGCCTTCCTCCATAGCCTGAAGGAGTGCAGACTGGGTTTTGGGCATAGAACGGTTTATCTCATCCGCTAAAAGAAATGAGGTAAAGATAGGTCCTTTTTTAAAGATGAAAGCGCCTTCTTTCTGGCTGTAGTAGTTGACACCAAGTATGTCTGAAGGAAGCATATCTGAAGTAAACTGTATACGACCAAAGTCAAGTCCCAAAACCTGGGAAAGTTGTTTGGCCAACGTAGTTTTCCCTACACCGGGGATATCTTCCAAAAGCAGATGCCCACCTGCAAAAAAAGTAGCCAAAGACAAAGCAATGGTTTCTCTTTTACCCACCAAATGAGTTTCTATAGTGTCTATGATCGGTGTAAATTCTGATGCAATTGTATAGTTCATATAGGTATGTTAGCGTAAATTATATGTAAGTTCTGTGTAATAAATGTTTTTTATCTGACCAAAATATATGAAAATCTTGATAAATATCAATACACTTTTTTTATTTTTCATTTAAGATGCAATACAAAAATAATAAAAAAATGATTCATATACTTTGTATCAAACAAGTGCTTAATTTAGATGAATTTTACATGTAGATTTCAAGCAAAAGTCCTATAGAATAAATAAATGGCTTTGTTGTTGAAGTGTGTACTTTCCCATTGGATCTGAATATCATTTAGGAGTAAACGTGATACGTATTTTTTATATAATTCTATTTACAACGTCTTTATTTGGTAGTACTTTAGATGGATTGATCCAGCATGCTATAAAACATAGCACCGCGGTAAAGCAGAGTCAGATAGAAGTAGAATTGGCACAGACAAAACATGAAGAAAGCAGGGTCCAACAGTACGGGTCTCTCGATGTTGTAGGAGATTATACGCATTACAATACGCCACGTACACTTATGCCGCTTACCCCTGCGCTCATTAGCAGCGGAGGTGCTGTCAGCACTACACAAGATCTCTTCTCGGCAGGCATCACCTATAACGTACCTCTTTTTACAGGATTTGCACAAACCAGACAGATAGAGATAGATGACATTGCAAAACAAATGTCGACTGCGAAAGCAAGTTTGACTAAAGAGCAACTCATATATAACATTAGATCGCTTTATCTTTCTATCTTGGCGCAAGAAGAGATAGTTGCAGCACAGCGCTCCTATACGAAGGCACTTAAAAAACTTACAAAGCAGATCGCTTATGAAGTAAAAATAGGAAAAAAAGCAAAGATAGATCTGTTTAAGTCCCAGTCAGACCTTAGGGCATCACAGACACAACAAGATATTTTAGTTTCTAATATAGCGATAACAAAGGCCACTCTCTCTTCGCTTGTAGGGAAAAATGTAGGGAATGTGACTCCCTTAAGCATCAAGGTAAAAAAGCCTTCTTATTCTGTGAACAAACTCTATGCGCAGGCATCTGGCCTAGCTAAAGTGGAGATGGAAGACATGGCATTAAACAAAGCAGATAAAAGGATAGCCCAGAGCGAATCAGCAAAACTCCCTCAAGTGAATCTTTCAAGCTATGTCGGTAAAAACTATGGTGAAGATTTGGCGAGTAAGGATTGGGAGAATGAAACATTATGGCAAGTGGGGGTGAATGTAAAATGGAACCTTGTAGATTTTGGAAAACGGGACTTGAGTACGCAACAGGCAAAAATAGCCAAGATGGATGCCCTCTTTAATAAAGAGCAGACACTGCTCGACCTGCGAAAGCTTTTGACCCAAGGGGTAGAAAAAATAAAACAGAGTTATGCTGAGTATTTGGGAAATTCTGCAGAGCTTCGCCTCTCACAAAAGAGTGAAAGCATAGAACAAGTACGTTATGAAAATGATGCTGCAACACTGAATGATCT
>AGBJ01000077.1_pt1 | contig 11285 bp, 14 predicted proteins | sample 768721 | NCBI WGS metagenome assembly AGBJ01 (sample SAMN00779238, study PRJNA67915) | hypersaline lake metagenome
AGAGAAACCGGCTCTTAGTGGCGTATATTTTTTCATGTGCATCCTTTAGTTTGCTTGGGTATAATTTTCAGTGTTAGTTGTACAAATTTTACTTTAATAGAGCTTTTAGATGGATAAAACCCAAAATACCGGACTCCCAGTCAAAAACAGACAGGGCTTTGCCCTGCTGATCACACTCTCTGTTTTAGCAGTTATCATCGCGTTAACGACGGTTCTTTTGAGTTACTTGGAAGAGGTCCAGCATGATGCAAGCGATACCAAAGCACTTATACAGGCAGATGTATACCATACAAATATAACAAATATATTTCAGCGCTTTAAAAACAAAGAAACACTTTTTTCTGTATTATACAGTACAGCATTGCCGCTGCGTACACCAGATGACAAGTTTTCACTTGTATTACAATGCGATCCTTTATATAAAGGGGTCAATATCAATTGGCTGGGTTTTAGAAACGATACTAAAAAGTCAAGACACTATGCCCTGGCACAAGAGCTTCTTGAAAACCTTGCCCAGGAGTACAGTATCGAAGATCCGGGAAGACTGCAAGAGATGATTCTCGAAGAGATAGGAAGTAAAAACAGACTGGTAAAAAAAGAGCAAAGTAGACTTCACCAAAAAAACGGTATTATATCTTATCATCAATTTGCAAGGATACTGAACAGGTATCAGTTTGAGACAGATGACTCCCATATAGGTACGGTTCCCTGGGAAAAATATTTTAGTTTTTCTCCTAAAGGAGAAAAGATTGATGCCAAGTACAGTTCACCGGAGCTGATCTCTTATCTTTTTGAACTAGAGGTAGAAATGGTGAAAGAGTGGGCCGCATCTATAGAAAGGGGATCTCTTGAAGCTTTTGTACGTGAAAATGGTGGAAATTATGCCCAATGGAAAACGCTTTTGGCAGGTGAGGTATTTTTAGAAGCAGCAAAATGTTCTGTAGCCTATACAGTGGCACAAGCGAACTATAGATTTGGGTTTGAATATATTCAGGGAGAGACAAAACATTTTGAATTTTATGGGAAATACTAAAGACTTGATCCTCGTACATCCTGCTATGGAGCGAGTGGCCTTAACAGATACAGTGAATGTGATGCTCTCTCCACAATTCTATACACTCAAAAAAGAGATGTTGCCTATCAGGTATACCTATCAAGCAAAGCGTATAGCTCCCTCACTATTTGAGGGATTGCTTGAAGAGGGTAAACAGTATGACTATATGGTATGGAAAGAAGAAGATGCATGGGTCTTTCTTGCCTATGACGTGGAAATGATCATAGCATTTTTACAGAATAAAGGGTTTGCTTTGGAAAATGTTTCAAAGCTTTTTTTCGCACAACAATCGGTTGCTCTTTTTGATAAACCTTTATTCTTGGGAGAAAACGAAGCACTGATATCATTGGATGATATGGTAGTGGTGGTTCCAAGAGGGGCATTGGATGATGCAGAAGGACCGTCGTTAGTGTTTGACAACAGGTTTACTCCGAAGAAAGGTGTAGCGCTTCCTGGTGCATACGGTTCTGTGCTAGGGAGGAAGCAGGCCTCTTTACTTGCAGCTGTTTTTATGCTTTTTGCTCTGATGTTCTTTGTGGAAGGTTGGCGTTATGGAAACAACATCAAAGCAGGAGAAGCACGGCTGCAGGAATTGCTTGAAGCCTATCCTTCTTTACAAAGCACCTACAAGCGGGACAGTATTCTCTCCAAATACAAAGCGATTGACAGTGCAGAACGCAAAAAACGAGAAACGGTCAAAATGGTGTCGGATATGATCTTTAAAGGAGTGATACTTACTTCATTTGAGATGGATGAAAAGAGATTCAGTATACATTTTACCTGTAAAGATGCAGAGGTAGCCAAGCGTATGAAAGCATTGGCGCAAAAGCGTGCATTGAATGTTTCAACTATTGCAGGAAATCATGACTTGAAGATAGAAGGTGCCTTATGATCTGGAAAAAGTATCAAAACGAACTGATCACATTGGCAGCTTTCGTACTGATGTTGATCGGGTATGGGTATAAATCCGTACAGATCTCTTCACAAGCTGAAAAGATGACCGATGTCAGGCACTCAGCTGAGGAGATCAGAGAAGTAGTTGCCCTGCAAAAGATATGGTCTGATAAAAAGACAAGTAAAAAGGTAGAGAAACTGCGTAGTCTGATTCCTGAATCCAAGGTAAAATGGAGCAATAAAGGTAAAAAGGTAACAGCGAACTATCAAGGCCTGACGGCAAGAGAGTTCAACCAGCTGGTGACAAAAATTTTAAATTTGCCCGTAGAGATACAAACACTTAACATGGTCAAAAAAGCCTCATCCTATGATGTGGAGTTCAAATGCAAATGGTAAAAAAGAGTCTGACAGTACTTGTCATTGTGTGGTTGAGTATCATTGTGCTGATGCCTAAGCAGGGGCTTTATTATAAGCTGGAAGAAGAACTTGCCAGGTATGACATAAAGTTAAATGAGAAAAAGTTGGAGGCAGGACTGTTTTCTCTCTCTTTGAAAGATGTTACCGTCTATGTTAAAGGTATTGATGTGGCAACTATTAAAGAAGTGAAACTCTCCACATTTCTTTTTTACAATCGCATTGCACTCCAATCCCTTCATCTGGATGACTCATTAAAAAGAATGATGCCCCAAGAGGTGCAAAAAGCAGTGATAGCCTATTCTGTACTTTCTCCTTTAGGCGTTTCCATAGAAGCAAGCGGCACATTTGGTGCAATGGAAGGTCTTGCAAACCTAAAGGAACGAAACGTTCGTTTGGATTTTAATGAGAGTAAAAATATACAAATGTTAAAACCTCAATTAAAGAAAGATGAGAAAGGATGGTTTTATGAAACCTCTTTTTAACCCCCAGGTACTTAAAGGAATGTGGATACTGCTGGGTGTACTGCTTGTGGTGAAAATACTCTGGTTTGTGGTTGAGGTTATCTGGCTGCCGACAATGGGAGTCGAACATAGTGAAGATAAAGGTCCCAAAGCGCTCTACTATAGAGTAAAACTGAGTCCAAATGAAGCACCCGCTCCTGCAACACGTCAAAAACCGTTAGCGACGGCAGGGAGTATTAAAGATATTACCTTGTTGGCTATCTACCATGCTTCAGATACCACTGTCGTGACAGTGAAGTATAAAGGTAAAACCAAAGTGCTTTCCAAAGGCGATGTGATCAATGGATTTATCCTTGAGGGGGCTGGAAGTAATTATGCAACTTTTAGTAAAAATGCGAAAACCTATAAAGTTGATTTACTGATCAAGACAACAAGCAGTACAGGCATCAAAAGTGTCACGCCTTCATCGGCAGGAACATCATCAGGTAAGGCAGAAGGCAATGTGGTCGATGTGGGCGATTATAAGATCGTTGACAAGTCATTGGTAGAGCATTATGCTAAAAATATGGATGATATTTATAAGAATATCGGGATTAAGGAAGTGAAAAAAGGAAATGTACTGGAAGGATTTCGTGTCACTTTTATTCGAAAAGGATCCCCTTTTGCTAAGCTTGGTATGAGAAGAGGTGATGTCATTAAGGCTATCAACGGTCAAAAGATAGACAGTTATAATGTTGCTTTTGATGTATACAAAAATATTGAAAATATCGACAACCTGACACTGGTGATTGAAAGAGGTAAAGAAGAAATGGAGTTAGAATATGAAGTTAACTAAAATTGTAATGAGTGTATTGATTGTATTGTCTGTAGGGTTACATGCCCAAGAGGAAACGGTAGAAGTAAACTTTCGTGACCTGAGTGTAAAAGATTTTATAGAGATGCTCTCTAAAATTACAGAGAAAAATATCTTGATTGAAGCAGAACCTAAAGGCAAGATCAACTTCGTATCTACCAAACCTATTAAGAAGAGTGCACTCTTCTCTTTGGCAAACTCCATTCTGAGTGGGAAAGGTTTAACGATCATCGATCAGGGTGAGTATTATAAGGTGGTGAAAGGTACCGATGCGGCTGGAGAGGGACTGGATGTAAGCAGCAGTATCAAAGGTGATACCATGAAAACAGTTATGTTCCCGCTAAAGAATACGAATGCCGCCGTACTTCGTGCAAAGATCAAGCCGCTTTTGCCAAGGAGTGCAAAAGTGATCTCTTTCAAAGAGAATAATGTTTTGGCGGTAACGGCAACGCCAAGAGTATTGGAATCCATCTCTAAAGTGATCAACGCCGTGGAAGTCACAGGCGAAAAGAAATCGGTAGTGCTGAAACTGAAAAACTCCAGTGTGAAAGATGTGTATGCCAATGCACAAAATATGGCAAAACAGATTTTTCCGCGAACGATTGAGAGTGAAAAAGTCGATATTTTTAAAGACGATGCGACCAACTCCATTATTTTGGTAGGACAACCAAATAATACCAGCCGTATGATCAAGTACATCAAGCAGCTCGATATCAAAGGAGAGAGCACGACTCAGCAGATGCATGTGATCAGGCTTCAAAACTCCAACGTGGAAGAGATGGAAAAGATCATGAGCCAATTGATCTCTCAAATGAACAATGTTGCTGTCCAAGCACCGAAAAAGGGGGGACCTCCGCCAAGTAAAGCGATGGTGGTCTCGGATATAGAGAGAAATGCATTGATCGTCCTGGCGACAGCAGAACAGATGAAGAACATCAGGGAAACCGTAAGAAAGATCGATATTCCTAAAGTACAGGTATATGTCAAAGCACGTATTGTGGAGATCAACACCAACCTGGCAGAGCAGATTGGGTTACGTTACGGATTTGAAGCCGGGGCCATTACTTCCCAGGGGCTCTTCTCTGCCGCGGCCAATATGGGTGCTTCTTCATTAATGGTCTCTCCGACACTACTCGGGTTTTTAAACACGCAAACTGTTTCTTATAGTGGTGATACAGTTGTCACAACAGATGAGAGGGCATTCGAATTTGATTCTGGTATTTCTGAAGTATTTGCTTTAGGAGCAAAAATTGATCTCTTGAAACAAAATGGGGCAGCACATATCCTGAGCGAACCTTCCGTCCTCTGTACCAACAACAAAGAAGCCTCCGTGCAGGTAGGGCAGACCCAGTCCATCCTGACCCAGGCACAGCAGTCTACGCAGGGACAGGGCAACATTATCAACAACTACTCAAGAGAAGACATCGGTATCACGCTGAAAGTCAAACCAAGGCTCTCAAGCAATAACCAGGTCACACTGGAAGTGGAAGCTGAGATCGAGGATATCCTGCCGGGGTCAAGCGCTTCTGCAGACCGACCGACCACCACCAAGCGTAAAGTAACGACCAATGCCATTGTCAACAATGGAGAAACGATCATCCTGGGAGGACTCATCAAAAGTTCCGGAGGGAAGAATACGACAAAAGTTCCCGTGTTGGGGGATATCCCTATTTTGGGAGAGCTTTTTACCTCTAATTCAAACATGGATACAAAAGTGAATGTCGTGATCTACCTGACCCCGTATATTGTAAGAGAAAGCGGTGACCTGAAACGTCTGCGCGAAGCATTGAATGAGCTTGAAAGTATACAAACAAAGTATAATGCTTTTGTTCGCAAAGGGTTGAATGAGGAAGCAGGGTATGAAGAAGATGAGGTCATGTCAGCGGTACCTGCGAGTAGAAGGATACAGAGAAAACCCAAAAGCAATCTTAGCATCTTGGACGGAGAAGCGTAATGCGATTTCCCCGTCTTCAGGATGTAAACCTTGAACCGCTCTGGGAAGAGGAGATCAACCATAGACTTGCATTGAAGCATTCTTTGCTTTTTAGCATGGTTGATGAGGCTAAAACATGTATTGTTGAAGAAGCAACCTTGGGAGATGCCCTGAACTATTTTGCAAAACTCTCATTAGATTATCCTATCACCATTGTGGATGCCGAGAGTTTTCAAAGGCTCAAGAATAAATTCTTAGAGATCCAGACAGGTACTGACTTTGAAGCCATGTCGACCACTTCAGAGGAGCTCATAGAAGCAGAATCTGACCTGTTGGAGTTCATCCGTAATTCTCAGGACCTGCTCTCTAGCGAAGAGTCCGCCCCTATTATTAAACTGGTCAATTCCCTCTTTTTTCAAGCGCTTCAAAAAGGGGCAAGTGATATTCACATTGAAAGCGGAGAGAGAAAAGGTGAAGTACGTTTACGTATAGACGGGGCCCTGAAAAAGCACCTTGATCTTGAGAAGAGTATCGTAACACTGGTGATCAACCGTATTAAGGTCATATCCAGTCTTGATATTTCCGAGAAAAGAGTACCGCAGGATGGACGTACACAGTTGGCTATTTCTGGAAAAACGATCGATGTAAGGGTTTCCATCCTTCCTACCTACCACGGTGAGAGGATCGTGATGCGTATACTTGCCCAAACAGAGCATATCCCAACACTGGAGTCTTTGGGGTTTGCACCAGAGGTTACCAAGGACCTTTACCGGCTGCTTAACCATGCGCATGGTATGATCTTGGTAACAGGTCCTACCGGTTCAGGTAAATCCACCACACTGCATGCCTGCTTGCAGCATGTCTCAACGCCTGATAAGAATATTATTACCGTAGAAGATCCGGTAGAGTACAATGCAGACAATATCTCTCAAATACAGGTCAACACCAAAGTAGGGCTTACATTTGCAGCGGGATTGCGTTCTATTTTGAGACAGGATCCGGACATTATTATGGTGGGAGAGATACGTGATAACGAAACAGCAGAAATTGCACTTCGTTCAGCATTGACGGGACACTTGCTTCTTTCTACACTGCACACCAATGACGCGACTTCTGCGTTAAGCCGTCTTATGGACATGGGTATAGAAAACTTTCTTATCTCTTCCACACTTTTAGGTGTATTGGCGCAAAGGCTTACACGTAAGCTGTGTATACACTGTAAGGCGGAGACAAAGCTGGCCCCGGCGATCACCCAGGAGATAGATGTTGCTGAAGATCAATTGTTTTTCAAGGCTGCAGGATGTAAAGCATGTGATTTTACAGGATATAAAGGCAGACAGGCGATTGGTGAACTTTTTATTATCGATGATCATGTGAAAGCCATGATGAAAGATGGGTACAATGACTATGAAGTCAGAGAAGCCATGAAAAACAGTGGTATGAAAACCATCGCAGATAAATTGAAAGAGCTGCTTTTAGCGGGAGATACAAGTTATGAAGAAGCCATTCGTGTCGGACTTATGGACGGCTAGGGCAGATGTCTCACCGTAAAGCATTTACTCTTTTAGAAGTACTGATATCCATTGCGCTTCTAGGTATTGTCATTTTGGCACTTTTCAGTGCTGTGGACATGCTGCAAAACTCTAATCAGCACCTTGCAAAATATTTGGAAAGATCCAAAGAGGTAACCACGTCCAGCAAAGTATTGTATCTAGATATATTAAGCTCTGATGGCAATATTACGATCCAAAAAGATGAATTCAGCAGAGTTTGTATGGAAAATACACAAAATTCCCTCTATGCTTTACCTTCGGCAAAAGTATGCTGGGTTGTTCTTCAAGAAAACAATACATTGGCCCGTATAGAAGGAAATGGCTACCATTTACCGGTGAGATATGAGGAAAAAGTCCAAATAGACCCTATTATGACAGAGTTGGAAGTTTTTGATCTCTACCATGCAGAAGATAAGGTATTGGTCCTGCTGCAGCAAAAAGGAAAAGAACCCATCAGTTTTATGTTGCAGGGGATTACCAAACCAGTGCCAAAGAAAACTACAGCAAAGACATCCCCTGCCCCTGCTACAAAACAATAGATAAAATAAAAGAAAGAATTTTTGTTAGAGATCATAAATCCCCAGAAACGGGATAGGTGTGAAGGAGAAAAGGGCTTAGCCTTTACTTCCGGGTTTCACCGCAGTGCTTCCCTCTTTACACATAGGACACTCCTCGGGAGCGTACATTTCAAAAGTAAAGTCATCCAGTGCAAACAGCGGTATGTCATCTGGTAGGCTGCATTCTTCTTTCGCATCGGCATTGCTGCCCACACGTTTGCAGAAACCCCGGTTTGCCAGTGATGCAAATGCCACGACCACACCGCCGAGCGCCTCTATTGCTTGCGCTGCTTTTAATGCAGATCCGCCAGTTGTGATAATATCTTCACAGATAATGATCTTCTCGCCCTTGGCTACTTCAAAACCACGACGTAGCTCCATGCCACCTTCTTTCTTTTCAACAAAGATAGAACGTACATCCAGTGAACGAGCAAGTTCGTAGCCTGCGAGTACACCGCCTAAGGCAGGTGCACATACGGTATCAACTTCAATCCCGTGTGAGCGTATCATCTCAGCCAGGGCATCGGTAAGCAAAGAGGCCTTTTTGGGATATTCAAGTACTTTGGCACTTTGAAGATATCTGTTTGAGTGATTACCGCTTGCCAGGAGAAAGTGTCCCTCCAGCAAAGCATCGGCATCTTTGTATGCTTGTTCTACATCATAAGATTTTGGCATGCTTATACCTTAAGGATATCAGCTTCTTTTATTTTAAAAGCCTCATCTACTTTGGCTACATGCTCATCGGTCAGTTTCTGTATTTGCTCTTGCGCTTTTTTAGATTCATCTTCGCTTATCTCTTTATCTTTTTCTAGTTTTTTGATCTTGTCATTACCATCTTTTCTGACATTTCTGATAGAGACTTTTGCATGCTCAACCATGCCTTTTGCCTGTTTCACGATCTCTTGTCTCTGTTCGCTTGTCATTGGTGGGAAAAAGAGTTTAATGAAGTCACCGTCATTATTGGGATTTACTCCGATATTTGCCTCTTGGATAGCTTTCTCAATATCAGGAAGAAGATTCTTCTCCCAAGGAGTGATACTGATGGTCGTTGCATCAGTAGCGATAACATTTCCTACTTGGTTGAGTGCCGTCATCGTACCGTAATAGTCTATTTTGATATTATCGACGATACCGGTAGTGACTTTCCCTGTTCTTAGCGTTGCAAAGTCTCTTTTAAGGGCATCGATAGCCTTTTGCATATTTTCTCTTGTCTGTTCGAAGATCTCATTTACCATAACTTTCTCCTTATTGATCAATAATTAGTTGGCCGCTGGTGCTGCCGGTGCTGAAGGTGCTGTGTTGTCTGGGGTAGCAGGTGCTGCTGGCACAGCGGCATTATTTTCAGGTACGATTGTATCTGCAACGGATGCGGTATTTGCCGTAGTGTATAGGTATCCCAATGCCAATGTATTTACGATAAATGCAAAAGCTAGGGTAAAAGTAAGCTTTGCCAAGAAGCCAGTCGGACCTTTTGCCCCAAAGACGGATTCGTTACTTCCACTATATGCGCCAAGACCTATGCTTGAACTCTTTTGTAGAAGTACTGCGATTGTGATCGCCAGTGCGAGTACGATTTGTACGATTAAAAGTGTTGATGTCATCTATGCCTCTTTATATGATTGGATAGCCCATTGAAATTTGGGTATAATTTCGGCGATTATACCTAAAATAGGTTGAAATGGTGATGAATATCCCATTTTCGTATCGTTTGTATAGAAAGGAGGGTCTGGTGTCTAATGTCATTAAAGAGTTTTCCCGCTATGCTGATAAATATGATACGTATAATGTGATTCAGGCAGAAGTGGCCAAGTCACTGGTAAAGGAGCTTCCCGGCAGCCAGTATACGACGATTTTAGATATCGGATGCGGCAGTGGTAAAGTGTATAAAAACATAGAAAAAGCCCATGTCTCTTTTGACCGTTTTATAGCATTGGACTCTTCAAAAGAGATGCTGGAACTGCATCCCTCTGGCCCTAAAATAAGAAAGATATGCGCAGACTTTAACCGCCGTGAAACATTTGAGAACCTTTTACTAAAAGAGCATAGCCTTATACTCTCCTCTTCTGCCTTACAGTGGAGTAGAGACCTGGATTTTACCTTGTCTAAGATTTCCCAAAAAGCATCTGATGCCTATTTCACAATTTTTACTTCCAATACCTTTAAAACATTGCATCAAACAGCCAATATTACTTCACCCATTTACAGTCAAAGTGTATTGCGGACCACGATAGAGAGATACTACGATGCTTCATTTGAAGTAAAAGAGTACAGGCTTTATTTTGAGAGCGTACGTGAGATGTTCACCTATATTAAAAAAAGTGGCGTAAGTGGCGGGGAAAAACAGTTGACCTATAAGCAGATAAAGGAGCTCATGAAGAGATATCCCTTAGATTATCTGGAGTTTGAAGTACTGTTTGTGAAAGCAAAATCTTTGAATGTCCTCTCCATCTAAAGTCAATCAGAGGATACTGTAGCACAGAGAGGAGAAGCACATCTTTCCCAAAAGATACAGGCTTCTCCCAATACTTCTGTCTTAGTCTTCACTTCCGAAAATACCAAGCAGTTGAAGTAGTGCGGTAAACATGTTTAGGAAGTCCAGGTAAAGGGACACAGCGGCATCTACTGGGGAGTCATAGGCTCCATTTGCGATATTCTGCGTATCATAGATCGTAAAGATACTAAATAATAGCAAGATACCTGCAGTAATAACCACATGCATCATCGGACTTTGAAGTATAAACATATTGACAAGAGAAGCAATGATCACTACGATCAACGTGATAAAAAGCGGTTTCCCCCAACTAGAGTAATCTGTTTTACTGTTGATGGCGAACAGGCTCAAAGCACCAAACAGTACAGAGGTCATAAGGAAAGCATTTCCGATCACGGCACCATTACCTGCACCGATAAGCGCAGCCAAAAGCGGCACAAGGGAGACACCGGTTAAAAATGTAAATGCAAATAGCATTGCCATATTCAGTCCAGGTTTTCCTCTTGACATACTAAGTCCAAAGAAGAGTATTAAAAGTTCTGCACCAAAGATGAACCATTTATATTGCATGATAGTCTCAGCATAAGGCATAGTCGCATAAGCCCCTGCAGCAGCAGCGATCATACTCGCTGCTAGCAGTTGATACGTTTGTTTCATGAAGCTTACTGATGCGCCTTCTTGAACATATCCAGCTTCTGTAGTTGATGTATAGTCTCTATCATATAAAGCCATAATAGTATTCCTTCAATTGTAATTTAAAACAAAGTATAGTCCACAGAGATTAATCTAAGGTTAATACGCTAATTTACTCTTTTTCTCTTTGTGCTTGTAACGTTTTGTATTCATCTTGTGCTTCTTGCGCATCGGTTTTGTTACTTTGGATCTGGGTACTGCTTTTATGCTCTGTTGAAGAAGGCACTTCAGCTATATCCATACATGCAGAGAGTACGAATGCAGATGAGAGTAGAAAAAGTAAACGCATGAGCATTCCTTGGGTTGAGTTTTTTATTTGGTATAGGATTATAAAACACTCCACATAAAATAGACATAAAAGGAGTGTATTTATTTATAA
>AGBJ01000078.1_pt1 | contig 11243 bp, 12 predicted proteins | sample 768721 | NCBI WGS metagenome assembly AGBJ01 (sample SAMN00779238, study PRJNA67915) | hypersaline lake metagenome
GTAACTGCTTATGTAGGAGATATGCCGACTTTACGAACGATTATTTCAGAAAATCCTAATTTGAAATTGGGTGAGTTAGAGAGATTGTTAAATATGAAGATGATGTTGTTGAAGAGAAGATAGGTTTTTTTCTTTAGCAATTTATTCAGATAGAAACCCGAGTCGTGTCGAGAAGAGTGACGCGACTCGAGTTATCCCGTCACGGAATGGTCCGTGACGGCCCGTGTGTTGAACTTGTGAGGTGTCAGGGACCATTCCCTGACACATCAAGAATGCATCCGACTCGAGTTCCCAAGCCCAGCTTGGGAACACCTCCAAACTACGAGTGGGTTAAAACCCCGCTAATTTTTTTGCGCTTTATTCTCATGCTTTAAAAAAGCGTGGCAATTCAACTGGAAATTCAATCGCGGCAATTCAGACTATCACCCTATTAATCCTTCCATTCATCCCTGCATCCATCCATTTTTGCTATCTAACGGATTATTTCCCAGGATAAATCTGTTGCTATCCTTCTTTGTATAAAAAAAAGGCGACATATAAAAATGTCGCCAATTAGATCATTTGTCAGTGGATTCAAGATTATTCCACAATACCGAGAATGTCGGAACGTTGCACTATCAGATATTTTTCACCTTCGAGTTCGATTTCGGTTCCACCATATTTAGCATAAATAACCTTATCACCTTCTTTAACTAAATCTTGAAGTTCTTCATCATTACCAACAGCAATAATTTCACCGATCTGGGGTTTTTCTTTTGCTGTATCCGGTATAATGATATTACCTACTTTTTTTTCATCTTCAAGTTCCACTGTTTTAAGAAGAACGCGATCATCAAGGGGTTTAATTTTCATATTTCCTCCGAAATTATTTTTTTTATTTATTAAAAATTGGACTTCCAAACGGAAGTAATTTTATCATGCAATTTAAATATAAATTTAATCCTCTCTACCTTATTCGTCAAGAAAATTATTATTTTTATTACGGCTGAACAGTAAATTTTTGTTAAAATTCCAGAAAAATTGCATTACGGTAAAAAATTTTCAGGATTCATTGCTCTGCCATGAAAGCGAACTTCAAAGTGTAGATGGGGACCTGTGGAATTGCCAGTGTTTCCCATTAAAGCAATGGTCTCACCTTTTAAGACTTTATCACCTTTTTCCACATAATTTTTTTTATTGTGGGCGTAAACTGTCATCAGACCCTTATTGTGTTTCAGAATAAGCACATTACCGTAACCTCTTTGCCAGTCTGAATACGCAACTTCTCCATCCAGGACAGATTTTATAGGTGACCCAACTTGTGAAGCAATATCAACTCCGTGATGTGGTTTTCCATTTCTCTTTCCAAATCGGGAAGTAATTTGTCCCTGACAAGGCCAGATCAATCCGTAAGTTTTAAAATTCGTATTTGAGGATTTAGGTATTTTTCGGGTATATTTCTGGGTGGAACTGGATTTTGAAGATAGATATATTTTTTGTCCCACGAATATTTTATTTGAAGAGAGATTATTATAACTTTTCAGCTCATAGACAGAAAGGTTATGCTTTTGCGCGATTCGATAGAGAGTTTCCTTCTTTTTTACTAAATGATATTCCGGTTTTTTTTGGTACCGGTGATTTTTGCTTTTGAACTTTTTTAGCATATTTTTTCACAGTAGATTTCAACCAGATTTTTTCTCCAACTTTTATCGTGTAAGAACTGAGTTTATTGAAATTCATCAGATCGATAATTGTTAAATCATACATTTTTGAGATACGGTATAAAGTTTCACCGTTTTTTACAATATGATATCCACAATCCGGAATCTCACGCGATGTAATATAATATTCTATCGTAGATTCTTTATCTTTGAGATAAATTTTTTGTCCCACCAATATTGTATTTGAATCCAGATGGTTAATTCTTTTTAATGCTTTCACAGTTGTATTGTATTTTTTACTTATCGAATAAAGCGTCTCACCCTTTCTTACAATATGATATTCGGATGACTTTTGTAATATACTTGGGGTTATGAGAAAAGCTGAGCAAGAATAAACAAATAAAAAGGAGGAATAGTTCAGTAAGTGATCTTGAAAGTTTCATATTCTATGGATTCATTTAACTCTTGAATATCGATAGATTTTACTCTTGCGGCAGGTGGCCCGATTTTTACCTTTTCCAAAAATTGTTCCATACTTTGCTCATCGGCTTTTGCTACGATTTCTACATTACCGTTGTATAAGTTTTTTACATAACCTTTTATGCCAAATTTATGAGCTACTCTGGATGTGTAATCACGGAAAAAAACTCCCTGCACACGACCGTTTACAATAATTTTATAAGAATTCATCTTTTCACCTCAAAAAAATTTGATCCCTGCGTATGCGGGGACTGCCAATTGTTTTCGAAAACAATAATTTTCGGACGGGTTACTCCAGCCCGGATTTGTGTATGACCATTGATAAATGCATTTTTACCAGAGTTCGTTTTGAAAAATTCCTGATATTTATCGTTCAAAGAAAACTTACCGAAACCTTCAGTAAGAATTATTGGAAAAGGTATCTCCTCATTTCCCGTAAGAGCGACTCCGATTTCTTTCCCCAGAAATTTTACCAGCTCAGCATTGTCGATTGAGGGTGCTATAATACCGGAAACTTTTGCTTGCGAACAATTTTGGAGAATTATAAAATTAATTTTTTCTGTAAAAACTACGATTTTTTTGTTTAAAAAAGTATTTTCAAAATGGGGTAATTCTTTGTCAAGATATAGAAGATTGCCGCTTGCTTCTCCACCAAATCCAATAATACCAGAGAGATCGTAGCCCTTGTATTGAATCTGAACAGATTTGTTTTCTTCAATTTTGGTAATTTTTCCAGACACGCCTGCATATTTTTTGAATGGCTTTTTATTGAATTTTATTGTAACTATTCCAGTTTTTTTATTAATGTCTACAATTGTTCCAGTGGAGGATGATTTTACGAACATTATTTTTTTTTTTGCTTCCATTTTTTTCGCAAGTTGTTCGTAAGTCCTGACAAAATCTCCTTTCTTTTGCTCATATAACCCAAAATATTCTTTGGTTTTACGTCCTAATTTCTTTGCAATATTTATAGTTACTGGCTTCGTGGAATAATCCTGAATTTCCCGTATAATAACTATTCCTGCATCAAAATCTATCTCCTCCACTTTTCCTGGGACAGGTGAATGGTAAGTGGTAATTTTACCCAAAAAGGATTTCGCAAATCCGCCCTCCTTTGTATCGATGATTTTTTGATTAAGCTTTACCTTATCACCTTTTTTTATTAATATACTTTTTTTCATTAAATCGGAATCTAATTCAAGCTGGTTAATTGTAAATAAAGACAAGATATAAATTCTCGGAGGGGAATATTTATTTTGTCCTATCAGTTTTTTATGATTAATAATTTGGTTTTTTGTCACCAGAATTTCTCCATCATAAGGTAAAGAGCGCTTTAAAGCGAATGTTCCTTTCAGAATGCCCTTATTTTCTCCATAATCTTTAAAACAATCCTCCAGTTTCATTTTTGTATTTGAGAAATTATAAAGATGTAAGATCTTATTAATTTTTTCAGATGCTTTATACTCAGGACATCTTGTATCAATAACAATTGGCAGTTCAGAAGAGAGAGAAACTTCTCGGTTTTTTGTCTGAAGATAACATCCTTTTTCTAAATTTATATGAATTTGTTTTTTCTTTCTGCTATCATTCGGTATAAAAATAAAATCATCCGGTTTGACAATATATTTCTCTTTTTTACCAAGATGAATGGTAAGCAGAGTTTGATTCTTTTTAATTTTTTTTACAATAGGTTTAATGACCAGGGCGATTTTTTGAAAGCAATATTTTTGAAGAAGTTCTAAAGCCAGTTCTGGATTCATCTCACTTAGTTTTCCCAGATGGGGCGAGATGAAGTGATTATCTCGCCAGATTTCAGTTATTCCAAGTGGATTCAATCCGTCCAAAATGATGGTGAGAACCTGTTTTATGTTTGGGGATTTGAGATGACTCCACCTGCACCAATTATAATATGGATATCTTTTTGATGGAATTTAATTTTTTGGTTCATCTTTTCTACATAAAACATTTCGACGAATCTATTCCTTTCCGTATTCCTTAATTTATCCAAAAACCCGATTTTTTTTATATTAAAATGCATTTTCATATGGTGGTTTTTTGACATTTTTATCGCTTCTCGCGCCACTGCATGCTCCACTGCCAGCTGATAATCATCCTGGGGTATATAAGTTGGATACAACATTTTGTTGCTGATGTAGTTTCGGATATAATTTTCGGAATGACTTGAGGGCAGCCACCTGTAAATATTTTCAAAACCTGTATCTGCCATTACATTTGAAATGCTGTAACTTAATCCATAATTTGCACTCACAGTTCTGTGATATGAATTAGATATATTTGAGTAAGTATCAGTCGTTGCTCCTCCAATATCTGTGCTGAGAATGTTACGATTCAAATTTTTGCTAATGAGTTGCAGAGATTTAATTACTCCAAGAGGTGTAGGTATTATTTTATCGGAAACTATTTTTTTTACTTCTTTATATCCTGGAGCTCGCTCCATAACATTATCCATAAATAATTGATGTATTTTTTCTTGTGAAGGTGGTAGGTTTTCTTTTTTCATAGTTGGACGGAGATTTGGAACAATATGGAGATCGAAATAATCTTTAAATAGGGATTTTATAAAAGACTGAGCATCTTTATTTCCGGCAAAGATGAGAGGAGTTTTTATATTTTGCATAAATTTTGGGGATGGCTTTGCCAGAGAAAGTAGTTCTCCCATTCTTACAATACTGCTTATATTTCCGCCATCAGTTCCTCCGGCAAAAAGTACGATATCCGGTTTGATTATTTGGAATAATTCCATTTTTTCTACAGGAGTACGGTTGTCGTTTATAGCCATTGTATCCAGAATGACACCACCGGAACCAAATGCAGCTCTTTTGGCACTACTGGCAGAATCGAATAATGTAAGCCCAAGGACAAGTATCTGTAAACCGCCCCCTGCACTGCTTGTGCAAAGAAATACTAACTCATTCTGAAATTTAATTTTATCCGGAGAAGCATTGTCCGAAAGTAATTTGAAGGAAAGTTTTGTCTCAAGATTTTTTATTGAATTAAATATTCCAATTTTTACATCCTCCAATGGCTTTTCTACTGTGGTGGGCTCATTATGTAAACCTTTTAATTTGTATTTCCCATCCTCTTTTTGGATGAAAACTGCTTTAGTTGTTGTGCTGCCAATATCTGTGATTAATATTTTAGAAAAATATTTCATAATTTAAAACATATCTATATTTTTTCGAGAAGTATTTCTAGTAAATTGGTGAACTAGCGAACTGGTCAACTGGTGAAATTACTAATTTACTAATTCACTAATTTACCAGGTGAAATCAATATTAGTCAGGAACTCTCTTGCTTTTTCATCACCCAGTTTAGCTGCTTTTTTATAATATTGAATTTTTTTCTTATGTTGATTTAATTTATAGTAAGTATCTCCCAGATTGCAATAAGCATTTGCGAGGGTAGAATCTTTTTCAACTGCTTGTTTTAGATACTTGATAGCATTATTATATTCCGTCATTTTGTAATATACAAATCCAAGGTTATCATAGGCTTTGGCAAAATCAGGATTAAGTTTAATTGCTTTTTCCAGATATTCCACAGCCTTTTGATAATTTTGCATTCGAGCATAGATTGTCCCAATACTATAGTATGAAGAGGAATTTGCAGGTGAGAGCTGCAGGACTCTTCTATAGTAATCTATAGATTCTGTAAAATTACCTTTCATAAATGCCAGAGATCCTTTCTGGAAAAAATCTTTTATAGCTTCTCTTTTGTTTGAATATTCAGATATATTTTCCTCTTGTCGAGCCTCCAGAAGAGATTTGAATTCTTTGTCTATTTCAGTCTGTTCACCTTTCGGTATTTCTTCCAAAGAAATTTCGTCAGGAAAGTTTTCTTCAGAATCTACGGTTTGTTCATTACTTGCTGGTTGTTTGTTTTCCAGAAGTTTGTCAAATTCTTTGTACAGCTTTTTGGTTTCAAGTGGTTGCAAATCTTCTTCGGTTTCTACTTTTTCTTCTTCTTGTTCGATGGGTTTCTTACTTTTTTTGGGAATGTTTATTTCGAGTTCATCTGTACTGACTGTGATATATGGTTTCTTGGTTTTTTTCATGTTTTCATCATAACCCAGGCTATCAGCATGTTCGATATATTTTATACCCTTTTCAAAATCTCCTTTGACTCCCAGAGTTGTTCCCAAATTATAATATGCATCGGGAAAGTTCGGATCGATTTTAATAGCCTTTTTATACCATTGGATCGCTTTATCAAAATCTTTTAGCGTCCTGTATATGTTTCCAATCTCGTAATAAGCATAGACAAAGTTTTTATCCATTTCCAGGAGTCTTTTGTAAAGCATTATGGCATTTTTATAGTCAGAAGAATTTTGAGATCTACTGGCTTTTTCGAAAATTTCTTGAATTGTACCCTCTGTTTTTATTGTAGGTGGTGAGGGAATTTGGATTGTTTTTAATCTTTTTAGAATTTTGTTTTTATCAAGTGAAAATTCTGCTTTAAGGTAATAAAATTCACCATCCCATCCCTCTTTAATATATTCAGTCACAGAAATGAGCTCTAGTATATTTGATAAATTGCTTTTCGGAATTTTTTTATTTCATTATATTTTTCCTGTGAAAAAGTTCCATCTGCTGACGAAAATAAATCGTAGATCAATTTGCTTTTTAAGTTTTCAACTGCTATTTTACATGCTTGTGTTTTGGTAATCTTGCTTTTTGTAGTAAAACTTAGTTCACAAATATAAGAATTGGTAAATAAATATGTTGTGCAAAAACAAATAAGGATAAATGTAATTATAAAAGTTTTTTTTAACATCTATTGCTCCTTTTATATTCTTTCAAAATGACAAAATTAATAATTGTATTAAGAATGTCAAAGAATTAATAAATGATATTTGATAAGTAGATTTTATTCCCGGAAAGATTTTTGAAGTTCACTGTTTCTATAAACAAATCCCAGTCCGTCAAATACTTTGTTTTATTTCGGTGAGGAGTTCTGGTACAATATTTTCTTCAGCAATGGATTTTACGATCTTTCCTTTTTCGAACAATACAGCTTTTCCTTTTCCGGCTGCAATCCCAATATCTGCTTCTTTTGCTTCTCCAGGACCATTTACGGTACAACCCATTATTGCGACGGTTATATTTTTTCGCAGGTCGAGTTTTTGCACTTCTGCTTCCACTTTCTGAGCAATTCTGATAATATCTATTTCGCATCTTCCACAGGTAGGGCAGGAAATGATATTTGGTCCTTCTCTGAGTTCCATTGATTTCAGGATTTCAATTCCGACTTTTACTTCTTCGATTGGATTTGCGGTTAATGAAACGCGAATTGTGTCGCCGATTCCTTCTGCCAGAAGGGTTCCGATTCCTACAGCAGATTTGATTGTTCCGCAAAATCTTGTTCCTGCTTCTGTAATTCCAAGATGGAAAGGATAATCCACCAGTTTTGCCATTTTTCTGTAACTTTCTATGGTGAGAGGGACTGAAGAGGATTTCAATGAGATTTTGATATGATAAAATCCACATTCTTCAAAAAATTTAAGATGACGAAGTGCACTTTTTGTAATAGCTTCGGATGAAACACCGTATTTTTGTTTCAGGTCTTTTTCCAGAGAGCCTGAATTTATACCAATTCTTATTGGAATATTTTTTTCTTGCGCTGCTCTGATGATTTTTCTTATTTTGTCCTTTTTTCCGATATTTCCTGGATTTATCCGAATTCCGTCCACCCCTTTTTTTATAGATTCTATTGCAAGTTGATAATTAAAATGAATATCAGCAATAATTGGTATTTTGGTCTGTGCAATAATTTTGGGGAGAGACTCCACAGATTTCGTATCTGGCACAGCTATGCGCACGATATCACATCCTACTTGTGCAAGTTCGTTGATTTGTTGGACAGTTTGTTTTACATTTCGAGTGTCTGTGTTTGTCATTGATTGAACCGAGATAGGGGATTTTCCCCCGATTTTCACATTTCCAATCTGGATTGTTCTTGTTTTTCTTCTTCTCATATTCATTCCTGTTTTTTAGAGATGACTTTTTTTCAAAGGTAATCAATTTTCTTTTTACTTCTATTCCAGCTCCGAAACCACCGAGAGAACCGTTTGATTTCACAACTCGATGGCATGGAATAATGATAGCAAATGGGTTTTTTCCCAGCGCGTTTCCTACAGCTCTTTGTGCTTTTGGATTTTTGATATTTCTGGCAACTTCTGAATATGATAAAGTTTTTCCATATAAAATTTTAGTTGTTTCCTTCCAGACCTGTTTTTGGAATGTTGTGCCATCAGGTTTTAAAGGGATTGTAAAACTTGTTCTCTTTCCTGCAAAATATTCTGAAAATTGAATTTTAAAAGTATTCTTCTTGGATTCAAAAACATCTCTTTTGTAAAAAAATTTTTTCAACCACAAGGTTTTATCTTGAAAACCACAATATAAGAGTTGATTTTTTTGAAAAATTAAAATAAATCTTCCACAAAATGTGTTTAAAGTGCTTTTATAATACTTCATTCTTCTTTATTGAATAAAAATTTAACAAAAATTTGTCAAATAAAATAACAATTTAATTGACATAAAAAATAAAATTTTAAATTTATTACAAAAAAATAGATTGTGAAAATATGTTCTGAAAATAAAAATATTTACCAAAATGAAATTATGTTAGGAGACGATTTGAAGAAAAGATTAGTTGATAATTTTATCTCACTTGTAAAAATCGAGAGCGAATCCAGGAATGAAGTTGAAGTGGCAAAGGTTTTGAAAAATAATTTAGACAAATTGGGAGCAGAGGTTTTTTTTGATATTGCACATAAAAAACAAATGGGAATGTGGGAAATCTGATTGCCAGATTTTCCGGGAAAAAAGGAAAAGCACCCCTGGCTTTATGTGCTCATATGGATACAGTAACTCCATGCGAAAACATTAAACCAAGAATTGAAAATGATGTGATTTGTAGTGACGGTTCCACTATTTTAGGTGCTGATGATAAGTCGGGAATTGTGGAAATAATTGAAGCTATTCACAGATTACAGGAACAGAACTTTAAATATGCACCTTTAGAAATTATATTTACAGTTTCCGAAGAAATCGGTTTACTGGGAGCAAAACATCTGGATTATTCGCTTATCAAATCAAAAGTCGGATATGCTCTGGATGGCGGAGAAGTTGGTTCCGTAGTAGTAAAAGCACCTACATTGAATGCCTGGAAAGTTACTGTGTATGGAAGAGCATCTCACTCCGGTGGTGCACCGGAAAAAGGTATTAGTGCTATTCGAGTGGCAAGTAAAGCTTTAGCAAAGATTCCTCATGGAAGAATTGATGACGAAACTACTGTAAATGTCGGTTCAATCATAGGCGGCCGTGCTCATAATATTGTCCCGGAAAAAGTTGTTGTCGAAGGTGAAGTTCGTAGTCACAACCCGCATAGACTGAAAAATGTCTCAAATGAGATAATTAAAATTTTCGAAGAAACTGCAGAGAAGTATTTTGTGAAACTGCAAAAGAAAGTAGAACACGCAAGAATAACATCCAGGATTGACACAGATTTCCCTCTATTAAAAATTGATGAAAATGAGAATTTTATCCGAATTGCAGTAGAGGCTGCAGAAGAAGTAGGAATTACACCAAAGATTGAAACTAGTGGTGGGGGAAGTGATGCGAATATTTTCTTTGGAAATGGTCTATGTGTTCCAGTTTTGGGAACTGGGATGAAAGATGTGCATTCAAAGCAGGAAAATATCAGCATTTCAGATCTGGAAAATGGAACTCTCTGGATTATGGAAATTATTAAAAAATCTAGTAAATAAAAAAATGTAAAGGAGCAATGATGAAAAAATATTTAATGACTCCAGGACCCACACCTGTGCCGGAGGTAATATTACAAAAAATGGGAGAACCTATGGTTCACCATCGTACACCTGCTTTCAAAAAAAAAGTGGAAAAAGCTATGGAGGGATTGAAATATATCTTTCAAACAAAAAATGATATATTGATCTTTTCTTCCAGCGGAACTGGTGCAATGGAAGGTGCGGTTGCAAATGTTCTGAACAACGGTGATAAGGCAATTATTATATCTAGCGGGAAATTTGGAGAACGCTGGATTGAAATTGTGGAAGGATTTAAAGCTGAACCCATTGTTATTGAACTTGAATGGGGTTCAACCGTAGATCCTGGGGAAGTTGAAAATTTACTGAAAGAAAACACGGATGTCAAAGCTGTTTATACTCAACTTACAGAAACTGCTTCTGGAATGGTTATGCCTATCAATGAGCTCGGTGAGAAAATTGAAAAAACCGATGCCCTCTTTATTGTGGATGCAATTTCAGGTCTTGGTGGTCAGAGATTCTATATGGACAAATGGAATGTTGATATTGCTGTGGCAGGTTCACAAAAAGGATTGATGCTTCCCCCTGGCCACGCCTATGCTGCTGTAAGTGAAAAAGCCTGGAAAGTAATTGAACAAAATGAACAATCACATTATTATTTTGATTGGATGAAATACAGAAAAAAATTAGTTGGAAAAAATACCGACCCATATACAGGCTCTGTTTTACATATCAAAGGGTTGTTGAAAACTATTGAAAAGATAGAATCAGAAGGTATTGAAACTGTATTCAGACGCTATGAAATTCTTGCAAAAGCGACCCGAGCTGCTGCGGAAGCACTCGGTTTGGAATTATTGTCCGAATGTCCTTGTGAAGTAGTAACCGCCGTAAAAGTGCCAGAATCCGTTGATGGAAAAGCACTTGTAAAGATTCTGCGTGATAAGTATGGCTTCACAATTGCTGGTGGACAGGCTCATCTAAAAGGAAAAATCTTCCGTATTGCTCATATGGGTTATATTGAGTGTTTCGATATTATCGCTGTTATTTCTGCTCTGGAAATGGTCTTGAAAGAATTAGGTTGGGATTTTGAAATAGGTATGGGAATTACTGCTGCGCAAAAAATTCTCGCTGAAGAATACGAATTCTAAGTAAGTCTTATTAAGGATCAGGAATTAAATAATTTCTAAATTTCATATTTTTCTGAGTTTCTAAGAGTCGGGTTGAAAAGTAACGCGACCCGAGTTTTTCATATCTCGACTCGGATACCCTCTTTTGGTTTCGATTCAGGATTTTATTTAGTTTTTATCCCTAAATAG
>AGBJ01000079.1_pt1 | contig 11074 bp, 12 predicted proteins | sample 768721 | NCBI WGS metagenome assembly AGBJ01 (sample SAMN00779238, study PRJNA67915) | hypersaline lake metagenome
GGCAACTGCTAATAAACTAATAAATGAATTAGCTGAGAAAGATGAAGCAAAATGTAAAATTAGGATCATTCATATAGTTGCTTGGATGCTAGGTGGATTCCTAAGCTATCTTGTATTCATTTACCTTCTTTCTAACTAAAAACATCTCAGGGGAATAAGATACTTTTACAATCTCTGTAATTTTTTTAATCCCTCTTTGACCATTGTACTCGTATCTCCACTGCATCCATGCAGTGCTTTTTGAATGGCATCTTTTTTAAATCCCAAACTCTCAAGGGCCATCGTTGCTTCACCCAATGCACCATTGTGCTCACTCTCTTCTTCATTACCATCCACAATGAAGTCTGCCAATTCTACCAAGATACGGCTTGCTGCCTTAGGGCCTATACCGGGTACACGCTTGAGCATACTAACATCTTTTGAAGCCACCACTTTGGCAAAGGTTTCAGGGGTAAAAGTGGAGCAGATAGCCAGCCCTACTTTGGGTCCTACACCATTGATCTTCAACACCGTGTCGAACATTTTTTTTTCATTCGTATCCATAAATCCAAACAGAAGATCGGCATCTTCACGTATGACCTGGGTGACAAAAAGCTTGACCTTCTTGTCTGATATACGGTTGGAAGTGTTGATCGAAACCAACACTTCATAGATCAATCCATTCACATTCACATGTACATAGGTAGGGTCTTTTCTTTCTACGGTACCTTCTATGCCTACTATCATCTCTGCCTCCATCGTCATCCTCGGGCTTACCCGGGATCCAATAACTTTAATGTTCAAAGTATATCAGGAGTTTTATTGTCGCTGCAAAAAAAATGTCAAATTGACATCTTTTTTCTCTTCTAAGTTTTTTATGCATGATCTAAAGGGCGTCATGCTTAGTTTAATTGACAAACGATATGTTTTATATTATACTTCGCACTTCTTACAATATATATAATTAATTAGGGAAAGCATGGAGAAGACGCTTGATGGCCGTTTTTGGGTTAGGAAATCAGAACAAAATTTTTTAGGCAAAGGACGGATAGAGCTTTTACTTTGCATAGAAGCGACAGGGTCTATAACTAAAGCGGCAAAGATGATGAAAATGAGTTACAGGGCTGCTTGGGACTCTGTGGATATCATGAACAATCTTTCAGATCACCCATTAGTTGAGCGTATAAAAGGTGGCAAGGGCGGAGGCGGAACAGTTCTTACTAAGTATGCAAAGGAGCTGGTAGAGACATATAAGGTGCTCAATGATGAGCATGAGAAGTTTTTGGATAACTTGTCGAAACGGATAAACCAAAGAGATGGTCATTTTCGTTTATTAGAGAGTATCAATGTACAACTGAGTGCGAGAAACCAGCTCAAAGCCAAGGTATTGAAAATTCAAAAAGCCGCTGTAGAAAGCGAAGTGTATCTTCAGCTCCATGAAGATGATAGTTTTGTTGCGGTTGTTACAAACGATTCCATTGATACGCTTAATTTAAAAGAAAATCTCGAAGTTTACGCCATTTTTAAAGCAAATGCCGTGATCATCAGCAGAGACAAAGAGTTAAGAAGAAGTGACAGAAACCGTTTTGTCGGTAAAGTAAGCAGAATTAGCAAAGGGGAATTTGATGCAGAGGTTGTGATGACTTTAAAATGCTCAAACACTATTTGTTCTACAATGTCGATAGAGCTTTTGGAAGATCTGGCTTTAGAAGTAGGTATGGAAGTTGTGGCATTTTGCAAACCTAAAAATATCATACTCGGGGTCTGGTAGTGAAATATTATTTTTAAGCCATACCGATATGCTTTGTAAAGCATATCGGTATGGCTTAAAACTTAAAAAGGGAGGGAATGATACTATAAATATATTTTGGATTTAGGAGTCTGCAGCGCGAACTGCAGACAAGTGCTTTGGTATAAGCAATTAACAGTATAGCAAATAAAAAGAAAAATAAGGAAGTTTTATGAACAAAAGAGACACGCTGGGGAATGTGGTCACTGCATCATTACTTGTGGTATCTGTATCGTATGCGGATGAAACTATAGAATCAAAGAGGACGCTAAAAACAAACTATCAGGAGATATATAACAAAACACCGGGGAGCGCTGAAAATTTGGCAGATATGTTTAAGGAGGGGATGTTTTACGGACGACTTCGCTCAAATACATTTTATTATGATTGGGAAGAAGAGACAGCTACACAAAACTCTCATCTCATCAGTGGTCTTGGTGGTTCACTGATATATAAAAGTGCTTCGTTTGCAGATATTGATTTTACGGCAGGATTGTATTACTCTAAAGCTTTTTTTGATGAAGATGATGACCCTGTAAACAGACTAAAACCCGGAAAAGATGTTTTAAGCAGATACGACTTTTCAAACGGCGGAAGTAAATCTATGAGTGTGTTGGGTCAGGCTTATGTGAGTTACAAAGGGGTTCGAGATACAGAGTTTAGTTTAGGTCGTCAGTTGGTAGAGACATTTTACACAAAATCAAACGACACAAAGATGATTCCAAACACTTTTGACGGTGCTGTAATCGAGAACAAATCTCTTCCTAAAACAAGCGTAAAAGTTGCCTATTTGGCCAAGCAAAAACTAAGAGACCACACCTCTTCACACTCTGTTTTGATGTATGATGATTCAGATACGGCTAATGATTCCACATGGAATGGTAACGATGATTCGGCTATGCACAGAGGGCTTACATACACTGCACTAACAGCCGCGGGGAAAGATACGGATGCGCCGCTTATAGTAGGAGATATAAAAAACAGATCTATTGATGATCTTTCTCTTGATCTTTCATTTTACAAGGTTCCTGAATTACTAAGCGAGATCATGGCAGAGGCGAATTATGAAATAAGTTTAAACTCATTTTCATTGACTCCCGGAATCCGCTACATAAAGCAGTATGACAATGGTGCAGGAGCCGTTGGAGGAGCCGCATACGATACCGATACGACGGGCTATAAAGATCCTAATTCACTCGATGCACAGATGATAGCTGCAAGAGTCGTAACAAAGTATAAGAACTATAAGCTTAACTTGGGATATACAAATATCTTGGATGAAGCAGATCTTATAACCCCGTGGAGAGGATTTCCGACTGGAGGCTATACGCGTTCCATGGCAAGATACAACTGGAGAGCAAATACTAAAAGCTACCGCGCGGAACTTATGATAAACCAAAATAAAAAAGGGGTATACAAAGATCTCTATATGCAGCTCTCATTTCTTCATACGGATGCAGATGAAACAAAAGGCGATTTTGACGAGGACTACTACTATGCAGGTTTTGTTCAAAACATACCCTCTTTTGTGGATTTGCAGTGGCGTTTGAGACTCGGATACACAGATACAAAAAAACCAGATGCTGATTCTCTTGACGGGCGTTTTGAACTGAACTATCTATTTTAAGGAGAAAAGATGAAAAAAATCATTGTAACACTACTTCTCTCAGGCTCTGCTCTTTTTGCAGAGACGATCAACATTGCCGTTGCCGCAAATGTGATCTATGCCATAGATACGATCAAAAAAGAGTTCAATAAACTCCACCCTGATACAAATGTAAAAGTTACACTCGGAAGTAGTGGAAAACTTACAGCTCAAATAAAGAACGGTGCACCCTACCAGCTTTTTATGGCGGCAAATATGAAGTATCCGCAGGCTTTATATAATGACAAGATAGCTATAACAGAACCGGTAATCTATGCACAGGGAGGTTTGGCATATCTGAGCATTAAAGAGCAGGACTTTTCTAAAGGGATGGCAGTGCTTGAGCATCCGAAAATAGGAAAGATTGCAGTAGCCAATCCTAAAACCGCACCGTATGGAAAAGCAGCTGTTGAAGCGTTAAGGAACGGAGGGGTATATGAAAATGTTTCCAAGAAGTTTGTATTTGCTGAATCTATCTCCCAAACAGTCTCTTACGCGGTAACGGCAGCAGATATAGGATTTGTTGCGAAATCTTCACTATACAGCCCTAAAATGTCAGAGTATAAAAAAGGGGTCAATTGGACAGAGGTTGATCCGAGCTTATATACGCCCATCAACCAAGGTATAGTGATCCTTAAAGAGGGCGAAAACAACAGTGAAGTCAAAGCATTTTATGATTTTATGCTGAGTGGTAAAGCAAAAAAAATATTAGAAGATTTCGGGTATATAGTGCCATGAACAAGATTATAGCGACCGTAACAGAGATACAAAACTGCGATAGTTTGCATATAGTAAAGTTTGACTTTAAGGGTCAAACTTTGTCTATGATGAGTTTGGATATTGGTGATGATATAAAGCCAGGGAGCAAAGTTGATCTTGTTACAAAACCCTCGCAGGTCGCTATCGCTAAAAACTTCAGCGGTGAGGTGAGTTACTCTAATCAACTTGATTCTGTTATAGAATCTATAGAAAACGGACAACTTTTAAGCAGTGTAAAACTACGCTTTTTTGATACCGTTTTGGAATCGATCATTACCCTTAGCTCATCACAAAAGATGGATCTTAAAAGTGGGAGACAAAGTCACAGCTTTTATAAAAGCGAGTGAGCTATCTATAGGCGAGGTGCTAGATGATTGAGATACTCCAAAGCATCGAGTATGAACCTTTTTTACTCTCTTTTAAACTGGCAGGCTTAACCACCTTGATACTTTTTATCATCAGTGTACCATTCGCTTGGTATTTGTCTCAAACCAGCTCACGGGTAAAACCATTTTTAGAGAGTTTAACTGCTCTGCCTATCGTATTGCCCCCTTCCGTTTTGGGGTTTTATATACTGGTTGCACTTTCACAAAACTCACCCATTGGTCTGTTTTTTGAAGATGTTTTTGGGGTAAAGCTGGTTTTTAACTTTACGGGCTTGGTCGTGGCTAGCTGCTTTTACAGCTTGCCGTTTATGGTTCAGCCTCTTCAGGGGGGATTTGAATCCATTAACAAAAACATGTTAGAAGCGAGTTATATAAGCGGAAAAAGTAAGATAGAGACCATGATAAAAGTGGCACTTCCAAACATAAAACCCGCACTCATGACAGCTATCATAGTGACTTTTGCCCATACGGTCGGAGAGTTTGGAGTGGTTTTAATGGTTGGGGGAAGTATCCCAGGAGAGACAAAAGTGGCTTCAGTTGCCATCTATGAGATGGTAGAGATTATGGATTATAAATCCGCCCACATCTATAGTGCGATCATGGTGATAATTAGCTTTTTGGTACTGTTGAGTGTCTATATATTTAACGGCAGACAAAATAAAAAGTTTGGGATATAGGAAATGATAAAGATAGATATACACAAAAAGCTCCACGGTGGCCATGGAGACATGGACCTAGATATAAATTTGGAGATAAAACAGGGTGATTTTGTGGCTCTTGCGGGTCAAAGCGGAAGCGGCAAAACCACACTTTTGAGAATCCTTGCAGGTCTTGAAGATTCAAAGGGAAGCGTAAAGATAGGCGATGAGCTCTGGCAGGATGAAAAAACGATGCTTCCTTCTCAAAAAAGAAAAATCGGGTTTGTTTTTCAAGACTATGCCCTTTTCCCCAACATGAGCGTAGAGCAGAATCTTCTTTTTGTAAAAAAAGATCAAGCGCTGGCAAAACATCTTTTGGACTTAACGCAACTTGGCGAGTTGAAAGATAGGATGCCAAACACGCTAAGCGGTGGTCAAAAACAAAGGGTGAGTTTGTGTCGAGCTATGATGAACAGGCCCAAACTGCTTCTTATGGATGAACCCCTCTCTGCACTTGATCCTGCTATGAGAACAAAACTCCAAAGTGAGATTCTGGCCCTGCATAAAGAGTTTGGTACAACTACCATCATGGTAAGTCATGACCCAAGCGAGATATACCGTTTAGCTTCAAGGATCGTGGTTTTAAACTTCGGCAAGATCATAAATGACGGCTTGCCAAAAGATGTACTTTTAAAAACAAGAGGAAGTCAAAAGTTTTCTTTTGAGGGTGAGTTGTTAGATATCGTAAAAGTAGATGTGATTAACATAGCCGTAGTCTCAATAGGACAGCAATTAGTAGAGGTAGTGGTGAGTGATAATGAGGTAAAAAACTTGAAAATAGGTCAAAGTGTAAGTCTAAGTACAAAGGCATTTACTCCAATGATTCAAGGTTTGTCATAAAACTCAAATCATTCATTGGAGGAGTTTCGATCGGTCCTTCGGATGGACTGATAGGTTTAGGCGAGCTAATGGTGTGAAAGGAGGCAATATAGCCACCCTCCCCAAAGAAAGATGACAGCCTGATCTATGATCGATCAAAGGCAGGCTTCTTCGCGGCGTTGAAGCTGTTCCCATTTTGCATCAACCCGTGATTGCCACTCGCCGATAAGATACTCGTACTGCTTGGTAAAAAGATGCTTGAAGCGCCCTTGTGCACCGAGGTAATCACGTACCGGAATCACATTTTTTGGACGGTAGGTAATGTTAAGTTTGGTTCCGTCAATGATCTCATACAACGGAAAGACCAACGAATCGGTCGCCAGATCAGAGATAGCGATGGTATCTTCCGGGGCAAATTTCCACTCCGTGGTACATGCAGACATCGCATTGATGAAAACAGGACCCTCGGTTGCATACCCTTTCTGGATCTTGGCGACCATATCTTTCCATTTGTTCGGAGCGACCTGTGCCACATACGGTGCCCCGTGCGCCGCCATGATCGCCATCATATCTTTTTTGTTCTGCTTTTCACCGTAGCTTATACGTCCGGCAGGAGTCGTGGTTGCCGATGCACCGATCGGCGTTGAAGAGGAACGCTGTCCGCCGGTATTTGCATACACTTCATTATCCAGACAGACATACATCATATCGTGCCCACGTTCAAAACATCCGGATATCCACTGAAAACCGATGTCATACGTCGAGCCGTCTCCGCCGAACGCGACAAACTTTGGCGTGCGATCGGGCTGTTTCAGTCGTCCTTTGTTCTTAAGCGCTTTATACATCGCTTCAGCTCCTGCTACAGCCGAAGAACCATTTTCAAATCCAATATGGATCCAGGAAACATCCCATGACGTATGCGGATAAACGGCAGTACACACTTCAAGACATCCGGTGGATGCTCCAAGGATCAAATTATCATTGGTTGCATTCAATACTTCACGTACAATGATGGAGTGGGCGCATCCGGGACAAAGAAGATTCGATCCTTCAAAACGCTCTGCTGATGTCGAAAAGTTTTTGAGATTTTTTGTTTTCGATTGAAACATACTTACTCCTTAAAAAAATGAAAGTTTAGGTCCGCGAAGACCAATGAATTGTTGCAATGGAGTCGTTGGATTACCGGTCTCCGCATTTGCCTGAAGGTCACGGTATATCGTATGCAGACTTGCTTTTGTCAAGTCACGTCCGCCAAGACCATAGATGTAGTTGGTCAGTACGGCGTGGGTACCCGTATTGAACAGTGCCCCTGCAAGCTCATTGTAGAGTGTGCCGACCGTACCGTTCGGACTGGACCGGTCAAGCGCAGCGATCGCCTTGCATCCTTTAAGCGCATCAGCGATCTGTTCAAGCGGGAAAGGACGGAAAACACGAATACCGACAACACCGGCCTTTATCCCTTGGGAGCGAAGTTCATTGGAGACCTCCAGGGCGGTTTCTACGGACGTCCCCATGCAAACGATCGCTATGTCAGCGTCGTCCATATTGTAACTTTCTACGATGTTGTATTGACGGCCGGTCAATGCTTTTAGCTCATCAAATGCCTCTTGGATCTTAGGCAGCACAGCGCTCATAAGAGCGTGATGTTGACGGGCTTTGTGCTCAAAGTGCCAATCCTCTTCGGTTTGAACCCCATGCGTTACAGGATGATCCAGATCCAGCATATCGTTCATCGGTCTGAACTCACCGATGAAGTTATAGGCTACGTCATCCGCAAGTGTTTTTACTCTCTGTGCCGTATGGGATGTCATAAACCCATCTTGGTGCACCATTGCCGGAAGGCGAATATCATGATCCTCTGATACGCGGAACGCGACAAGATTCATATCATAGACATCTTGCGGGTTATAGCAATCGATCTGGATCCAGCCGCTATCACGGCCCATGTACATATCCGAGTGGTCACCGTTCACGTTGAGCGGTGCACCGATAGCACGGTTCACGACATTAAGTAGAATGGGAAGTCGCATACCGGATGCAGAGTAGAGTGTTTCCAGCATGAGCGCGAATCCCTGTGAGCTCGTAGCCGTAGCAACACGTCCGCCGGCCGCTGATGCACCGATACAGCATGACATCGCGCCATGCTCTGATTCTGCCATGACATATTCACCGTCCACATAGCCGTTTGCCATAAAATTTCCATAGTTTTCTACGATCGGGGTAGATGGGGTGATGGGGTATGCTGCAACCACATCCACTTGTGCCTGGCGCAATGCATGGCTTGCCGCCATATTCCCGTCCCATACTTCAATATCGTGTAATTCGAATCTATCAGCCATTAGTTTTCCTTTGGTTCTTTTTTCTCTTTTTTAGGCCATTCAGACAATGCCGCCTCTTCGTCTTGTTGCTCTTGGAACATCAGCAGAGATTTAGGTGTAGTGGGACAAACTTCCACGCAGATACCGCACCCTTTACAGTGGTCATAATCAATACCGATCATTTCTTTATCACGGGAGATGATCGACATATCAGGGCAGTAGATCCAGCAGAATTGACAATCGATACAGTGCTCTTTGTTGAACAAAGGCTTCTCGATACGCCAATCGGCTACGCTTACACTAAATGAGTTCGATTTCGTGTAGGAGCGATCTTCAGGCAGTATATTTGCCACATCCGATGCCGGCCCTTCAAAGGGTCTGAGTATGGTGCCGATCTCAAAGGTATTCCATCCATTTTCTAGCATTTTTTCTCCTTATTTGACTTCATTGTATGCGCGTTCTATGGCTATCATATTGGCATCGATTATTTTTTGAGGAAGTTTTTTGAGAACCTTCAACATGTTCTCTTTAAAAAACTCAATATCATACATTCCAGATATTTTCATCAATGCACCTAGCATCGGCGTATTGGGGATTGCTTTTCCGATCGTCTCCTGGGAGATCTTAATACAATCAACCGTGAAGACTTTTTTCCCTGAAAGTTTTGGCTGAGACTTTATAAGCTCCTGAGTACTTAAATGTGTTGTAATGATGTAAACGGTATTCTCTTTTTCATTGATAGTAATATCTGCTGCATACACCAGAGCCGGATCGATCACAAGTACATAGTCAGGTTGCATAAATTTTTCGTGATTTAGAATGACTTTGTCATCAAAACGGTTAAACGCCATCATGGCTGCTCCCCGCTTTGCAGAACCGTAAAATGCAAATGCCTGCACATCTTTCCCCGTGGAAGCGACCACTTCCGCTAAACCTTTAGCACCCGTAACCGCACCTTGTCCGGCACGGCTATGCCATCTTATTTCAAGCATATTCTCTCCTTGTGAATGATTTTTTCCGATATTTGATTAAGTGTTTGATTGAACATCTCCTTCGTTGATCATCAAAATGATCCCCCCGCTTGGATGCGATAGCGATCGCCATTGCGAGAGGAAGTGCAACAATAGCAACCACAAGTCCCGCGATGAGATCAGCAGGGACATCCTTTACAGTAATTTGTTTTAATTTCGGAATTGTAGTGAAGTATTCTTAATATTGAATTAAGTTCAAAATAATAAATATAGTTATTTTTAATTAAAAATAGAACATTTTTCCGATATTATTTGCTAAAAAAACAGGAAAGAATTTGAAACAGGTGATTAATGAAGAGTTGAATCGTGTCAAAAAAGAGCTCTATCTGAACGCGGCAGCCCGGTATTTTGACGAGACAGGGTATAAGCATTTTAAAATATCTGATTTGGCTAAGGAACTCGAAACATCAGTGGGGACCATTTACAATCTATTCGGTTCAAAAGAAGAACTTTATGTCGAATATCTGATCTTGAAGATGGAAGCATTTCTTGCCGTTCTCAAGGAACACGAGGGCAATGATCCTCTCGAAAACCTCAAAAATTATCTGACCTACAAATACGCCCAATTCATTCAAACCGAGCACCATCGTGACGAGCCGATCACGGACGATCCCTATTTTTTCCATAAATTGGAGATCTCAAACCATAGTGTGGTTGAAGAGATCTATCAATATCTCGTTCGGCAGCTTCGTATTATTATCCCTTCTGAAAACACGAACCATAAACATCTGGCGATCCTTTTCAAAAAGCTTTCGGATGGGTTCATCGAAAGTTATCTTTATGGAGAATGTCAGTCAGAACAGATCGTCGATGAGACCATAGAGATGTTTCTTCACGGTGTCTCTGTTGATGACTAAAAAGATGTCAAGCTGATGCTATCTTCTTTGATCCGTATACTTCGAGTCAAGATACTATAATTTTATTTTTTCCAGAACCCTTGGCTTTGTATAGTGCAGTATCTACACGTTTAAGTATGGTATCGATCGTATCACCTGCCTTAACATTTGTTAGTCCGAAACTGGCTGTTACTGTTTGATTGGTTATTTGATGTAAAAAGATATCTGTTTCAATCTCTTCTCTTAGTTTTTCTGCAATGACTTTGGCTTCTTTCATATTTGAATCAATTAACGAAATAATAAACTCTTCACCTCCCCATCGCGCCACTAAATCAGTTTTTCTAATATTTTGTTTGATAATATCTGCAATACGTTTAAGTACTTCATCGCCAATTTGATGTCCGAGTGTATCATTGATATTCTTGAAGTCATCTAGATCTAAGAAGAGTAAAGCCATAGGATTAGAATTCCGTTTATGCAACAGAAAAAAATGATGGAATTTTTTATTAAAAGAGCGACGATTTGGAAGACCCGTCAGTGTATCGTTAGCTGCAAGATACTCTAATTTTCTATGATACTTTCTGATTGTTATTAATATGATTAGGGCAATTAAAATACTAACAAAGATTGAACCTATGAGATTAAAATAAAAAGTTTTTGTTACATTTTCAATAAAATATGCAAGCTTTGCCTCAACGATCAAATACAAGTCCAGTTCGGGAATATACTTTACATTGAGCAGATAATCTTCACCTGCTTTAGTATAATCAATAATCTTCTTCTCTTTTGTAATAAGATCATCTTTAATGGCATA
>AGBJ01000080.1_pt1 | contig 11063 bp, 10 predicted proteins | sample 768721 | NCBI WGS metagenome assembly AGBJ01 (sample SAMN00779238, study PRJNA67915) | hypersaline lake metagenome
TTTTTCTTAGACATAAGATTCCTTGTTTGACTATTACTCATGCTAAGTGTAATCATATAAATTTAATAATTTCTTAAATCTTTATATTATATTTTTTGATAGATAGGCAGATAATGCAGTTGTAATTTCACAAATTTCACAATCCACATACATCAATTAACCAAACTGATACGCTGAAAGTGCTTATTTGAATTCATATGCACTTTCTGAGGGAGCAATACAATACACTTCATAGATCGACAAAGTATTCTTATGTACTTCAACCTCTAACTCAACCATCTCTATAATTTTTTTAAGAGATTCAGCTACATCACTTTTCATGGTGGTTATTTCAATCAATAGATCCCCTTTGTATCCTCTATAGCTTCGGATATCTATAATATCAAATTCGAGTGCATGGCGAATAACTTTTTTTCGTTTATCACTCATGCTATTATCTGATGAAGTAAGATGTGAAACAGCTTTTCTATGTGTCCAAGCATGATCTTCAATTTGATTTTCATCTGAGGATTTATCACTCATTTTATATCCTTCATACTCAATTCTTTATCTACATTATATCAAATAAGTTCAAAACATAAAAAATAAAAATATTTTTTTATAACTTATCTCTATTAAATCACTTCTTTTGATATCGTAGCAGCTAATGCTGTCGTCATTTCATATGAGATCGTTCCAAACTGTCTTGCAGCTGTTTGTGCATCAGCCATCACGCATACTTCTTCTTTTTCTGATTCAAGCGAAATGAAATCCATAGAGACACGTCCGACTATAGGCAGCCCCTCACTGGTCATGTAAGGAGTAGAAGCATCTCCACGACACCATCCGTCACCATAGCCTAGATCATAGGTAGATACCTTCATATCTTTGGAAGCGATGAACTCCCCTCCATACCCTAGTCGTTCCCCCTCTCTTAAGACAACGGTCGAAACTTTTTTTGCATGCAGCGACATCACTGGGTGCAGTACCACCTCATCAAAAGAGTGTGGTAGTTCATTATATCCATACGCACCGATGCCTACACGTACCAGATCTTCATCAAAGCTTTTGCTTCTAAGAATGGCTGCCGTGTTGTGCGAATGTACTCTGACATCCGTAAAACCTGCCTCTTGTACTTTTTGTTTCGCACGCTCAAACTGTTTTTGCTGCCAAAAAAATTCAGAGCCTAATTCATCTGCACTACGGTAGTGCGTCATTAGACCTACAAGATTCAGCCCTTGTGCCTGTATCAGCTCCAATGCTTCATCCAGCTCAGACAAAGCAATACCGTTACGATGCATACCGGTATCGACTTTTAGTTCTACCTTTGCACCTTTTTGTGCCTTTTTAATGTCTGCTAATGTGTTGAGCGTAAAGGAAAGGACCTCATCTTTTATGATCTTGCCTCCGAGTACCAATATAGTTTCAAATAAAGATTTGATCTTCTCTGCTTCCACCGTTTTTCGTACAACTGCATGTTTGATGCCAAACTCCGCTGCCAGTCTTCCCATAAGTTCCAGCCCATGACCATAAGCATTGTCCTTCAGCACAATAGCGATCTTTTCAACTGAGCCAGTTTTTAGTGCAATTTGGTTAAGATTATGATAGAAATGTTGTTTATTTATTTTAATAAATGCCATGAAAATATTATACCAAAATCCATACGAAAAAGAGGGTGAAATGATTACCATGCCGGCAGAATGGGAAAAACAACGTGCTGTACTGATGTCTTTCCCGCATGAAGGGACAGATTGGTATGATCCGGATGATCCTTCAGCCTTGGAAGCCAGTCTCTCTCCCTTTATACGTATTGCACAAGCCATTGCCTACAAAGAAGCTGTATATATCATCTGTAAGGACAAAGAGAAGATATCCAGTATGTTCTGTTCCACACGCAACATGACCTTTATAGAGATCTCTACCAACGATACTTGGGTACGTGATTACGGCTGCATCAGTATCAAACAAAATGGGGAAGTCAAACTAATGGATTTTACGTTTGATGGCTGGGGAGGCAAATATGAAGCTTCACTTGACAATGCTGTCAACAGTAGTTTACATCAAAAGGGATACCTTGGCACTACCCCTCTGGAACAGATTGATCTTGTCCTTGAAGGAGGTTCCATAGAGAGTGACGGAGCAGGCACGATCCTCACCACTTCTACCTGCCTTTGCAACCCAAATAGAAACGGCGGACAGAGCAAAGAAGCGGTAGAAGACAAGCTGCACACCTATCTGGGTGCCAAAAGGGTTTTATGGCTGGATCATGGATATCTTGCTGGGGATGATACAGACAGTCACATTGACACATTGGCTAGGTTTGTCAACGACACTACCATCATGTATGTCAAGTGTGAGGATAAAGAGGATGAACACTACGAAGCACTGAAACAGATGGAAGAACAACTGCAAAATTTTACCACCACAGAGGGGGAGCCCTATAGACTCATACCTCTTCCAATGTGTGAAGCAAAGTATAATGATGCAGAAGAAAGACTGCCTGCAACCTATGCCAACTTTCTCATTACCAATGATGCACTGATCTACCCTACCTATGATGACAAAAATGATGAGAAAGCAGGAGCACTCTTTAAGGAAGTGTTCCCGGATAAAGAGGTCATTCCTGTCAATTGTGTAAAACTGATAGAACAGGGTGGAAGTCTACACTGTTCTACAATGCAAATAGTCTATTAAAAAGGATTTTTATGAAAACAGCGCTGATCCAACAGGCCTATCATGGCAGTAAAGAAGAAACGCTCCAAATCACTGTGGAGAAGATAGAAGAAGCGGCACAAAACGGTGCAGAGCTGATTGTCTTACAAGAACTGCATCAAACAGAGTATTTCTGCCAAAGTGAAGATACCAAGTTTTTTGAGTATGCAGCCGAATTTGAATCCGATGTGGCATTTTGGAGCCGTATTGCCAAAAAGCACAGTGTCGTATTGGTTACCTCCCTTTTTGAAAAACGTACAGCGGGGCTGTATCATAACACCTCCGTCGTCTTCGAAAAAGATGGTTCTGTTGCAGGCAGATACCGAAAGATGCATATCCCGGATGACCCCGGGTTTTATGAGAAATTTTACTTTACCCCCGGAGATATAGGTTTTGAACCCATACAAACTTCTGTAGGGAAACTGGGAGTATTGATCTGCTGGGACCAATGGTATCCTGAAGCAGCGCGCGCCATGACCCTCAAAGGAGCCGAACTGCTCATCTACCCTACTGCTATAGGATGGTTTGACGAAGACTCGGATGAAGAGAAAGTAAGACAACTGGACAGCTGGATCACCATACAGCGCTCTCATGCGATCGCCAATGGCATTCCTGTGCTAAGCTGTAACCGTGTGGGCTTTGAAGCGGACAGTACCGGTGTCATGGCCGGAACACGGTTCTGGGGGAACTCTTTTGTTTGTGGTGCACAAGGAGAGATGCTCGCGCATGCAGACGAAAAGAGTGAGGCCATACTCTATGCAGAGATCGAACATGCACGCACCAAAGCAGTACGGGATATTTGGCCATTTTTACGTGACAGACGTATAGAAGCGTATCAATGTCTTCTCAAAAGATATTGCGATTAGCAGACTATCCGTTTTCTATGATCCGCATTTAATTTTGTTCAAACCACCACATAAAAGCAAACATCAGTCCCGGTGTTTTTGCGATGGATTCATCATAGATCAGTGCCTTGGCATCCTTCACAGGAAGGTAGATCACTTCAATATCTTCATGATCAACACCCCCGCCTTCACTTACCTTCATACTTTCATCCACTTCTACATAGTAAAGCATTTGTTTACTTCCTGCAAACCCTACTGAAGTATGAAAAGAGGTAATTCTCTCTAGAGTCTCAAGCGGCACAGCATAGCCGCACTCCTCTTCTATCTCTTCCATGGCTATCTCTTCCAAAGAAAGGGCCTTATCGACGATACCTGCACACAGTTCGATCGTCATACCGTCATCATTGTTTAGGTAAACAGCCGGTCTAAACTGCTTTACCAATATAAATGATCTCTGCTCTTTATGATAGATCAGTATGGCTACACTGTCATGTGCCTGCACGACTTCCCATGATTTCTTGATGCTATCCTGTTCATAGGTTGCAAAAGATGTCACTATGAATTTAGGCTCAACCAGCGGTTGAAGTTTAAAGTTTTTGATGTGATGGTTCATCGTTTACCTTCATACTTGTCTGTGTATACCCTTCCCAACTAAAAGGTGTACCGTCTGCTTCCAGAGAAGAGAGTAGTTTTGCCTTCTTCTTTTTAGCATTTTTGATCACTACTTCTTTATATTTCGTGGTAGTCACATCTTTATACTTCGTAAATTCTTTCAACACCGTATCTTTGATTGATTTTTTACGCAGTACACGCATAGGGTTTACCCATTTCCCATATCTTGTAAGTCCAAAATGCAAATGGGGTCCGGTACTTCTTCCGGTACTTCCTACATAGCCTATGATCTGACCTTTTGTCACCTTTTGGCCTCGTTTCACACGTATGCGGCTCTGATGTGCATAAAGCGATTCATAACCGCCTGGATGTTTGATCTTAACAACTTTGCCATACCCGCCCATACGGCCTGCAAAACTCACCTTCCCGGAGTTAACAGCAAGCAGAGGGGTACCCCTTCTGGCTCCAAAATCTGTTCCATGATGTGGTCGATACCGCTTCAATATAGGATGATACCTTCTATGGGAAAAGGAAGAGGTAATGCGCACATGACGCAGAGGCATGCCAAAACGTGAAGAGGTACTTCTTATAGGCACCCTACGCGTATACGTCACTTTTTTCTTCCCCGTGACCGTATAAGCCTGTTTCTTTTTATCACTTATGTAGCCATAGCCGTCTTCATCCGCATAGATAAACTGTCTCTTCCCTTTAGACTCATACAGTGCGATTTGAACATATGGATTATCATAGGGGGTTCCCATCCTTGTTCTTTGACTATAAACGAAAGAGACTTTATCACCCTTCTTAAACTTTTTTGCATTCACGGCACCCTTAAAGAGCTGTCCCATTTTATCGGCGAGTGCAGGATGATGCAGTGCACTCGTAATATCTGTATAAAGGTTTTGTTCTATCGTCACCGTAGCACTATACTCTTTCTCTTTATACTCAATAGGGATGATATCGAAATTATAACTTTCACTGTCACGCTCTTTGGCCAACCTGATCTGCATCTCTTGCCCTATAGGGATCAGTGCCTGTTCCAGGACCCCATTGCTGTCTCTGAGCTCATAAAAGAGTTGGCCTCCCTCAATACTGGAGAGAAACTTGATATCCGTTTCTGAAATATCATTTAAGAGACCTGTTGAAATATCTCTAGAAGTTAAATAGTCTGAAAAGGTTTCACCTTTTTCCCAATGTTCCTGTGTAACTTTTGCCCCAAATAGTGTGCTTGAGATCAAGATACATACCACTATATTTTTAAGACTTCCCATCCTGTATCATTATCCCTATTGCTTAATTGGATATTATTATAACTGAAATAGGTTAATCTGAGCGCTACCATCAAGACATCAATAAACTTTTACTATATTGCTTGTATAATCAATACAATTATTTTATCACCAAAAGGATCGCTATGCGTAAAATAGCTCTCATCGCTCTACTCTCTTTACCTCTTTGTGCAGGTTTTTTCCCTCAAACAGTACATACTTCTGTTAAATCTGTAAAAGGAAAGACCATCACACTTCATTCAAAGTTCCCTGTTAACGGTATGAGTGGTGTGGTGATTCATAATTATGGTAATAACCTAACAGCGATCACCAGTCGTATTACGCAAACATCGAGTAATGGGTCAGCTTCCCTTCTGAATGCGAATATCCTTCATCATGATGAACTGCCTACGATCAAAACAGCTGTAGCCCCTGGAGATAAAATCATCGGTGGGTATATGTACAATAATGTGCTTCTCTTGGCACCAGATGCAAATACGTATGCAAAGATCACATCCTTACATCACAAAAAATGGATACATCCAGACCTGTTTGCACTCTATCTTGAGACAGAGGGTGACGAAAGGCCGACCAAAGAAAACCTTGCCCGGTTTGCGAAAAAGTATCAAGTAGGTTTGATCTATATCGTTCGTAAAAGTGCTGCGGTTCTTTTGGATCCCGTGTCAGGAAAGATCATAGCAAAAAAACCTATGACAGACCTTCCGAAAAAAGGGAAATTTCCTTTTTACATGCGGTTTAAAACACTGGATACAGGTTGGTTTGGCAGTGATGCCGAGGGTAATTATTACAACACGATGGAATCATTATAATGGAGCGATACTATGTTAGATAAAAAGCATATAAAATATTTTGAAAAACTTGTAGGGAAAGAGAATGTCTACAGTGATAAGGCACATCTTATCGCTTACTCTTATGATGCTACACGTACACGCTTTGAACCTGAAGCCGTTATCTTCCCAAGAGATGAAGCGGATGTAAGTGCGATTCTCAAATACTGTAACGAACATCAGATCGTCATCACGCCAAGAGGAGCGGGTTCAGGATTTACAGGAGGGGCACTTCCATCTCAAGGCGGTATCACTTTGGGGATGGAAAAGCATATGAACAAGATCCTTGAAATCGATATGGAAAACATGGTAGCCGTTGTACAGCCGGGTGTCATCAATATGGACCTGCAAAAAGCCGTAGAAGAGGTAGGCCTTTTTTATCCGCCTGATCCTGCCAGCGAAGAGTACTCTACCATCGGTGGAAATGTCAGTGAAAATGCAGGGGGTATGCGTGCAGCAAAATACGGCATCACGAAAGACTATGTCATGGCACTTCGTGCAGTACGTCCCAACGGAGATATCATCCGTGCAGGGAAACGTACCATCAAAGATGTCGCTGGGTACAACATTGCAGGTATTCTCATTGCCAGTGAAGGAACATTGGCAGTGATCACAGAGATCACCGTAAAACTCATCCCTAAACCGAAGTTTACCAAGGCCTATATGGGGATCTTCCCTTCTGTAGAGGATGCGATGAATGCCGTGTTCAAATCACTTGCAGCGGGGGCAAACCCTGTAGCTATGGAATTTATGGATGAATTGGTCGTTCAGGCATTGAAAGAGAAACTGGGTATTGACTTACCCGAAGATGCCGGTGCACTGCTTATAGGTGATGTAGATGGAAATGTGATAGAAGAAGTAGAGTTTCAACTTGGAACTTTGGACAAATCCTTTAAAGAGAATGGTGCCCAGGAATTTATCGTTGCACATGATGACCAAAAGCGAACTGAACTCTGGTATGCAAGACGTAACGCTTCCCCTTCCATCACGATCTTTGGCAGTAAAAAACTCAATGAAGATATCTCGGTTCCAAGAAGTATGCTGCCTGAAGCACTGAAGCGTATCTATGCCGTAGGAGATAAGTACGGGTTTAAAGTGCCATGTTTCGGACATGCAGGTGATGGAAATATCCATGTCAATGTCATGGTAGATGGTTCAGATGAGAAGCAACTTCATGATGGACATCAAGCCATAGAGGAGATCTTTGAACTTGTGGTAGAGATGGGCGGAACACTCAGTGGTGAACATGGTATCGGTACAAGTAAGGCACCATTTATGAACATTGCATTTAATGAGGTAGAAATTGACCTGTTTAAAAGTATTAAACACGCTTTTGACCCCAATAACATTCTCAATCCAGGGAAAATGGGATTGCCTAACTAATTGAATGTGTACATTCCCGTGGCAGACACGGGAAGATCGGAGGAATGGATCACCATGCAGAAAAATCCTCAATTCACAAAGATCTTAAAAACCTATTACATCTTTTTACGTGACTTTTTAGGGGATCTATTTGATAGTAGACTGGGACACTATGCATCCAGTTTGAGTTGGAGCACACTCTTTTCCATCATTCCTTTTTTGGTCATCATACTTTCTATTTTTACTACGATGCCCCTCTTTCATACGATGTATGCAAAAGTAGAAAAACTTATTTTTGCCAATCTTATGCCTACAGATTCCAAAGTCATTATGGAATACCTCAATACCTTTATAGAAAACGCTGATACGTTGGGCTATATAGGAGCTATTTATGTGGTTTTTGCAGCCGTCATGTTTTTCAAAGACTATGATTATATCGTGAATGACATCTTTTCAACACCCAAACGCAGTCTCTTGGAGGCGGCCAAAACCTATCTTTTACTTGTGCTGATCATACCAACTATGATGGCTGCTTCTTTTTACCTCTCCTCTGAGATACAGGTATATCTCGATAAAAGCAAAATTACCAGTATGATACATCTTTATACTTTTTTACCCTATTTCATCATTTGGATGATGTTCTACATCGCCTACCAACTCTCTCCCAATATCCGTATAGAAGTCTCTGCTGCTCTGGGAAGTTCCTTCATTGCTTCTCTTATATGGTATCTTTCTAAAAATGCGTTTGTCTTCTATGTGGTGCACAATAAAACCTATGCAAGTATCTATGGCAGTATCAGTACGTTACTCTTTTTCTTTTTATGGATCTATATCTCATGGGCTATCTTCATACACGGACTCAAATTTTGTGACCTACTCAACAAACATGAAGAGATAGACCATATATAAAGATGCCACTCCTACGGCTGACCAAAACAGATTTTTACTCCATATAGCCCCTACAGATAATCCACTATACACACATAGCATCCAACGGGGTAAAAGAGCTTCACCACTCTCCTGAGGCATAGCAAACAGAAAGACTAAAGCCGTATCAAACAGACTTCCAAAATCCAATAGATGCAAACCCATCACCAAAGGATAAAAAGGTACAAACAGTAAGGATAGCAGAGGTGATAAAAGCTGATACAAGCTTGTCACACCGAACACACTGTGTACGATAGGAAGCATCAAAATAAAGATACCCCAAGGGATAAGTATTAGGGTGATTATCCATGGTTTCACGCCTTTACTGTACTGTAACAACAAAAAAATATAAAATACACCTGCGACTGAAAGTCCGAAACTAAGAGAAACCAGCAAAGAAGGAAAGAGTGCTACAAGCATTAATACGATCGTAGCCAAAAAAGTAAAACTCAGCAGCTCCATTCCCAACAGTAACACCATCCAGCCCACTAGAACCATCGTATAAGAACGTACCAAAGAGGGAGGAAAATCTACAAACCATACATAAATGCCCAAGAGTATCATGGCCACTAGTCCTACATCAAAAAGTGCATGGCGGTAAGGAAAAAAATGTTGCTGCAGGGGTCTATAGAGTAACAGCATCATACCATACATCAATCCCCATAATATGCCCAAATGAAATCCGCTCAAAGCCACAAGATGACTGACACCGAGCATGCTTATCTTTTCCCTCAATTCTTTCTCTAAAGGTGTGGCAAAAAAGATGGCATTATAAAAAGTTTGTAACGATGCATCCTGATGCTGAGAAGCCACCTCTCCCAATAGATCATCTTTAAAAGTGTGAGGCAGAAGTTCCTGATGCTTGATCCTGCTTTTCACATAAAATGTACCCAAGTAGTCGGTGAATCCTATGCTTTGACTGGGGAAAATCTGTACACGTAGCCGTTTGTGATTGAAATCCTCTTTACGATACTGAGTGGTATAAAAAGTAAGTCCCTCATCACTACGCAGTTTAAGTACCTGGTAACGGTATTTCCCTTTACTCTTCTCATAGGCGTTCAGTACATTTGCATGGGTATAGTAAAAAGGTTTTGAAATGAAGTTTTGATAGGCATAATATTCGATACAAAGACGAATCAAAATGATACACAGGAAAAAGAGCATCACCCAAAGAAAGCTTTTCTTTTCAGGAAATAATTTCGGCTTTTCAACTTGCACAAGGCTACCTTCACAATGTACTCTATCAGAGCATCCTTTGCTGAAAGAAACTCACTGATGCTTTTGTCTATGCTACCTTATATTGTAGGCAACTCTATATTGCCTTCATTCCTAGATATATCAGCCTCTTCATACTCTATCTCAAAGGCTGGGGAAGTGGAAGCATCCACAAAACGGGTAAAGTTCTTTTGGAAAATCAGATTTACTGTACCTGTCGGTCCATTTCTCTGTTTTCCGATAATGATCTCGGCATCTTCTTCCGGTTTTTTTCTAAACTCAGTCGTATACTCTTTCCCTTCGGCTTTGGCTTTCATCTCTTTTTCTTTCTCTTGTGCCTCACGATAGACATCATCCCGATAGACAAACAGGATGATATCGGCATCCTGTTCTATGGCTCCGGATTCACGAAGATCAGAAAGCATTGGACGCTTATTGTCTCTACTCTCTACCCCACGGTTTAGCTGTGAAAGTGCAATGATAGGTATTTGAAGCTCTCTTGCCAGCTGCTTGAGGCCTCTTGAAATTTCAGATACCTCTTGCTGTCGTCCCTCTCTGCCTTCACCACTCATCAGTTGCAGGTAATCTATAATGGCTACCGATATCTCAGGGTGTTGTGCTTTGAGTTTACGCAGTTTACTGCGTACATGGTGGATCGTTGCATATCCGCCATCATCTACAAACAGTTTTTTCGAAGCGATATCCTGGGTCGCGGCAGAAAGCTGGCTCCACTGTTCGTCTCTCAAATCCCCTACCCTCAGTGCCTGTAAGGGTATAGAGGTCTTTGCAGAAAGCAGCCTCAACATAAGCTGTTCTGCGGGCATTTCGAGAGAGAAAAAAGCCACCCCTTCATTACGTTCTATCGCTTTAAGTGCCATATTGAGTACAAAAGCTGTTTTCCCCATCGCAGGACGTGCTGCAATGATGACCAGATCCCCTTTACCAAATCCGGACGTTTTGTCATTGAGATTTCTAAATCCTGTATCTGTACCGATGAGTTTTGAGTTTCCAAGCGCTTTTAGGCGTTCGATCTCTGTCATCATGGCCAACGTGATCTCTTTGGATTCTCTGAAGTCATCAGACGTTGAATTTTGGGTGATCTCATAAAGCTTTTTCTCTACCAGGTTCATTACCTCTTCAGCAGGCAGATCATCCTCAATGGTGACTTTTCTTATCTCTGTCGCCAGTGTTGCAAGTGCCCTTTTACTCGACTTTGCTTTGATCTCCTGAAGATACGCAGCAGTATTGGTAATGGGATTTGCAGAGAGCAGATCAAGCATCCCTACTTCATCGAA
>AGBJ01000081.1_pt1 | contig 11022 bp, 5 predicted proteins | sample 768721 | NCBI WGS metagenome assembly AGBJ01 (sample SAMN00779238, study PRJNA67915) | hypersaline lake metagenome
AGTGTCTTAACAACATTAGAATAAAAGGAAGAAGAATGAAGTTAAATGTTAAATCATTAACGCTCTTACTGAGTATGGGCGTTGTTTTATCATTAAGCGGATGTGGCGGTGGTAGCAGTACATCTACAACAGATACTGTAACAGAAACTGAACCTGCTCCAGGTGAATTGGGGTATCAGGTAATCACAGATGAAAATATTACTTATGTCGACTACACAGGAAATACACGTGTATCACCTCTATCAGCTGCTGATGCAGAGTATCATACAGGTGTAGGATATGGTCATACACTATTTGACAGTGCCGACAATAAGTGTATGAATTGTCATAATGAGCTCTATGATACATGGAAAAATTCTATGCATGGTAAGTCATGGACAGATCCTATATTCCAATCTAAGTTCCAGGATTTCTTGCGTACACACTTAGCCAAAATTGGGCAAGAGCCAGATGGTGGTATACTATATGCACAAAAAGAAGTAGGTGTCGGTGATAAAAATATGTTTAGTGGTGCAGCACAAACATGTATCAAGTGTCATGCTCCGGGTGCTTACTATGCAGGTGATGTTCAAGTGACAGTTACTGATGTAGGCAGTGCACTAGATCTTAACAATACAGAATTAAAGGACTTGAAGGCATTACATGAGCCAGCAATACAGGATCCAAATGGAGAGATCGCAGTTATCGCTGCAAACCCTCAAACAGATAGAGTATATAAAGCCACATTCCAGATCGGACATGAAGCAAACCGTGAAGGTATCAACTGTGCATTCTGCCATAGTATAGAAACGCCTAGACTCATGAAAGAGTATGGTATGGATAATGGTAAAGTTACTTTAGCAAGAGATATGCGTGTAGGACCGCATGGACCGCTTAAAGCTGCAGCAGGAACTGATCTAACGTATCATGATGATGCAACAAATGGAAGTATGAATAAGTTCTTTAGAATTTGGGGACCTGAAAAATATGCTGACTATAATGCAACACCAAAAGGTGTGAATTACTTGGCTGATGCAGGTGAATTTGATGAAGGTAAAACGTTTGATGGTCGCTATACCATGGCAAGTAAAGATATCAATGGAACGAATGGTAAAGTACACTTTACTGGTGGACCATTCTATGGACCATATGGTGTGACAGGTATTTCAAATGAAAATGAAACCGATGAAACAAACAGAGCAGCACAAGTCAACCCACATTATGATCTAGAATTAAACAATCACTTTGGAGAAAGTGGTAAAGGTTTATGTCTTTCATGTCACCAACGTTCTGCAGGTGCAGCAGTACCAGGCGGTGAAGATGGTGCAGGTCACTTTATGGAACTTTGTTCAACACAAATGGCTGTGACTACAGGTACTGATGTAGCGTCAAATGACACATTAAGTTCGCCAAAATGTCAAAAATGTCATATGGAAAGAATAGAAGGTACAGTACTTCACCAATGGGCACGTCCGGATAAATTATGGACACTTGCAGACAATCCTGCTTTAACGGCTCATTTTGATCCTGAAGATCCAGAAAACCATGGTAATGAGAACCCTGTTGCTGCTGGTTGGTTAAATTCACATGCATTCTTAGGTGCAAGTAAAACAGGACAAAAAACAAGTGTCACTGCAAAAATACAAAGTGGCTTTGAAGCAACAGTAAATGAATCAGTTGAGGGCAACACATTAACCGTGACCACAGCACTTACAAACAAGACTGCACATATGTTCCCAGGTGCGCATCCAATGCGTCGTGTATTGACACGTCTTGTTGTTACATCTGATGAGGGTATAGTTCCCGTGAGCACTAGTGCTGGTGACTCTTCATTTGATTATATTGAAAATGATGTACAACCCTTAGCTGGTAAAGTACTTCACTCAAGTGCATTAACTCCAGTTCCTGTTGCTAATAATGGAAGTGAAAATTTAAACTTCCCTGGGAAAGTACCAGACTTGAATGGTTCAGCAGTAAGTGGTCAGAAATTTGATGGAACAGCATACACTATTACAGGTGTAGATGCAACAGTAAACTTCGATACTCAATCTACAGATAACACTGGAGTTACAACAGGTACGGTAACCAATGCTGCGATAGTCGAAGATAGTAATAACTCTACGTTTACTCGTGTTTATGGACATGAAACAGGTAAAAGATATGATGCAAATGGTAAGCCAAGTAAGAACACTGGTGATACCTTTATTGTACGTCCAGGATTTGACTCATGGATGGTTGAAAAAGATAACCGCCTAAGTCCTAATGAGACGGAAACATATACCCTAACTTACGATATCACAGGTAAAACCAATGTCAAAGTAGAATATAGAGTATATTACATGCAAAAAGGTGCGAATGGTAAATTCATCGTTGATCCGGCTACTGGTTTCCTAGACCAAGCTAAGAGTGATGCGAAGAAACTATTGGTTACAGAAGTATATAGATATCCAGAACTACCTTAGATAAACTTCTTTATTCCACCCTCCCTTGGGGTGGAATAACACTGATCTACTTTTCCATATTTTTAAAAATACTCCCACACCGTATCTATAAATAAAAAACCAATCATACTTATGCTTAGTTGTATTTCTATTTGATACATAAAAGTAGAAAAAGTAGGAAGTGATTGTATATGACTTATGTCATATGGAAATATTTTTAAAGATATTTGTAGCTGAGAGTACCTTGTAGGTAAGGTACATGATACCTGATCATGAAACGATCTACCTATTATTGGGGCTTAAAATCGCCCAGATCAGCCAGGCTGTTACAAACAGGTAGGCACCAATGGACCAGAGCTCAAATTCATGCTGTACACTGAGAAAGTTACTGATGGGCATGCCGCCATAGAAATAAAATAAAAAATAGCTGATCACAAACCCCAGAATATAAGGGATAAAAAGCATACCCAAAAGTAAAGCAATTTCCGAGTTTTGTTTAAAAAGATCAGTCAATTTACTTTTTATAGTGAACTTTTGACCTATTTTATCTATTTTGGCACTATGGTTCAAGAACATTTTCTTTTTTTTGGAAGCAGGAGGTTGAGCAGTTTCCTCTTTCAGATCTTCAATAAGTTTATCCTGGTTATCATTTGATACTTTCGTAAGCGCTCCCCAGTCTAAATTCTCTTCTTCTATCTTCTCTTCTCTTACGTACATAATTATCCTCTATGTCAGATACTGACACATTATAACAAAATGTTCAAAGTAGATACTTTTTTTATCAAAAAAAATGATTTACATCAAGCAAGTGATACGAATGAATTCATCGTGCACTATTAACCGTAACATTACCTGGCCAACAGTAAAGAACTTTATTGATCAAGGGTACAGGAAAGGACTGCATGGCTGCTTATTTATTGTATAAGTGCTAGAATAACGTTTAACATACCGAGATGGTAGAAAATATGAATGATGCGTTTAAGGAGTATAAGTAGTGATACCTGAAGATATTACATTGGATGAAGCCAAAAAGAGAGTGAAAGAGGAAATCAATAAACAAATAGACAGCCATCGTATCGAGCATGATGTGTTTTACCAGGCACTCGAAGAGGTTCTATACTCTATAACACCTCTTTACCTTACAGACGAAAGATATGCAAAATATAACATTATAAGAAGATTGGCAACTCCTGACCGGATTATAAAATTTAAAGTTGAATGGCTGAATGATAATAACGAGATCCGGGTCAATACCGGGTTCCGGGTTCAGTTCAACAATTCAATGGGACCATACAAAGGCGGCCTTCGATTTCATCCATCGGTGAATGAAGGGGTTCTCAAGTTCCTCGGGTTTGAGCAGATCCTCAAAAATGCACTGACAGGGCTTCCTATCGGTGGTGCTAAAGGGGGAAGTGACTTTGATCCGAAAGGAAAAAGTGATTATGAGATCATGAAGTTCTGCAAGGCTTTCATGAGAGAACTACATAAATACATCGGTCCTCGTATGGATGTACCTGCCGGAGATATCGGTGTAGGTTCTAGAGAGATAAGCTATCTTTTTGGTGAATATAAAAAGATCACCTCCACGTTTGATGGTGTCTTAACCGGTAAACCTCTTTTTTCAGGAGGTTCACTCGCTCGTACAGAGGCCACAGGGTATGGTACAGTTTATTTTACTGAAGCTATGTTGGAAGTAGAAAAAAAAGAGAGCCTCGAAGGCAAGATCTGTACGGTGAGCGGTGCGGGAAATGTGGCACTTCACACGATAGAAAAGCTTTTGCATATAGGGGCCATCCCTGTCACATGTACAGACTCAAGAGGAACTATTTATGATGCCAGAGGGGTCGATATAGAGTATTTGAAAGAGTTGAAACTTACTCGTAGAGGATCTTTGGAGGAATACACTTCAAAGCATCCTGAAGCAACGTTTATCCCTATATCGGAGTATCCGGCAGGAGCACATGCTGTATGGAACATACAGTGTTATGCTGCTTTCCCTTGTGCTACACAAAATGAGCTGACAGATATTGATGCTGAGAATCTCATTGCAAATGGATGTATCTGCGTGACAGAAGGAGCCAATATGCCATCGACTCCAAAAGCCATCGAAACCTTCTTAAATAATAAGATCTGCTTTGGCCCAGCAAAAGCTGCAAATGCCGGTGGTGTTGCTGTAAGTAATTTTGAGATGAGTCAAAATGCGGCTATGTTAAAATGGAGTTTTGAAAAGATCGATACCAAACTGAAAGAGACGATGTATGCAATCTGTCACAATGTAGCTGAAACAGCGAAAGAGTATAGTGTTGAAGGAAACTATGTGGATGGTGCAAATATTGCCGGATTCAAGAAAGTTGCTGACGTCATGATCGCAGAAGGGATATAATCATTTGATAAAGTATGACTGGATGCAGAAGCTTTGGGACTGGGCAGATAAAAATCATATAGATGCCCTGCACTTACCCAGGGGGAAAGAAGCGCTTACAGATCTGACAGAACTTACCCTTATAGGATATGATCTGACAGAATTACCTAAAGAGATCGGAAAGCTGACCCGTCTTACTCAGCTTCATCTTGAAGACAAACATCTGACGCGGCTTCCTAAAGAGATCGGACAGCTCATGAATCTTAGAAGACTTATACTTGAGGATAACAGCTTGACAGCGCTTCCCAAAGAGGTCGGGCAGCTGAGTGCATTGACCATACTTTCTCTTGGAGACAACAACCTAACCGAACTTCCAAATGAAATAGGGAAATTACATCACCTTACAGAACTGGATCTTCGTGGTAACCAACTCAGAGCACTACCAACAGAGGTCGGAGAGCTAAGCAGTCTACATACACTTATGCTTGGAGACAATCTCCTGACAGCACTGCCAAAAGAGATCGGAAAATTAAGTGATCTTCAGGCACTTGATCTTCGTAACAATCAACTTACAGCAGTACCTGAAGAGATCAAATACCTGCGCAAGCTAAACTATCTTATTTTTCGGAACAACAACCTGAAAGTACTTCCAAAGGAGATCGGACAGTTGCATAATCTTACGGTACTGGACCTAGGAAACAACCAACTCTCAACACTCCCCAAAGAGATCGGGAAGCTGAACAACCTTAACATACTTGTACTTGAGAGCAACCGTCTGACAGAACTTCCAAAAGAGATCTCGACACTGAAGCATCTTACTAAACTTCGTCTCAAAAACAACCTGTTTCAGACTTAGTTTTAAGCTTTTTTTTCCTTTTTAGTTCTTCTCTTTACATCTCTTTTTTTTTAACTTTTTTCTTTTTTGTACTCTTCATCAGGAAGGAAAAGTGTGCCAAGGGTATGTTCACCTTTCATCAAAAAAGCCTCACAGGCATCAAGATTAAATCCGTTCGAAAGAAACATTTTTCGACCATGTTTCATCATAAAATCTGCTGCTTTAAGCTTGGTAACGATCCCACCCGTTGCAAATGGATCATTAGGCGTTGCACATTCATCCAATACTCCTTCAGGCAGCTCATACAAAACTTTGTATAGTTTTGCATCTTTATGTTTGGATGGATCTTTATCAAAATATCCATCTATATCGCTCAGGATCACCAATAGGTCTGCTTTGACCGCTTGTGCTACATTGGCTGAAAGTTGATCATTGTCTCCAAATAACTGTTCGGGAGTAGAAGATATATCATTTTCATTCACAATAGGTATTATATCGTTTGGAATATGGGCATCGATGATCTCCTGAAACATTTTTGTTCTCTTTCTTGAGTCAAAATCATCTTCAGTAAGTAAGATCTGTGCTGTATCTATATGTAGGATATCAAACATCATTTTATAGGAGGACATAAGTATCGGTTGACCAGCAGCTGCGATCGCCTTTTTACCGATCTGTTTTGTTTTATCCAGCTTCAGAGCTGAATATCCTGCCGCTACTGCTCCTGATGATACTAGTACGACTTCATACTTTGATCTGAGTTTTGAAATAAGATAGACAAGATTCATCATCCTGTCTTTAGCGATCTCATTCTTTTCTGTTAATACTGCACTACCTACTTTTATTACAATTCGTTCCATTTTTACTTCATCCTTTTTTTTATATTTTATTCTTTTCCCCATCAGACTAGACTTCTTCCAAGTGTAGTCCCTGTATTCCAAGGTTCCCATATCTATGATAACTGTTAGATATACTCTGTTCGATAAAGTAATGCATCAACTCGATACGACCATGAGAAACAAAAGGATCTCTGGCGATATAGATCGCCTGGTCTGCCACACTCTCAAAAATAGCTTGTGAGACATTCTCCGGATGGAGGAACCGTACCCTTTGATACTCTGGCAATAATGCAATAAGTGCCTCTTCAGAGTCACGGGTGATCTCATCATTTTCTCCTATAAAACTTGCTTGTTTAGACTCAAGCCATAGGAATTCAGCCTGCTTGGAGTGTTCAGGAAGGGAGATATGGATCGTCGCACCTACCATCTTGATCGCCATAATAGTTGTCAATATCTCCTCGAGTTTATCCTGCTCTTCAAGCCTTAAAAGTACCTCTTTTACCGGCAAATAGCGGATAATATTTGATTCTCCCCTGATATGAGTATAGTCGTGCTCTTTTAAAAACTCTACTTCATGCCAGTGTGCGAAGTGACAGATGTGGCGCAGTGCCGCTTCACACTCCTCATGGAATACAGTATCTCTTGTTAACAATACACGCATCTGATCAATATAATTCGTAGAGCATGACTCATACAGGTTCGTCTCATGGTACGAGAAATCCATAAATTGGCTGACATAGTTAAATCCACCGGCTTTTTTACCGCTGCCAATGGCAGATTTTCTCATACCCCCAAATGGTTGACGAAGTACGATTGCACCTGTTGTTCCACGGTTAATGTAGAGGTTCCCTGCAATGATCTCTTCCTTCCACTTATCCTGTTCTCTTTTATCAAGAGTCTCTAGTCCTGAAGTAAGTCCATACCCTGTTGCATTAACTATCTCGATCGCATGGTCAAGATCTTCTGCTCTCATGACACTAAGGACTGGTCCAAAGAGTTCATTCATATGACAAAAGTCTCCTGACTTGGTTCCCCATCTCACAGATGGCTTCAGCATATAAGGGTTGCCTTTGTCAGCAAAATCAGGTTTCACCAGCCACTCTTCTCCCTCGTCAAGATAACCCAAAGATTTTTCAAGATTTCCCGCCGGTCTGTTGGAGAGTGTTCCTATCTTATTGCTGAAATCCCATACTGAACCCGTTTGCATGGACTCGGCAGCCTCTTTGATCTGCATTTTATATGCTTCATCTTCAAAAAGCTCTTTTTCCAACACAAGTAGCGAAGTTGCTGAGCATTTCTGACCTGAGTTGTGGAAAGCTGATGCCATCACATTACCAAGTGCCTGGTCACGATCTGACATAGCCGTAACGATGGTGGCATCTTTACCACCTGTCTCTGCACTCAAGTAGATATCAGGACGCGCTTTAATGATCTTATAGGCGGTATCTTCACCCCCTGTAAATATCGTAAAGTCTATATCTTTGCTTGGTATCATATGTTCACCTACCTCGGAACCGCGACCAGGAACGAACTGCAGCGTATTTTTACTTACACCGGCATCCCAGAAACACTGACAGAGTCTATAGGCACATAGTATTGAATCTTCGGCCGGTTTGAGTATCACCGTATTTCCTGCAGCCAGTGAAGCGACTACACCTCCTGCGGGTATCGCAACAGGAAAGTTCCAGGGGCTGATCACCAGACCTACACCTTTACCTTTTGCTTCTATCCCTGTCAAACCAGAGATCTTTGCCACACTGTAGGGATAAAAATTGGCAAAGTCGATCGCTTCACTGATCTCTACATCCGTCTCTGTAAATACTTTACCTACTTCAGCTGCTGCCACTCCTATGAGGTCCGCTCTGGCAACTCTTATCTCATGCGCCACATCCATAAGTACTTTTTGTCTCTCTGCCGTCGAAAGTTTTCTCCAACCATCCGGATCAGCTTTTGCTGTCGCTATGGCGACTTTCATATCATCTGGAGTTGCTTCGATATAGTGGCCTACACGTTTGTTATCGTGGTATTCTGACTTGTCGATGACTTCTATAACCCTGTCACCATCTTCAACCCTACTGCCACCTACGACAGGATAAGCATTGAAGCCCCCTGCTTCACCGATATTTTGCCATTTGTCACGAATCGCTTCTGCCCATTTTCTATTGGCAGACAGCACAAAGTCTGTATCAGGTTCGTTCGCAAAGTGATACTTCTTCGGATCGATCTCTTTTTTAACTATCTCTTTATTTCTGTCTTGCGTGCGATAAGGCTTTTGGTCTATAGTCGATATACATGCAATGGCATCATCATATGTTTTGACAAGACTTTCCCATTCCGGTGTATCCACTTCAAGCCCAAAACTGTGTCGTAGGAAATTCTGTTCTGCAGTATTTTCATCAAATCTACGTACTAGATAGGCGATCGCATTGGTAAATGTCTCTTTAGTTGCAGTAGGTGCATAAAGGATAACATTCAGCCCTTGGTCCTTGAGCAGGTTATAAGCAGCTTCACTCATCCCTTCAAGCATCTCTGCGGACACATACTGTTCTACACCACGGTCTTTTGCAAGCAACATTCCCAGCGCATGATCAAAAAGGTTATGCGACGCGATACCGGTATGTACATAAGGCGCAACATCGGGGTCAAGCAGGAAATCCATTGCGATCTTGAAATTAGCATCTGATTCTGCCTTATGTGAATAGGTCACATTTGGCCAGCCTCGAAGTGAAGCTTCTGTTAATTCCATCTCCTGGTTGGCACCTTTTACGATACGTATCTTGATCGGAGCCCCGCCGTTCTCCACTCTCTTTTTTGCCCAGAATGCAAGGTCTTTGATATAATGCATAGCATCAGGCAGATAGGTTTGCATCACGATACCCGCATGCAAGTCCATAAACTTCTCCTGAGATAAGACTTGTTTGAATGAATCCATCGTGATCTCTATATCTCTATACTCTTCCATATCAAGGTTGACAAATTTATAGTGCTCTTTACCCTCGTTATCGGTGTACATGTTTTCTTTTGCAGCCGCATACACTCTTTCTAACTGTTTCGATATTTTTTCTACATTATTATCATGTGCATGGGGAACGATCTGGGAGAACATATTGGATATTTTCAATGAGAGGTAGTCTATATCAGGGTTTTTAAGCAGATCAACATATTTTTCTACCCTTCGATTGGCTTCTGCTTCACTGTGTACAACCTCACCTATGACATTGATATTGACCCTTGTCCCTTCTTTCTTTCTGGCTTTCAAGTGTTTGGAAAGTACAGGATCTTCTCCCTGTATAACGATGGAGCTGATATCATTTCTAAGATATTTAACGAACAAAGGAATAGAGATAGAACTTACATAGATACCTACATCACGGAAGAGCCAAATAAGGATCTGCTCAAATTCGGAGAAAAAGTCTGTACTTTTGTATTTTTCGAAGATATGGTCGAGTTGATTTGCTACCCTGTCAGGATCTTTAGAACGGAAACTTTGGTCAAGAAGCTCGATCAGAAATATCTTGTTTACAGGGTTTTTCAACATTTTCAGCATCATTTCGTGGAAATCCTGTTCCTTCCCTTTTCTAGATACCTGTATCTCTTTTTGCCACTTGTAGGCAACTTGTTTTACTTCCTCGATAATACTGACTGGTATATTCACTATTTACCTCTCCCTTTTTTTAATTATTAATTATAGGAGATATAATACCTCTTGTCAACTATGCGGTAGTTTAATCTGTGGCCTGTAATTTTTTCTTTAAAATGATTTTTCCGGCTTCTACACCAGGCTGATCATAGGTGTTGACATCTATAAGTTCCCCAACAAGAGACGTAAGCAGCTCATAATAAAACATCAGTGAACCAATATTGTCTTCTGTGACACTTTGTATGGCAATGGTATCCAAAGGGATAGTCTTCTGATCCAATAACGCTTCTATCACAGAGTCGCATTGCATATTGATCAACTGGGAGAAAGGAAGATTATTGAGCGTATCTAAAGACTCTAAATAAGAGAAGGTGACGTCCGGTATGCTGGTGCTGTCATGAAAATCTTCTATCTTGATAAAGGTCACTGATTTATCCCTGGTTCCTTCCATAATGAGCTGTAAAAAAGAGTGTTGATCTTTTGGTCCTATAAGACCAATAGGTGTGAGTCCTACATGAAAAGCACTGTGTCTTTGATGTTTTCCCAGGCTTTCTCCCCAAAGCTGAACATACCATTGACAAAAATACTTCAGTGTCTCAGAATAGGCAAATATACAATTAATATTGTACTGGGCATGATTTTTTGCATAGTACACAGCTTTACCCAGAAGTATATCCCGAATATATCCATGGTCAAAAAAACTATTTTTGATCGATCTGGCACCGTCGAGTAAGGACTTGATATCTATACCACACATGGCCAGAGGCACCAATCCTACTGTTGAAAGTACAGAAAACCTGCCTCCGACATTATCAGGAAGATGCAGTATGGATGCATTGGTCTCTTGGGCATACTTTTCAAGCGGAGAGCCTGGGTCTGTAATGAATGTATAAGCAGAGGGGTCACTTTGTAACGAATAAATATACTTA
>AGBJ01000082.1_pt1 | contig 11002 bp, 9 predicted proteins | sample 768721 | NCBI WGS metagenome assembly AGBJ01 (sample SAMN00779238, study PRJNA67915) | hypersaline lake metagenome
GTTGTAGTTTTTAATTCCGGAAAATAGATTTGAAAGTTCGGTAAGTTCATGATAATGAGTTGCAAAAAGAGTTTTTGCAGCTACTTTATCATTTTCGTGTAAATATTCAACCACAGCCCAGGCAATACTTAAACCATCAAAGGTGCTTGTCCCTCTTCCAACTTCATCCAGGAGAATTAAACTTCTTGGAGTAGCGTTGTGAAGAATATTTGCAGTTTCAATCATTTCCACTAGAAAAGTGCTTTGCCCAAGAGCAAGGTTATCTGAGGCACCAACACGAGTGAAAATCTTATCGACAATTCCGATTTTTGCACTTGCAGCAGGAACATAAGAACCGATTTGAGCCATCATAATTATAAGTGCAACCTGTCTGAGATAAGTGGATTTTCCAGCCATATTGGGACCTGTGATAAGCAGAATTCTGTCGGTTTTGGTATTAAGGTAAATATCATTTGGAATAAATTCTTCTTCATCAATCAAATTTTCCACCACAGGATGACGTCCATCTTTTATACTTATTTCCAGTCCGTCAGAAATTTCTGGTTTCGTATATTTGTGGTAATAAGCAAGTTGGGCTAGATTAGTAAATACATCTAATTGTGAAATAACCTTTGTGAATTGTTGCATTCTGGGGATGAATTTGGTCATTTTCTGGCGGATATCCTGGAAAAGGGAGTATTCAAGTTGCTTTATTCTTTCTTCTGCACCAAGCACTTTACTCTCATATTCCTTTAATGCTGGTGTTATGAATCGTTCAGAATTCACAAGAGTTTGCTTACGTTGGTAGTGTTCAGGCACTTTATTCAGATTAGTTTTTGTCACTTCGATAAAGTAACCGAAAACCTTGTTGAATTTGATTTTTAATTTTTCTATTCCAGTTTTTTCACGTTCTTCAGATTCCAGTTTTGCAATCCATTTTTTCCCATCTTTACTAATAGCCCGTAGTTCATCCAGCTCTATATTATAACCTTGTTTGAGAATTCCACCTTCTGTAATTATGAGAGGTGGAGCATCGTTTATTGAATTTTCCAGAATCAGAATCACTTCATCGAAATTTTGAATCGAATTATATATCTCTATTAGTAATTTTGCTTTAGAACTTTTCAGTATGTCAGAAAGCGGTACAGCAAATTTTAAATAATTTTTTAAAGCAACCAGTTCTCTGGGATATACTTTTAAAGTTCCGATTTTGCTGATTATCCGGTCAAGATCACCGATCTCTTTGATAATTTTTATTATCGAGTTTTTGGTGGAATCATTTCCAAGCAGTTCTTCAACAGCATTCAGTCTCTTCTCAATTTTATCTTTTTCAATTAATGGATTCAGGAGCCATTTATGCATAAGGCGGTTACCCATCGGAGTTTTGGTTCTATTCATAATCTCTATGAGAGTGCCGCTTTTCTCTTTTGTACGAATTGATTCCACTAACTCCAGATTGTGCCGAGAGATTGCATCTACCTGCATAAAATTGGCATATTCATAAAAAGTTAAATCATTTAGGTGTTTTATTTTATTTCCTTTTAAATCCAGAATATAAGAAAGAATTGCAGCAGAAGCAGAAATTGCCGCAAATTTATTTTTAAGCCCAAAGCCATCTAAAGAAACCATAGAGAAATGCTCGGTTAAAATACTTTCTGCTTCATCATAATCGAATCTCCAGGGTTCATATTCTGTAATTGAGGGGGAATAATAGGGCTTGAGTTTTTTTTTGAGAGTGGTTTCCATATTTTCCGGGACAAGTAATTCGGTGGGATAGATTCGCACTATTTCATCTATAAAATTTTGCTTATCAATTTCAGTGCAGTTGAATTCTCCAGTGGAAATATCTATGGAAGCAATTCCGACTGTATCCGCCAGCTCGCTGAGTGTATGGTTTTTCCCGTGGGGTGAAGAATTTTCAAGATAGATTGAAGTTAGAAAGTTATTATTGATGTCATTCAAATAGTCATCCTCAAGAATTGTTCCGGGAGTTATCACTTCCACGATTTTTCTTTTCACCAATGTTTTTGCTTTTTTGGGATCTTCTACCTGTTCGCAAATTGCAACTTTTATTCCATTATCCAGAAGTTTTTTTAAGTAATTTTTTAAAGCATGATATGGGAATCCGGCTAGGGGCACAGGATTTGTCTGGTTTTTATCACGAGTGGTTAAAGCAATCCCCAGAGTTTTAGAAGCGGTTTTTGCATCAGCGAAAAAGGTTTCGTAAAAATCACCCATCCTGAAAAGGAGCAAAGCGTCTGGTTCCTTTTTTTTGATGCGCAAAAATTGCTTAATCAACGGTGTATACTTGGATTTTTTTTTGTTAGACATTGTAAAAGAAAATATTCTAGAAAAAGCGACTACCCTAGTTCACCCTGTTAAATAATCTCCCCAATTAAATTGGGAATCAACCGGGATTCCCGTAGAGATTTAACATTGTAAAATAATAAAAAAGATGATCGTATCGGGGTGCCTATGGGGCAATATATCATTTGATTTTTGAATATTTATTTTTTCTTATAGATATAAGAAGGGATTCCTACTTTTTCCAATTTGATTTTCTGATATTTTGCTTGTTCGTATGTTGTATAAGATTCAAGACCAAGGCAAAAATATTTTTTTCCATTAACAATTTTATCATAAATAAAGGTGGTATAGCCCAGTTTTTTAAAATGGTTTTTCGCATTTTCTGCACGTGTTTCTTGTAGAAAAGCAGCCATTTGTAGAATATATTTTTTCTCATTTCCAAAATTAATTTCTGGCATTTTTGCATTAGAGGAATAATATCCTTTTTCTGCGAGAGCGACAATCCGTTTTTCTGCCAAAGGTTTTTGCTGGCTATACGGGTAGTTATTTATTAACATTTTATAATATTGTACTGCATCATCAAATTGAGAATTTTTTTCATAGATTTTTGCAGTCATGTAAAGCAAGTAAGGCACAGTTTTTTTGTTGTTTTTGGAATTAAGAAGTCTCTGAAAAGTTGATTGTGCAACAGAATATTTTTGTTGTTGGAAATATGCTGTCCCAATTTTCAGCCTAGAAATTTCTCTCATCTCATAATCTTTCCCAAAATCCAGGTAGTTCTTATATCGCATTATTGCTTGATTGTATTTTTTTTGCTGGAAAAAAGACTGTGCCGAGAAAAATAGTGCTTCTGCAAAATATTGGGAATTTGGATTTATGATAATTTCTTCAAAATATTTGTTTGCCTTTGCGTAATCTTTTAAACATATCAAATTTTTGCCATACAGCAATTTTGCTTTGTCAGTTTGTGGATTTTCTGGAAGATTGAGGATTTGCTTTAGATGCTGATTTGCTTTGGATGGAGATTTAGACACCTCGGCAAGCAAATAATAGGTTTCAGCTTTTAGCGAACTTGACGGGTTTCCACAAAGAATGTTCATTAGAATTTCTCTTGAATGCTCAAAATTGTTTTTGTTAATCTGCTCTTGAGCAAGTGATAAATCCGAGGCAAAGGCCTTTAAAAAGGGACTCAAGATAATTAAAAATGAAATCACAATAATATGAATTAATTTTCTCATTTGAGTAATTTTACTCTTATTTTAAATAGAATTAGTTTGGTTGCTTGGCTTATTGACTCATAAAGTTCAGGAATTCTTTATTGTTCTTTGTATTTGCCATTTTATCTTTGAGCATCTGGATTGAGTCATAAGGACTCTGTGATTTGAGAATTTTTCGAAGAATGAAAACACGATTTCGAACTTCTTTTGAAAGTAATAATTCTTCTCTTCGAGTTCCGGATGTGACTAGGTCTATTGCAGGATACATTCGCAGGTCACTGATGGATCTGTCCAGGACAAGCTCCATATTTCCTGTTCCTTTAAATTCCTCGAAGATAACAGTATCCATTTTGCTACCTGTTTTCACAAGAGCTGTGGCGATGATAGTCAGGCTTCCGGATTCTTGAGTGTTTCTCGCAGCTCCAAAAAATCTTTTGGGTTTATGAAGTGCATTTGCATCCACCCCACCGGAAAGCACTCTTCCACTTGTTGGCATTAATGTGTTATAAGCACGTGCAAGTCGGGTGATACTATCAAGAAGAATTACCACATCTCTTCCAAACTCCACCATTCTTTTAGCTTTTTCAATAACCATTTCTGCCAGTCGAACGTGATGTTGAACTGTTTCATCAAAGGTAGAACTTACAACTTCCGAATTTTTGGGTTCGATAATTCTTTTCATTTCAGTAACCTCTTCGGGGCGCTCATCAACCAGAAGCACAATTACATAAGTGTTCTTTTGATTTTTTAAAATAGAATTTGCAACTTTTTGCATCAATACTGTTTTTCCTGTTCGGGGTGCAGCAACGATTAGTCCCCGTTGCCCTTTCCCGATAGGTGTGAAAAGATCAATAATTCTTATGGAAAATTCATCTGGATCGGTTTCGAGATCGAATTTTTCTTCTGGGTAGAGTGGAGTTAGTCCTTCGAAATGGGACTGTCTTGCTGCTTTTTCAGGTGGTTCGCCATTAATAGCATCTATTCGGATAAGAGCAAAGTATTTTTCTTCTTCTTTGGGGGAACGCACAGGACCAGAGATAATATGCCCCTGTTTGATACGGAATTTTTTTACCTGAGCTTTGGATACATAAATATCACTATATCCGCTGTTGTAATTTCTTTTTGCCGATCTAAGGAAACCATAACCATCTCGAGTTATATCAATAACCCCTGTGGTAAATACGAGCCCTTCGTTTGCTGCTTGTACATCAAGAATTTTCCAGATAAGCCTTTGCTTCCTAGTTATTGTATAGTTTTTAACTCTAACATATTTTGCAATTTCATATAGTTCATTTACAGTCTTCTGTTGTAACTCTTTTAGTGTAAGAGCCTCTTTATATCTGCGTCCCATATTTCTCCTAATTTTTATTTTTTAAATCCGCTCGTCCCGATTTATTGCGACTCCGTTTTGAAAATACTGTTTATAATCTTATTATTAATCCCGATTATTCCATTCGTCAACATAATTAAAAGTGTTAGTTTTGTTCGTTGCTAATCATAAAATCGGAGCTGGGGGACAATGTTTTTTCTGCAGAAGATCTTCGCAAATAAAATGGTTGGATTTCTGCTATTTTTTTATAATCAAAATTTATATTAATTTTTTTCTTATAGATAATATCAATTAAAGACGAAGCGCGTGGAAAATTTTGATGTGAAGGTGCAAAAATGAATTTATTATCCTGATTTTGTTCTTGTAATTTTTTTTTGAATTTATAAATAACTGGGCCCACTAACATTGTTTTTTCACGAACTTTTTTTCCTAAATCCTCCACATCAATAATTCTGGGTTTCATTAATTTATTCAAGTTTGTCATATAAATAGCAGCATATATTTGATTTCTCCCTGCATCAATTACTGCACCAGTATGATAAGCAGAACAGGAAGTATTATTTGCCAATGATAGAAGGGATGAGATGGGGATGATTGGAATTTTTTTTCCATAACAAATTCCTTTTGCAGTAGATAACGCTATTCGCAATCCGGTAAAAGAACCGGGACCGATTGCAACAGCAACAGCCCCAACTTCGTTAATTGATGAATCACAGTCACTTAACATTTCAACTATAGTTGGTAAAAGTTTTGTGGAGTGAGTTTTTTGATTGGTCAAAGTTCTTTCTGCCAGGATTATTTCATTACTAGAAAAAGCGATACTTCCGTATTTTGAGGATGTATCGAGTGCAAGAATTTTCATAATGGAGTTTAATCAGCAATTATTTACAGGGGAGTCTCCAAGAGGATTTTCGCTTGTATTTTGTTTTTGTTTATGAGGAATGATACATAAAAATCTCAAAAGTGTATCGCCGGTATTTTTGAATTGATGTTTCATATTAGGGTCAATATAAATCACATTCCATTGCTGAAACGACTTGTTCCCTTCTTTGGTTACCAGTGTCCCATTTCCTTGTAAAACAAATGCTTCGTGTTCCCAACTATGTTTATGAAAGGGTGTATGTCCACCCGGTTCCACTTCGAACATACGCATAGCGAAATTGGGTGCATTATCTTTTTGTGAGATTAACCAGCGAATCTTGGTGTCCTTAGCATCTGGTATATCGACATTTTCCAAAGTTACTTCATTAAAATTAGCAACTTTCACTTTCTCCTCCTTTCTGGAAAATTCTAAAATTGTATTTTAAAGAATTACTGTATAAAGTTTTATAATATTTTGTTACAAAAAAAGACATATAAGAAATATAAGTCAAATATTTCGTTATTTAATATTCTACATTTTCAAGATAAAGTCCATGAGGGGGAGCAGTATCTCCAAGCAATGAATAATTCTGAGTTTCCAGGCACTTTTTTATATGATCATCGGGCAGATTCTGATCTGAAATTTTGATAAGAGTGCCAACAATTCTGCGAACCATATTATGTAAAAATCTGTTACTGGTTATGTGAAAATATAATTTTTCATCATTTTGATGCCATCGTGCAGAATGGATTTCGCAAATGCAATTGTTAAGGTGAGAAGTATCACGAGCAAAAACTCCAAAATCGTTTTTTCCAATCAGATATTTTGATGCTGATTTTAATTTAACAAAATCAATTTTCACATCAGGAATAAAAGCTGTAAAATTTCTTTCAAATGGATTATAATTTTTATTTATTTTGTAAACATAAATTCTTTTTTTTGCGGAGAAACGAGCGTTAAAATCAGCAGGAATTTGTTTGCATTTCTTAACAAAAATCGAAGGGGGTAATAAGCTGTTCAGAGCGTTGATAACATTTATTTCTTTCATCTTTGTATTTGCAGAAAAGTCAGCATATTGATTGATTGCGTGAACACCGCTATCTGTTCTACCAGAAGCACCTAATTTGGTTTCGGTTTTGAATATTTTTTCTAATGCATTTTCCATTGTGGCTTGAATTGTTCTTTGTTCTGTTTGAACTTGCCAGCCATGGAAATCTGTTCCATCGTAACTAAAATTTAATAGAAATTTTTTCATATTTTATCTCCCCGCTTACACAGCGATTAAATCCCGTAAAGAAAATGGAAGATTCTTGACCTGTGAAATCTTCTTTTTCTTTGATGAAAATTAGCCACCGATAAACACTGATGTATAGGGTATAGAGAACAAAAGAAGGACAACGGGTTTATTTAACAGGGTGAATTGGATTATATCGTTTCTTTTTTCACAGGAACACAATACTGATTTGAGTTATCACAATCATAATTACCAGCCCATCGAAAATAGTGAATTTTTGAACAGGCCTGGTTTGTAATAAGATATTTGATTTTAATGATAAAGAGTGTACTTTTTGCAAAGTTTTTTCAATCAAAGTGATACATATACCAGGAAATTTGGAGAAAAGTGATTTTTTGCAATATCGCATTTTGGAAACAAATAAAGAGCTGTGTATTTGCTTTTGAAATATTGGAAAGAAAAAGATAAATCCATAAAGAAAAACCGAAATAGGCTCTGAAATTTTATTTGGAAAAGTTGCTCTGAAGGATTGTAAAAAATCGTACGAAGATGTAGTATGAATCAAAATCGCAGAAAAACAAACAAGAATAATTATATGAAGAATTATTTGCAAATCCGTTTGATATGGATTACCAAATATAAAACCCAACAGGAAAATTGTAAACAAAAGGGGAGAAATGTTTAATAAAGCAATCAACGATTTTTTCATGAGAAAAAAACTCGTCACCAAACATATTAGTAAGAGGAGTAAAACAGAATATGTAACAATGGAATTTTGGAAAAAATAGATGCAGATCAATTCGAACAAGATGAAAAATATTTTCAGGATTGGGTTTATACGACTCAAATAGGATCTCATAGTTAAATTCAGAAGTCAGAGCCTCTGACCTCTGATCTCCGACCTCGTTCTTTGTTTTTTAGTCTTTTTTCTTTTTTTGGGGTTTTTTATCTTTGGTTGTTTGTCAGGAATTGGAATTATTAGCGATTCTCCAGAATATATTAAATCAACCAAGCCGTCTTGCCCTTCCATTAGTTTATTATTTTCACTAACAAAATAGATATCATTTTTGGGATTAAGGTTATTGAGCCGTTGGATCTTTTTGATGAAATCGACAATATTTTTTTCGGTTTGTATATTATAGTCTTGGGCTATGTTCCATAAGATATTTCCTTCTTTAACTATGTATTCACAACTTTTTTTCCCCGACACATCAAGATTTTCTTTTTTCTTAGGAGTAGTTGTTTTTGGTGTTACTTCAGAAACTTGAGCCCCCAAACTATCTTCAGCAACCTTATTTTTTGGAGTAATTTCAGCGATTTGAGTTTTTGAACTATCTTCAGCAACCTTATTTTTTGAAGTTGTTGCACTGTCTGCCATTATATTTTGAAGTTCTTTTGTAGAATCAATAATCGTTACTATGGTATCATTTTCCGTGTTTTCCGTGTATTCCGTGGTTCCAAATTCGGGCATAATATAATTTTTTCCATCAAAATAAGAATTGATTTTATGAACAAAACTCAGATTTGAATAATCACTTGTTAATGTTTCCAAATATGGTTTTGCTCTGCTTGTATCTGCAAAATCTTCGAGCAGCATTTTTGCTTTGAAGTATAATGCTTTTGGATAGAAATCACTCTCAGCATATTTTTCAATAATACTGTCAAGAAAAGCGATTGATTTGAGAGTATCTTTTTCATCATAATAAAGATAAAGAGATGTTCTAAATATTTCTTCTGCCGGATCTTTCTGAATGAAAATATCTTCATACGGTTCGTTATTTATAATTTTGATTGCTGCTTTTGCATATTTGGTCTCAGGAAAATTGCTTTCTAAACTATCAACAATTGTTTGTGAAAATAGGGAATCTTTTTTTTTATTGCGCCATGTCCAGAATTTCATAAAAAGAGTTTTTGCTTTTAAATCTGTATTATATTTTTCGATGATATTTTGTAATTTCTCGATATTCTGCTCTAATTTTTTCTTTGAAATTTGGGTTTCATTTTTAGAAGGTATTGAATCAGTAACTGACTTTGTGGAATCGGGAATTGTAGAAGTTTCAGTTTGGGTAATTGGTTGCTCCGGAATTGATTGTAGAGAATCTTTTGGAGAAATTTGGTGTACAGTATCAGAAACAATTGAGATAGAATCCGAAGTTGGTTCTTCTGGCATTTGATTTTCATTTTTCATAGAGTCAATATAAGTTATGCTATCCTTTGATATAATTACCGAATCAGTGGAAACAGAAAGAGTGGTGTCTAAAAAAAGGCTATCATGAAGATAAATAAGCGAGTCAAGAGTAAGTTGGAAGATTGGATACTGTTTTGAAATTTTTTCATAAATAATTAATGCTGAATCTGGTTGTTGCAGGTCAAAATTGTAATATTCGGCAATCAGAAACTGCTTATCAATCATTTCCGGATATTGTTGTGAAGAGCGTAAGTTTTTAATATTCAATAAGATATCTCCCATTTTATTTTTTATGGACCAATCCTGATAAATATCTTCATTCAGATGCTTTTCCACCACGCCTTGAAATTTTTCATTTGCTTTTCCGTAATCATTCAATAAGGTGAAATAGATGTTTCCCCAAAAATAATTGATTAAAGATGAAAATGGTTTTCCCTGATTTGCTTTTTGACAGATTATCAAGAGTGGTAAAAGCCTTTTCATAATTTTCAAGATGTGCTTCACATACACTGGTGTAAAGCAAAATGTATTTGAGGGATTCAATCCGTGTTTCATCATTTTTCAATTTTTTTAAATAGTCCAGTGCTTCATCATATTTATGGAGTTTCAGCAAGCAATGAGAATAGAATAATTTAGAATCATAACTGATGTTTTTTAGTGCATCCCTTTCGATAATCCTTTTGAAAATATTTTTTGCTTCCTTATAATTATGATCCTGGAATTTTAATTTACCATAAAGGAAAAGAGCTTTATTTCTTGTTTCTTCTGAGATTTTTGAATCCAGTAAATCAGTAATTATTTGCTCAGCTCTGGAAAATTCTTTTTTCTCAAAAAAATATAAACTATAATCCAAATATGCTTCTTCACGAATGGAGGTAAATCTATCGTTATAGAAGATTTCGTTAAATGTTTTTTCGGCATTTTTATATTCATTAAGTTGAAGATGGGTTTTTGCAATGTATAGTTTTGCTTCAGGATACAATTCACGTGATATGTAATATTCTTCAAATTGCTCGAATTTTGTCTGAGCCTTGAAGTAGTTTTCCTGTTCATACACGCATTTCCCCAAAAGTAGAAGTGCGTTATCAGCCCATTTGTTTTCCGGGTATTCTTTCAGGATGTAGGCACATTTTCCAATGGATTTATCCAGTTTATTCACGACATTGGTATTTACTTCACCCTTATTTTGTTCCTTAGATTTCATGGCTTGGGCATAATATTTCTTTGCATTAAAAAAAGTATTGTAATATACACAGGAATTGAGTAATATAATTATAATTGCAAAAGATATTATAAGGTTTTTATTCATGATAGATTTTATTAAAATGTTAAAAGTTTCTTGATGTCAGCCATATTAGCGTTACCTGCATTGATAGCTTCAAGGGGATTTCTACCGCTTTCTGTTATTTCCTGTATTGCTTTTTTCACAGGTTGATGAAAAGCAAAAACCAACCAGGCCACAAGGATGTGTCCAGTTCTGCCTTTTCCACCAGAACAGTGAATAACTACTTTTTTCATTTTTTTGTGAGAATATACAAGAAAAGGTAATATCTTTTCTAGTAATAATTTTTTTTACATAAATAAAAATCTCGAATTGGAGCATGACAAACATTATTTTCTCCAAATTCATCCTGGTAAATCTGCAGAAGATTATCATTATAAGATACTAATTCTTTCTTTGTTAGCAGAATACATACTCTCTGGATTTTTTGCTTTTTCATGAAATTAATCCATTCAAAGATTTGAGCTTTATTTTCTGTTTCTGGTTTAGATGCTCCATAAACTATTTTATCGTTTGGGGTTAGCGAAAATAAAAATTTATTTAGGGCATTCGATAAATTAACATTCATAATTTTATTTTTATCAGGACTTATTACACAGGGTG